>Ga0209487_1000318_pt1 | contig 43606 bp, 36 predicted proteins | sample Poulit2012_FD_187524 | JGI IMG/M metagenome (GOLD analysis project Ga0209487, IMG submission 187524) | Agricultural soil microbial communities from Georgia to study Nitrogen management - Poultry litter 2012 (SPAdes) (version 2) | ecosystem: Environmental > Terrestrial > Soil > Agricultural land... | reverse complement strand
TGTGCTTGTCGGCATCGGAAAGCTCTGCGCCCTTGCGCGCGAATGTGCGCAGCAGGTGCTCATGTAAGCGCTGCGATTCCGTATCTTCTGGTGCCGTGACGGACTTGAAGCGCTCGTACAGTGCTGCGTTCTGATAAATCGCATCCAGGTGCGCTGAAAGCTGCGGGTAAATATCCGCGGCAATCTCTTCCATTTCCTCGGTGATATCCGTGCCAGAGAGGTTGCCGAAGACCGACATGACCCGTTCGAGGTCGCGGCCGGAACGCTCCCAAGCTTCGACGGTATTAGCCCATGAAGGTGCTTCAGGATTATCTACAATGGCAGTAATTTCTGCCGCGTGGCGAGACAGTGCTTCAGCGAAAGCAGGACGGTAATGCTCAACGCGAATTTCAGCAAAAGGTGGTAGCTGATACGGCAGTTGAGAAGGATTAAGTAGTGGGTTAGCCATAAGAGACCAATCTACCCGTGCCTACTCGTGAAACGACGACGTCCTCTTGACCCAGTGCCGGATCAAGAGGACGTCGTCGGATTTAAGACGCGATGTGGTCTAGATGTCGCGTCTAGGGAAGAACTACTTCTTCAGAGATTCCAAGATCTCGTTGTAAACGGAGGAAGGACGCATGACTTCTTCAGCCTTGCTCTCGTCGAACCAGTAGTAGCCGCCCAAGTCTGCAGGCTGGCCCTGGATGTCGATGAGCTCCTGCGCGATTGCGTCGAGATTCTCATTGAGCTTGGCGGAGAAAGCCTTGAAGCCTTCTGCCAGCTCAGCATCATCGGTCTGCTTAGCCAGTTCTTCTGCCCAGAATGCTGCGAGGTACAGGTGGGAACCGCGGTTGTCGATTTCCTTGACCTTGCGGGAAGGGGAGTAGCCTTCGGTCAGCAGACGCTCGGTTGCGTTGTCGAGTGCAGCAGCTAAAACGCCAGCGCGCTCGTTGCCGTGGTTCTGCTGCTCGTGGCGGAAGGACTCAGCCAGTGCCAAGAACTCACCGAGGGAGTCCCAACGCAGGTGGTTTTCTTCCTGGACCTGCTCAACGTGCTTAGGAGCAGAGCCACCAGCACCGGTCTCAAACAGACCGCCGCCAGCCATCAAAGGAACAACCGAGAGCATCTTTGCAGAGGTGCCGAGCTCCAGAATTGGGAACAAGTCGGTGTTGTAGTCACGCAGAACGTTACCGGTAACGGAGATGGTGTCCTCGCCGCGACGGATGCGCTCGACGGTGACCTTGGTTGCCTCGATTGGGGAGAGGATTTCAATGTCCAAGCCCTCGGTGTCGTGGTCGCCCAAATACTTATTGACCAAGTCGATGAGGTTGCGGTCGTGTGCGCGCTCGGTGTCGAGCCAGAAGACGGTCTTCATGCCGGACAGACGTGCACGGTTGACAGCGAGCTTGACCCAGTCCTGGATTGGGGCATCCTTGGTCTGGCATGCGCGCCAGATGTCATTTGCCTTAACGTTGTGGGAGATCAGAACATCACCAGCGGAGTTAACAACCTGAACTTCGCCGTCAGCTGGGATCTTGAAGGTCTTGTTGTGGGAGCCGTACTCCTCAGCCTTCTGAGCCATCAGACCAACGTTAGGGGAGGTACCCATGGTGGTTGGGTCGTAAGCGCCGTTTTCGCGGCAGTCTTCAATAACTGCCTGGTAAACGCCAGCGTAAGAGGAGTCAGGGATGACAGCGAGGGTGTCCTGCTCTTCATCGTTCTTGTTCCACATGTGGCCGGAGGTACGGATCATCGCTGGCATAGAAGCGTCGATGATGACATCGGACGGAACGTGCAGGTTGGTAATACCCTTGTTGGAGTTGACCATTGCCAGGTCAGGGCCGTTTTCCAAAGCGGCATCGAAAGCAGCCTTGATTTCAGCACCGTTGTCGAGCTTCTCCAGACCGGAGTAGATAGCGCCCAGGCCGTTTTCGCCGTTCAGGCCAGCCTCGAGCAGCTGCTCACCGTACTTGTCGTAAACGTCAGCGAAGAATGCGCGCACAACGTGGCCGAAGATGATTGGGTCGGAGACCTTCATCATGGTGGCCTTCAGGTGTGCGGAGAAGAGAACGCCCTCTTCCTTCGCGCGGGCAACCTGTGCCTTCAAGAACTCATCGAGAGCCTTGGCGGACATGAAAGTGCCGTCGATAACTTCCTTGTCCAAAACCTTCAGGCCGTCGAGCAGAACGGTCTCAGCGCCGTCGGTGCCAACCAGCTTGATGGTCAAGGTGTCATCACCATCGATGATGACGGACTTCTCATTGTGGCGGAAGTCGTTTGCGTCCATGGTTGCAACGTTGGTCTTGGAATCCTTCGACCATGCGCCCATGCGGTGTGGGTTTGCCTTAGCAAAGTTCTTGACAGCCTGTGGTGCACGACGGTCAGAGTTGCCCTCACGCAGGACAGGGTTTACAGCAGAGCCCTTAGCTACGTCGTACTTATCCTTGGCGTCGTCATACTCTGGAAGGTCGAAGCCAACAGCCTGCAGCTCGGCAATAGCCTTGCGCAGCTGAACCTCAGAAGCAGAAATATTTGGAAGCTTTACGATGTTCGCTTCCGGGGTCTTAGCTAGCTCACCGAGCTCGGACAGTGCGTCTGGAACCTCGGTCTCAGGGAACTGAGCCAGGATACGAGCAGCCAGTGAGATATCTGCAGTCTCTACCTCGATGCCAGCAACGGAAGCGAATGCTTCAACGATTGGCTTGAAAGAGTAGGACGCAAGCAATGGTGCTTCGTCAGTACGGGTCCAGATAATCTTTGCCATGCTTCTCCTAAAAATTAATGTTTTGGAAAATGTTCAACATCCAAGAATACCGGTTTACCGTATCTTTTGGGAGCAGTAGCCCCCTTTTGCGATAAGGCCGGACTAAGTGGTGCGCACAAGCATCTCTTAACCGAGCGCTTTGACACCGGTTTTCCAGTACCCCATGAAGGAAACGCGGTGGCGGGAAATGCCCGCGCCTTTAACCAACATGCGACGAATAGTGGTGACCATGCCGGCTTCACCAGCGATCCAGAAATAAGTATCTGCAAAGCGTTCAGCAACAGTTGAAGCTGGTTCGGCGACATCAGTATCGTCGTCGAAAGAACTATAAGCAGGAGTTTCCCAGACCAGCGGGGCAGGCTCGGCGTCATCGCTAGTCGATGGCTCCGGCGGGGTGCATTTACCGCGTGGGTTCTCAACTTCAAAAAGCCGCGCTGCAGATTCAACCAATAGGTCACCGTACGCGTGCTCTGGGGTGCGCGGGACCCAGTTGACTGTGAGATTTGCGGGGAAATCAATCTGCGGGATATCTGCGCTATCGACCAATTCGCAGTACATGGTGCCGGTGAGTTCCGCGGGCCATTCATCGGCGATGCGCAGCATAGCTGGCAGGGCAGTTTCATCACCTAAAATGACAACATTTGTGGCTTCGCCAGGCTGAAATTCAATGCCCGGGCCGGATTCGTCGTCTTTTTGTGGTGCCACAACATAGAGCTGATCGCCAGGCTGTGCTTCAACCGCCCAGGTTGCTGCGGGACCGCTATCGGGAGTGCCTACGCCGTGCAGAGCGAAGTCAATATCGAGCTCAGCTTCACCGTTTGCACCTTCGTCGTGCTCACCTGCTCGACGAAACTCGCGGATGGAGTAGGTGCGCATGCTGCCGCGCTTGTCCGGGTCAATGGCTTTCCATTCGTCGTACCAGTTTTCCTCACCGGTCATCTTTGGCAGGCCGTGGTCACCCGGGATGACTAGTTTGATGCGCAAGTCCATGATGTGACCTGCGGGGCCCATGTCATCTAAGCCAGTAAAAGTTACCCGCTGGAAGTTAGGGGAGATGCGTTCGGAGTTTTTGACGGTTGCGAGAAATGGGAAAAATGCCATTGAGAATCTACTTATTCCTTAGGTGGTGGCGGCCAATAGGCATGACCGCTGGTTGATCGGAAACCGGGTCAGTGATGATGACCGAGTCGATTCCGAATACGGACTTCACATTTTCTTTGGTGATGACTTCGCGTGGATGCCCATGCGCGAAGACCTTCCCGCCAGAAACTGCAACGAGCTCATCGGAATAGCGTGCGGCCAGATTGAGGTCGTGCAGCACCATGACGATGGTGGTGCCACGATCGCGGTTGAGCTCAGTGAGCAAGTCCAAGACATCTAACTGGTGCTTGACGTCTAAGTACGTGGTGGGCTCATCGAGAAGCAATGTATCTGTGCGTTGTGCCAACGCCATGGCAATCCACACGCGTTGGCGTTGACCACCGGACAGCTCATCGATGGAGCGCTCAGCGAGATCGGAGATACCGGTGGTTTCCAAGGCTTCTGCAACGATGTCGTAGTCTTGCTGGCTCCAGCGCCCTAGGATGCCTTGGTGCGGGGTGCGGCCGCGGCCAACTAGGTCTGCGACGACGATGCCATCGGGAGCAATCGGGGTCTGCGGCAAAAGGCCGAGCTGGGTTGCGAGCTTACGAGTCGGGATGTCATGGATGGACTTGCCATCGAGGACAATTTCGCCCTTGGTCGGGTTTAGCAAACGCGACATGGTGCGTAGCAGCGTAGATTTGCCGCAGCCATTTGGCCCGACAATGGAAGTTACGGCACCTCGCTTGATGTCGACGTTGAGCGTGTCTAAAACCGTGCGCTCACCGTAGCCGACCGATAGATCTTTAACGTGTAGAGCGGTGGAATCCAGCTGCTGCGCCGTCGAGGCATGTTCATTGATATTCATTGCAGTCATGAATGTCCTATCGCGAGGATCGAGTAAGTAGATAGATTAAGAAAGGCGCACCAATCGCACCGGTGATAACGCCAGCAGGGTAGCGGGTGCCAAAGAGGTATTGGCCAGCCAGATCCGCGACGAGCACGAGCAATGCGCCGATGAGCCCCGCGGGGAGAACGAGGGAGGCACCGGGTTTGAAAATCCGTGAAGCGATGGGGCCTGCCATAAAGGCGACAAACGCGATGGGGCCGGTGGCAGCGGTAGCCAGGGCGATGAGTACGACAGCACCGACGAATAACACCACGCGGGTCAGCGTTAAATGAGTGCCGAGACCGCGTGCTAAATCATCACCGAGTCCCAAGATGGACAGCAGGTGCGAGCAGGCAATCATCAGCGGTGCGAGCACGATGACGGTCAAGATAACCGGCAGGCCGCGCTCCCAAGTCATGGTGTTGAGCGAACCGGTAATCCAGCGGGTTGCGGTAGCCAAATCCCAGGCAGCAGCATGCGAGAGCACATAAGAAGTCCACGCCTGCATAATCGCTGCGCAGCCAATACCGATGAGGATCATGCGGGTACCCGTAAAACCAGACTTCATGGACAACAGATAGATAGTCAGCGCGATTACCAGCGAGGCGATAGTCGACATGATCGACACTGCGGTCTGACCGAGGCCGAACATGATGATGCCGGTTGCGCCAGCAGCCGATGCACTGGCGGAAATTCCAATGATGTCAGGTGAGGCCAGTTGGTTGCGCAGCATGGTTTGGAAAATCGTGCCGGCAATACCGAATGCTAGGCCGACGAAAATCGCTACCGTTGCGCGCGGAAGTCGCAGCGCGCCGACAGTAAAGCTGGCGCCAGGCACGGTTTCACCCATGACAACGGCTAGGACGTCTTGCAAGCTATAGAAGGTCTCGCCAATCATGAGCGAGGCTAACCAGACGCCGATGACCGCGATGACAAGCAACGTGACTAATGCCCAGTATTGGCGTGCGCGCTTTTTGCGGCCTGCGGCCAAAGATGTTGCAAGTTCCGTGGTTGCTGCGGAGTTGGGCTCGCCTGAAGAAGTGGTTTGCGTGGAAGTGGTCATTAGGCAAGCTCCCGAACCTTGGTGTTGCGAACAATCCAAATAAACAGCGGGGCGCCGATAAGCGGAACCAAAATGCCCACTGCTAATTCCGAAGGACGGGTGACCACGCGGCCGATGGTGTCAGCAATGGTGAGCAATAACGCTCCGGCAAGACCGGTCAGTGGCAGTAGCCAGCGGTGGTCAGTGCCGCAGACAAGACGAATCAGGTGCGGAACAATCAAACCGACAAAGGCAATCGGGCCCGCGAGCGCGGTTGCAGTACCGCACAAGATGACCGCGCCAAAGGTTGCGACCAAACGGGTGGTCATGACTTTGATGCCTAGGCCGGTGGCGACGTCATCGCCAAGCGCTAATGCGTTAAGCCCTGGTGCGCAGCCTAAAACGACGAGCAAACCAACGGCTAGGAAAGGTAGCGATAAACCCAGATTGGGCCACTCGGCACCGCCGACGGAACCAATTTGCCAAAAGCGGAATTGATCCATGACATCGGCGCGCGGCAGCAAAATTGCAGAGACCAAGCTTGAAGCTGCCGCAGCGGTGGCAGCACCAGAAAGCGCGAGTTTCAGCGGGGTGGCACCACCGCGGCCCAAAGAGCCCACGAAGTAGACAAAGACCGCGGCCGCCAAAGAGCCGACCATAGCGGCAATCATGGTGGGCACTGGGCGTGAGAGCCCAAAGAAAGCAATGCCCGTGACAACCGCGAGTGAGGCGCCAGAGAGTACGCCGAAAATACCCGGATCGGCCAACGGGTTGCGGGTGATTCCCTGCAAGGTAGTACCTGACATCGCCAGTGCTGCGCCGACGAGTAGTGCCATAACCGTACGCGGCATGCGCGCAGCGGCGGCGGCTTGTTCCGCTGTTTCAGTTGCGCCGCCGATAGCAGCGATAGCGTCTTCCACCGAGATGGAACGAACACCAAACATTACGGAGGCAACGCACGCGATTGCTAAAGCGATTAGCAATCCGATTAAAACTGCGATGCGCATGCCGAGGGGGTGCTTTTTTCCAGCGACTCCTGCTTGGGAAGCACGGGCTGCTTCAGCCAGCCCAGATGCGGTTGAAGAATGGTGCGCTTGAGCCTGTTTTTGAGCTTCCGCTGATTTTACTGACGCTGCGAGGTCTACCACTTGAAAATCTTTCTTAGCTTCGGCGAGTTAGTTACTCAGCTTCGAAAGCAGTATTTAGAGCTGCGAAGTAGTCATCGATACCCCAAGGGATAGACAGTGGGGATGGGTTAGCGGATGCACCCAGTGGGCCATTTTCCAAGAAGACAACGCGGCCTTCAGCAATCGCTGGGATCTTGGAGGTCAGCGGATCGGCCTGCATCTTTTCTAGTGCTTCCTTATCTGCTGCTTCATCACCTGAAGAGTAGGAGATGAAGAAGTCGACGTCGTCGAACTGCTCTGGGTTCTCAGTCGAGACTTCTTCCCAGAAGGAATCGGAGTTTCCGGTGTATTCCTTCACGATTTCTGGGGTTTCAAAACCAGCTTCCTCCAAGAAGCCCGCGCGTGGATCGTCCAGGGTGTAGAAACCAATCATGGATTCGCTCGAGGCGCCGCCGAAGGAGGTAAACAGTGGCTTCTTGCCTTTGAGCTCTGGGTAGTTCGCCATGGCATCATCGACCTGCTTCTTTAGGTCTTCATTGAGCTTTTGGCCTTCATCAGCCAGGCCCAGGCCTGCTGCGTCCAAAGAAACCATGTCAAAAGCAGAAGTGGTCCATGGCTTATCTGGGTATGCCACGACAGGGGCGATCTGAGACAAGGTGTCGTAATCTTCCTGGGTCAGGCCAGAGTATGCAGCCAAGATGACATCAGGCTGGGTATCGGCGACCTGCTCGAAGGGGATGCCGTCGGTTTCATCGAAAAGCACTGGCTCTTCGCCGCCGAGTTCTGCAATCTTGTCTTCGGTCCATGGCATGATGCCGTTGTCATCATCATCGCCCCAGGTGGACTTGGACATGCCTACTGGAACAATACCGAAGGCGAGAGGAACCTCGTGGTTTGCCCAACCAACAGTGGCAACGCGCTCTGGCTTGGACTCAATGACAGTCTCTCCAAGTGCGTGCTCCACGGTGATGGGGAACTGGGACTCATCCGCCGGGTTGTTGGATTCTGCGTCAGACCCGTTTCCGTCTGCGGACTCGGATGCTGCAGAAGAGTCAGTATTTGCAGAATCGGAGCTTCCGCTGTCGGAGCAAGCAGTTAGCGCAAGTGCTGCGATGGCAGATACAGCAGTGAGACGAACAAGTTTGGATGTTTGCACGATGTAGTCCTCCGCGTAAATAGGTAGGCTAGACTGACTTAATTTGTCTAAGGCTAACCTATGTTAATCGGCAGGCAACCGCTTTTGTCAATATGATCACTCTGTGAATCTCAATAGCGCAAACCTATTGCTGGTATTTAGGACTTGCGTGGTCAGTTGCACACCGGTAGGTGGTTTTGATGGTGTGTCACTTGACATGCGGATATAAGGCTAGCTTCGGTAAGGTTTCCCGCGTGAGAGACAAGCGGATTAACGATGAAAATGCGAAGCAGTGTGGCCTAAGTGATAATGCGCACACAGGCCAACCTTTCGATGGGTATGAGGAGCCGACTTATGGGGAGATAGGGGCTGAGGAAACTGCCGCTGAAGTTGCAGCTCGGCGTGCGCGGATTCGGCGCCGTCCACGTCCTCTGCAGACCTCTATTTCTAATACTCGTCGCATCATCGTAATGATTGTCTTAGCGATGGGTGGGTTTGCCATCGGCACCACGGAGTTCGTGTCGATGGGCCTTTTGCCCATGATTGCTAGCGACCTGGAAATTTCTGAAGGTCAAGCTAGTCATATTATTTCCGCTTATGCCTTAGGTGTAGTTGTTGGCGCGCCATTGATTACGGCGTTGACCGGCAAGATTCCGCGCCGACGCCTGCTGCTGTTTTTAATGCTGGCATTTATTATCGGCAATGGTTTAGGTATCTTTGCTGAAAATTACTCGCTGCTCATGGTGGCGCGTTTTATCGCAGGTCTGCCACACGGCGCGTATTTCTCGGTCGCTGGTCTATCAGCTGCGTCGATGGCTCCGGCTGGTGCGCGCGGTAGAGCTGTCGCGATGGTGGGCATGGGTCTGTCTGTTGCTACCGTGCTGGGCGTTCCTGCAGCACAAGCGCTGGGGTCGGCCTTGGGCTGGCAGGCGGCCTACATGCTTGTGGTCTTAGTAGGTCTTGTAACTCTGGCTGGACTGTGGGTTTTGATGCCGCATATGGTGAGGATGCCCGCGACCTCCGTGAAGACAGAGCTTGGTGCATTTAGTCGCCCACAGGTATGGCTTTCTTTGGCGATGGGTGCGATTGGATTCGGCGGCATGTTCGCCGTGTATACCTACATCACCTGGACGATGACGGAACGTGCCGGAATGGCCGAAAGCCTCATGTGGCTGGTGCTGATGGTCTACGGTATCGGCAATGTTGCCGGTAACTACTTCGGTGGCTGGCTAGCCGACCGGAGCTTGGAAAAGGGCATTTTATTCTCCCTGATTACAATCACGTTGATTCTCGTGGCCTTCTTCTTTACCTCCCACAATCCAATCTTGGGCACCATTAACTTTGGACTTATCGGATTCTTTGGCGCATCCCTGACCCCAAGCCTGCAGATTCGTCTCATGGATGTTGCCGGCGATGCACAAACTTTGGCAGCGTCGTTGAACCACTCGGCATTGAACCTGGCTAATGCGGCTGGTGCTGCCATCGGTGGCGTTGTCGTGGGGGCTGGCATGGGATACGCATCCCCAGCGCTTGCGGGTGCGGCGCTTTCTGCGGTGGCAATTCTGATTTGGATTGGCGCTCAGTTTGTCAAGAAGTGACGTTACTTTTTTCAAGTAATGTCACCGAAGGCGTACCGAAGATGTACGGAGTATGCGCAGGATAAGGCTGATGCAGCAGGGAAGCCTGGCTGGTAGCTAGAATGTTGCCATGTCTTTAACTATCGCTTCGGTCAACGTCAACGGTATTCGCGCTGCCTGCAAGCAGCGCAATGAACTCAACCTGGGAATGAATGAATGGTTGAAAGAAACCAGCGCCGACATCGTGCTCATGCAAGAAGTGCGCGCTAATCCAGCCCAAACTGAGCTGGCTTTAAAACCAGCGCTGGAAGCAGGCTGGCACCTGGCCATGGCTGATGCCCTTACTCCAGGCGCCAAGGGGCGCGCCGGGGTCGGAATCTTATCGCGAACTCCTTTGACGGATGTTGAGATCGGATTCGGCTCCTTCCTGGAAGCTGGCCGTTGGATTGAGGCCACCACCGCTGGTGTGCGCGTGGCTTCGCTCTATCTGCCATCGGGTGATACCAACTCCCCGAAGCTGGATGAGAAGTACAACTTCCTAGATGAATTCGCGGAAATCTTAAAAGACCGTGCAAGTCAGCACCCAGAGATGGTCATCGGCGGTGACTGGAATATCTGCCACCGCGCTCAGGACCTGAAAAATAACAAGCCCAATGAAAAGAAATCTGGCCACTTGCCAGAAGAGCGCGCCTTTATGGACCACGTCTTCGGCGCGTTCCCAGACGCTGAACCTCAGGTGAAAAAGGGCCTTGGTGACTGGCTGGGAATCATTGATTATGAAACCAAGACCAACTGGGAAGCAGCGGCGGACCCGCAGTGGTTCGACGTGGCGCGCCGACTAGCGCCTGAGGCAGAAGGTCCTTATACCTGGTGGACCTACCGCGGACAGGCCTTTAACAATGACGCAGGCTGGCGCATCGACTACCAGGCGGCAACCGATGCGATGCTGCAACGTGCACAGCGCAGCTGGGTGGAAAAGGCACCAAGCGTTGAAGAGCGCTGGTCTGACCACTCGCCTTTGATGGTGGAATACAGCTAAGTGTGATTGGGGGGTAAAGCTTAGTTTTTAGCTATGAGGGTGCTAAACTACCTGTGAACAATATTTGGTGAAGCTGGCTTTATCCTGATTTCACGTAGCTACCGTCATGACAGCAATGGAGTAGACCGTATGTCGCAAGCAATTCTTTACTACGTCCTCGGAGTCATTGGGCTCGTCGTGGGTATTTGGTGGTGGACCGTAGTTGGTCCGTCCTTCGCTTTCCTTGCTCCGTTGATCGTTATGTCCGCAGGTGGCGCATTCCTCGTCGCTGGCCTTGCAACAACCCTTGACGTTTACTCTCCAACGAGCCGCAAGATTTAAGAATGAACGCTTGTAAATAGCGTGATTTCTTAAACTTTCCTTCATAAAGCGCCTTGGCCGGATAGACACACAAATTTCGTGTGTTCCGGACAAGGCGCTTTTGCGGCTTTTCAGAGCCAAGTAGTGCGCAATTTTTACAACACATTAAGGTATTTACTATGACTGAACCCACTTCCTCACCAGTAGCTGCTCCGACTCCACAGCCTGGCGATCGCATCTTGTCCGGTATTCAGCCCACGGCTGATTCTTACCACCTAGGAAATTACCTCGGTGCGCTTAAACAGTGGATTGATTTGCAGGACGGCTTTGATGCTTTCTACTTCATCCCTGACCTGCACGCGATCACCGTGGAACAAGACCCAGCGGAATTGCGCGAGCGCACCATCGCTGGTGCAGCACAGTTGATTGCTTTGGGCATTGACCCGAAACGTTCTACTTTGTACGTGCAATCGCAGGTGCCGGCGCACGCGGAGCTGACGTGGGTTTTGCAGTGCATGACCGGTTTCGGTGAGGCTTCGCGCATGACGCAGTTTAAGGACAAGGCGACGCGTCAGGGCCAGGACCGCACCTCGGTAGGCCTGTTTACCTACCCAGTGTTGATGGCAGCAGATATCTTGCTCTACTCGCCGGATTTCGTTCCGGTGGGTGAAGACCAGCGTCAGCACCTGGAATTAACGCGTAACTTAGCTGAGCGCTTTAACTCTCGCTACGGTGAGACCTTCCGCGTACCTGAGGCTTATATTCCACAGGGCTCGGCGAAGATCTACGACCTCCAGGATCCAACGGCCAAGATGTCCAAATCGGGACCAAACCCTAAGGGCCTGATTAATCTCTTGGATGCGCCGAAGACGTCCGCAAAGCGCATTCGCTCCGCGGTCACTGATGATTTGGGGGTAGTGAATTTCGATCGTGAAAATCAGGCTGGAGTTTCTAACTTGTTGGCGATTCAGTCGGCGTTGACGGGCGAAGACATCGACAAGCTAGTGGCGCGTTATGACGGCCAAGGCTATGGCCAATTGAAGGTCGATACTGCCGATGCGCTGGAAACTTTCGTTACTCCGCTGAAGGCACGCTTTGATGAACTGATGGACGATCGCGGCGAAATTGAACGCTTGCTTGCCGATGGCGCCGATAAGGCCACGGAAGTTGCTACGCCACTTTTGGAAAACGTTTATGACAAAGTTGGGTTTCTTCCTGCACGCCGACGCTAAATCCGATCTACGCTAGGTAAAAGCCCGCTGAACGTTTCATAGAAAGGCCTTGACAATGGCTGCTCCAACGAAGCCTCGTGACAACAGGACTGATGAATCTGGCATTGAACGCACCCGGCAGGATGAGCCAGGCGCGGTTGATAAAATTCGCGAACGTTCTGGCTTTGTCGACCACATCATGCGCATGCAAAACCGGTACACAGCGCAGGGCGGCAACCAGTTCTCAGCCGGCGTTACCTACTATTCGGTCTTGGCGATTTTCCCACTCTTCATGCTCATGGTGGCTGTGGTGGCAACCGTGCTGGCCAACCGCGATGACTTGATGCAGCAAGTCCAAGACGCCATTACCGGTGCAGTCGAAGGTGACTTGGGCGAGACCATTAACCAGCTGCTGGTTACTGCCATTGACCAACGCGGCGCCATGTTCGGTGCGGCAGGTCTAACTACCTTGTGGTCGGGGCTGGGATGGATGAATAACCTGCGCATCGGTATTTCTGCCATGTGGGGACTCGATGCCAACGAAGGCGGCGGAAACTTCCTAGTCAAGAAAATCAATGACTTGCTCCGCCTGATCGGTTTACTCATTGCTTTGATCTTGGCCTTTGGCGTTACTGCTGCTGGTACCTCGGGCATCATCCCGAAAGTATTTGACTGGATTGGCCTAGACCACTTCCCAGGCATGAACTGGATTATCTTCGCTGCTGGTCTGGCTATCGGTTTGCTGGCGAATTTCTTGGTGATGTGGTGGATGATCGTGATGCTGCCGCGCACTAAGGTGCCGTTGAAATCTGGTCTTAAGGGGGCAGCGTTGGGTGCTATCGCGCTTGAAGCAATCAAGCAGCTGTCCACCGTCATCATCTCTTCGGCTACTGGTAACCCAGCGGGTGCAGTCTTCGGCCCAGTAATCGTGCTGATGGTCATGATGTACCTAATCTGGCGCGTGGTTATGTACATCAATGCCTGGACGGCGACCACTGAAGAATCTCTGGCCTTGGAAGAGCCAGCTGTTCCAGAACCAGCTGTCATCCGGGTGCGCCAAGAGATCTCTTCGGGTCCTTCTACCGGAGCTAGCTTCGGGGTTGGCGCAGCTATCGGTGCGATTGGTGCCGGTGCGGTTGCACTTCTGCGCCGTAAATAAACCTTCCGCCCAACCTTGATAAATGAGGTTGGGCGGAAGGGCCAGGGGATCCATTGAGGTTGGACGATGCCCCTGTTGGATGTCTATAACGCACGCTATAGTTGGGCATATGAGTCACAGTTTTGCTCCTGATCTGTACAAGCACATGAAGCTTGATAGCGCCGATGAGTGCGCGGCCTTAGGTATTTTGCTGGCTGCACGCGATGCAGACTTAGAAGGCTATGGTGTGACGGCAAATGATCCACGCCGGAAGGAGATTCAACTGTGCTACTCCATCTTGTCCAAGCCCGAGGTGCGCAAGCACTATGATGATGCCCTTTCGGCTGGGCGTAAAATCACCTGGCCAGAAATTGAGCATCTCGCTAATTTCGGGAGCTGGCCTGATCCGGTTACGCGTATGAACGTGAGCGAAAACCCGCCGCAGACTCACGGCTGGTCGAGTCCGCAGGGAAGCCCCCAGCAAGGGCCGCAGAGGCAGTCCTTTATTCCGCCGCAGCCCCAGCAACAGCCACAACAGCAGCCGCAAGCCCAATCACAGCAGCAGCCTCCGTATGCGGCGCCTTATGCACAGCCCCAGCAGCCGGCGCAAAGCCCGTACGCGCAGCCTTTCAATCCGTATCAGCAAGCCAATTATCAGCACCAGCAGATGGTTCCGCAGCAGGCACAGGGTTTATATCAAACTCCAGTGGATAGCCGGATTGCAGATCGACCGTCGTCGAGCACGCGCGTGGGAATGGCCTTTTTAGATTATTTCTTGCTGTCGATTGTGCCTTTGGGGCTGCTCGCCGGTGACTCGATATTCGCCAGTGTTATCGCCGGAGTGTTGATGGCAGTAATTTTTGTCGGCACAGAGGTTGCTTTCGGCGGTTCCCCAGCGAAGCTGATGATGGGCTACCGAGTGCGCGATGTTGATACCCATGAAAAGCTCAGCATCGAGCAATCCATTAAACGCCAGTGGTTTAGGAGCATCCTGATTGTGCCAGGACTCGGCCAAACCATCGGGTTCATCGGTGCCGTAGTAACGCAATTTACTATCAACCCGGCTAACGAGCAGCGTGGCGCCCACGACCGCTGGGCGAACGCAGAAGTAGTAAAGAAGAAATAATTACAAGAACCAGCACTGCTACACCGGCCACAATCAGCCACGGCATCCAGGTTGGGTGAGTGGGGCTTTCTGCTGCCGATGCCGCATCGGTTACTGGTACATTTTCTGCATTCGCCGCTGTTGCGGTAGGAGCAGGTGTTTCCTCTTCCGTGGAGATCTTTTCTGTTTCCTCCAGTGATGAGACACCTTGGCCAGCGGGAATCTTATAGGCTTCATCGAGAAGCATTTGTGCTTGCTCCCAGGCGCGGGGACCGTGATCGATGGTGGTGTCCAAAATGACCGCCATCAGCCGGCGCCCATCGCGGTCTAAGGCACCAACGAAGGTGTGGTTGGCATCATCGGTATAGCCAGTCTTGCCGCCAATTCCATCGGGGTCATTCATAAAGAGGCCATTGTCATTGCCCAGCTCATAGCCTTCTAAATCACCGTAGCCGGGAAATTTCACGCTGTCGGTGCCCACGATGCGGGCAAAAGTGGGGTTTTCAAAAGCTGCGGTATAAAGCAGCGCCATATCGGCTGCCGAGGTAGACATACCGGGTGCATCGAGGCCAGAGTAGCTAGCAGCGAAGGTAGAGCGTGCGCCCAGATCGGTTGCGAGCTTGTTGATCTTGGTTAAAGTTTCCTCATCGCCGCCGAGCTGTTGCGCCAACGCGTGCGCAGCATCATTGCCAGAAGCCATAAGCAGGCCTTGCAAAAGCTGCTCAACGGTATAGCGGCCCCCGGGGCCAAGGCCCACGGCGGAGCCATCGATAGCTGCATCTTCGTCGGTGCCAATGACGACCTTCTTCAAATCCAACTCTTCGATAGCCTCGAGTGCGAGCAGGACTTTAAGAATAGAAGCCGGACGATAGCGGCCGTGGGGATCTTTCATCGCTACAATCTCCCCGGTATCAAGGTCTGAGACCATCCACGCGGATGCGCGCACGTCATCATTGACGTCGAATCCAGCAGGAGCTTGCACACCACAGTTGGAATCTTGTACCTCCGGCAAAGGCGCTGGGGATTGCTGACCAGGCGCTACTACTTCTGAGGTTGTGACAGGTTCTGGGGGAAGCAGTGCTTGTGGGCAATTATCAGTATTGGGGGCTGCCTCGCGGGTCGATGAAGCAGGGGCGTCGTCTTCCTCGTCACCTATGGGGGAGTCATCGAAAAGCCCATCAAATACCCCAGTAAGACCCTGTTCTGTGGGTTCTAATTCTTGCGCCAACACCGCCGGGGCAGAGGTACTAAGAATCGCCGCGCTGGCTGCGGTGGCAACAACGGTATTTAACGAGAACCGCAAGCGTCGTGGAGTAGTTCCAGTACCAGCGGGTTTAGCTTCGGAAGCGGTATCGCGAGAAGAAAAGACAGTCATTGTATGCAATATCTTAGGCTCAGGCTTAGGATGGCTCCCATGTATGACGCACCTTTAATTAGCCCAGAAAACAAAGATTCTTCCGCCGACACTTTGGCTTCCTTGCCCAAGGTGGCCCTTGCTGCCAAGGTTGCCGCAGGGCACAGTGTTTCTGACGCCGTGAAAACTGTCTTGGACAAGCTGCAGGCCGATAATGTGATTTACGCCGAGTTGCGCTTAAACCCGAATGATTTTGCAGACGCACACGATGCATCGACAAGCGAAGCATTGCTTAGCGATGTCATCGCGCAGGCCACTTCCGCGCTTCATTCCCACGACGTCGATGCACGCATTATTCTGAGCGCCGATACACAAGCAGCGAATGTCGCAGAGATTGCCGATGCTGCCATTGCCCACGACGAGGTCGCAGGCTTTGCGCTGGTGGGTGACAATGTTGTGGCTCACGCAGGCGTTTTAGCCAAGCTGCAGGATAATTTCGTACCATTTGTCATCGACGGTGGCTTTGACGATATTGAAGCTGGCGTCAAAGCCGGTGCCACTCGCATTTCCGCAGGTGTTGATATCATCGATGACTTTAGCGCCACCGTCGAAGGTATTTCCCCAGGCAAGCTGACCAGCTGGATTCGCGACCGACACATTGCCGTGGAAATTACTCCCGATGAAGATATTGCTGCCGAGGAAGTAGATTCTTTGGCGGATCACCCATTGCCACTATTGCAGCAATTGGGCTTTACCTGCGCGGTGGGAGAATCCGCATTGACAGAGCAATTTGTCTCACTTAATGAAGCTTTAGGTTATGGCCTGGAGGAATTCTTTGAGCTGACCGTGGCTGCGATGCAAAATAGCTTTAGCACCCAGGAACATCGTCAGCATCTTATCGAAACCGTGATTTTGCCTGCTTATGAAGAACTTTCTGACACCGAGTTTGCCGAAGACACCCAAGAACCCGAAGACGACGCCTAAGACACGCAAAATTGCGGGCGCTGCCGTGGCCCTTGGCGTGGGTGCTTTTAGCGTTGGGGCATTAGGCGCGGGGCTCAAGGCTTATAAGGAAAGCCGGGAGCCGTATCTGCGGCAGGTGGATCCTGAGTTGCGGACTTGGTCGTTGTATCTTCCCAACCACGTTATTTCGCCGGCGTTGATGTTATTTATCATGGGTTTGGTCTCCAAGATTGATGCGATTAGAGAGACCGACCGTGACGTTGACATCCGCACAATTGAAGGTGAAAGTCCCGATGACGGGCATCCGTTTAGCGCGCGGCATATTGTGCCGCAACGATTAAGTGGCGCTGGAGCAGATGCTTCAGCATCTATGCGCCCGGCGATGATATGGACGCATGGCGGCGGGCATCTGATTGGCACTCCGGGATTTTATGACCCGCAGAATGCGAAGATTGCTGATGAGCTAAATATCTCGGTATTCGCGCCGAGCTACCGGAAAGCCAATCAAGCTCCTTTTCCGGCGGACCTTGATGATTGCTATGCGCTGGTGCGTTGGGTGCAAGAAAACGCGGAAGAATTGGGAGTTGATCCGCAGCGCATTGCCGTGTGTGGCGATAGTGCTGGTGGTGGTCTAGCGGCAGGCATCGTGCAGCGGGCAATCGATGACGGGCACCCCGTTGCCTTTCAAGGTTTGGTCTATCCCATGTTGGACCACCAAAGCGGCAATGTCTCTAGCGCGGGATTTGATGCCCATGAGCGCTCATGGGGGCAGTTTATCTGGACCGCGCGGTTAAATGCTGCAGCGTGGAACCTGTATTTAGGCAATGACCATTTGGACTCAGAATTAGCGCCCTATGCGTCACCGCTGTATCGCGAGGACCTCGTAGATTGTCCGCCGACGTGGATTGGCATTGGGGATTTGGACTTGTTTTACCCCGAGGCTTTAACCTTCGCGCAGCGCTTAGATAAAGCCGGCGTTCCCGTGGAATTTATTTCTTACGAGGGTGCCTATCACGGGTTCGACCACCTGGCGCCACAGTCAGAGAAAACAGCAAAGCTTCACGCAGACCTTATTGCGGCGCTGCGTGAAGCTTTGGAAACGGATTAGCTGGCGGCGTTAGAACTTCGAAAAACGCTTCGTCAGCATTTCTTCGAGGCCCTTCCACGCTTCTGCGTGATCATTGAAGGGCTTGGAAGGAACATAACCTGCGGTCTCGGTTGAGCCCAGCATGTAGCCCAAGTAGTCCTGGAAACGTGGGTGCTGCAGCATATACGAGTTAATCGAGTCATCTCCGGCCCAGTCAGCAGCATCCGCGCAGATTTCATAGCAGCTGCTCATCTGCTGTGCATCGACAGCTTCTGGGCCCTTGGTGATATCACGCACGATGCCATTGAAGGTGTACTGGTTATCTGGGTGAACTATAAATTCGAGTTCGCCGGCATTTGCCGCGGTGACCAATTCTTCCCAGGTGGAAACGCGTGCTAGGTCGTGATCATCATTTTCCATGATCCAACGCATGAGCTGCTTGGACGATGGGAAAGTAAAGATTTCGCCCCACTTGCCTAAAAAGACGGGGGATTCACCGATATAAGTGCGCAGGGTGTAAACCGACCGTGCATCGATGGTGATTTTGACCGGGTCGATACCGGCAGCAGCCCACGCGGAGCCATCATAAGGATCTGCCGCCTGCTTTTCTTCCTTGCGCTGCTGTTCTAATTGTTCGCGCTTTTCTTGAGCAGCCTGTTTCGCAGTGGAAATCTTTGATGCAGCGGAGGTCACGGTGTCTTCGTTGAACTCAGTAGAAGGCACGATGCGAACCTGGGCGTCGAGGTCATCAATGACTTTTTGCCAATTGGTCAAGACAATGCGACCAATTGCAGTCCATTCCTGCAAACCTTGCTCGCCAGAGAAATGGTCCAAACCGCGTGAAGCGTTGCGTAGCAAGGAGTGGCTGGCGAAGAAAATGCTGGTTTGTTGCGCAGCAGTAACTGATGCGATGACCTCTGCCATCTGGAAATTGCGTGCCACAGCGGAGATATTGGTGTGGCTCGGGCGGCCGGCTAAAAATTCTGGAGTTCCGATGAGATCGTAGGTATCACGCTCTTCGGGGCTGACGCGGTTTGCTGGACCCTGATTAAACCCTTCCCACTCTGGGTGGTCTTTAAGATCATGTGGTTTATCGGATTCAATGAAGGTCAAAAGCTCTGCTTCAGTGCGAAAGCCCAAGACAGATTCATCATCGCCTAATAGGGCCTGCCATTCGGTGCCTTGCTGGCGCCATTTCGGAGCCCAGAGGGTGTAGAAGTCGCCTTCAGTTAAAGAAATTTTGATCGGAACAATCGCGCGTGAGCTCATGGGCGATAATTCTACCCAAAGCCTAAGAAGTCGGACGCCAGAAGCCCTTGAATTCCATCCCCATGTTGGAGGTTCGCAGTGGATTGACCTGAACTGGGTCGCCAGCTTCGACAATTTGTCCATCGCCGGCGTACATAGCAACATGCCCATCCCAGACCACTAGATCGCCTTTGACCAGCTCGTCGGCGCTGACCTGGGTGCCTATGGTTTGTTCTTCTGCCAGGCGCGGGATGTCTACCCCGGCTGCGCGGTAGGCATATTGGGTAAGACCTGAGCAGTCGAATCCCTGTGGGGTAGTCCCACCCCATACATACGGGGTTCCGACCATAGATAGCGCAGTATCCACGGCCTTTTCACCCGCCGCAGACCCCGTGGAAGAACCAGATTCAGAGGAAGTACCCGCGACAGGCCCTGCTGCATCCTCTTCGGCCATGGGAGCAACGCTCGCTGCCGACGAGCTTGCCGTTGTGGAACCTGCGGGAGTAAAACCTGCTTGCCCAGAGACTGCTTGAAGTTCTTTTAACGCGGGTTGCCCGCCATCGACGTGTGAGGAAACCGTACGCGTCGCGATCTCAGCCAGCGGTGCGCTAATCGCCGCTAGCTCATTGATAAGGCTGCCGGTACGCGCCACAGCCCGGCCAAGATATTCCATTGCCAACGCTTTTAAGGCTGCCTCAGCGCTAAGGCGCGCAGCGGGGTGGGGAACCAATAATCCGACGGCTAATGGCACAGCGCGCGAGGCCAATTCCATAGCGAGCCCAACGAGATCCTGCGCGCAGGCGCCAATTAAGCCGCTCGCTTCACCGGCGATGCGGCGGATAGTGTCCTGATCTTTTTCCAGCACACCGGCAGCACTTAGCATCTTGCTGGGATCGGTTCCCGCAATGCTTGCAAGCGGTGAGACCGCAGAGATATCTGGAACATTTACTAGGGAAAGCTGCGGGAGGGAAGGCGGCTGCAGGCCGGCAACCTTCGCGATGGTATCAACAATGACATTCATCTTTATCCCACCTGAAAACCATCAAACGCGGAACTTGCGGCAGAATCGGTGGCCTCGGCGGCATCGGCAAGCGCAAAGCCACTGCGGGCAACATGCGCGACATCGGCATGCAACTGCTGCGAACGAGCAGTGAGGTTATCCAAGGCCTGGTTGAGCGTGCCCACAAAATCAGCCAAGGTGGAATCAGTGGGCATGACAGCCGGCTGCGGCGGGGTAAAAGCCGCGGCCGCATCCAAATCGCGGGCGAGCGAGCGCGTGTACTCTAGGTCAATTTCAAAAGCGTGAGCTTGGTTCATACTCAATTAAGACTGCGTGAATATAAGAATGGTTCCCGCGATGATTTACGATGTAGCTTATGGATATCCACGTAGTAGACCACCCACTTGCTTCATCTCGTCTGACGCTCATGCGCGATAAGCACAGCGATAACGCAGCATTTCGTGCAGCCCTGGCTGATCTTGGCGGAATGTTAGTCTATGAAGCCTCTCGCAATCTGCCCGTTGAGCACTTCGAATGCAAGACCCCAGTCGCTGTAGCCGACGGCACGCGTTTGCTTGACCCACCGATTATCGTGCCTATTATTCGCGCGGGTTTGGGCATGATTGACCCAGCACTGTCGATGATCCCAGATGCTCAAGTTGGCTTTATCGGCATGGCGCGCAACGAAGAAACTCATGAGCCAGTTCCGTATTTGGAAGCATTACCCGAAGACCTCAGCGGACGCACCGTCTTCCTAGTTGATCCGATGCTGGCCACCGGTGGTTCACTGCTTCACTCTTTGAAGCTGTTGGTGGACCGTGGCGCAACCGATATTGTTGCTATCTGCCTGATTTCGGCACAGCCTGGTGTTGATGCCCTCGCGGAGTCTGGCTACCCAGTGCGTTTGGTTACCGCCTGCATTGATCCTTCATTGGATGAAAATGCCTACATCGTTCCAGGCTTGGGGGATGCTGGTGACCGACTTTACGGTCCGCGCAACATCGATTTATAAAAGCGCACGTTCGGTGCCTAACGTGCGCCGAGCCATTTGTGCAACACGCACAGTGACATTTTCAACGTGGAAAGATCGCCAAAGCTAGGCTAAGCTCGCAGACGTCCATGACTGCCAGGATCCTGGGGGGAGCCTGAATGCACGTCAGGGGCGTCTTCTAGCTTTAATTGATAATTTTTAAGCAATCTTTTTGGACAGACCTTGGGGGGTGAGGTCCATGGCGCCAAGCGTTGGACGTTTGCTGTGGGCAAGTTATGGTTTTCGGTTTTCACAAAACCTGAAAAAGATTCGACGAAAACGCGGAGTGACGCAACAAGCATTGGCTGAAATTGCCGGTTTGTCGCGGACACAAGTGTGCAATCTGGAACGCAATGAAAATAACTCTGGAACTAGTGCGGATCCGGCGCTGTCAACGGTGTACAAGTTAGCGTTGGCGTTAGAGGTTCCACCGGCTCTGTTACTGCCGCAACCAGAAGACAATGTGAAATCTGTGTGCGCAACACCTGCACCTCGGGTGACGCAAGAAAAAATTCAGCCCGCAGAACTTGCAGAGATTGCACCTGTCGATGCGATGTCCGCAGGCAGAGTGCAAGCGCTTTTGGTGAAATCTGCACCAGTACATCCAGCACCTAGACAGCAGCAGTTATCAAGCAGCGAGTTACAACAAGAAGGCAAGGGGAGCGGGTCTTCGTTAGAGGAACTAGTGCCATTTTCTCCTGAGTACACGGCGCATAAACGACTCGCAGCGAGTGCGAAGCACAGTGGCTCAGCGCCTAAGGCCGCGCATTCACAACGCACCAAAACTACCCGGAGGCTGCGAATGGGTGGTGTGCAGTTATCTTAAATTCTTTTTAAAATCACAGGTTGGCACATAGGTTGGCCTATCCTTGCACTGGTTGGATTTATGAACCGCACGGTCTAGTTGTAGAATCGGACGGAGCACAACAAATCTATTGCGCACCACTTTTGGGGCGCCGGGTGTATCAAGGAGGGTCTGACTATGACGCAGCCGACCGTTTCGGAATTCGTCAATGACTGGTTTGATACTCACCGTTCGGAGATCATTGGCTGGCGCCGGCATATCCACAGCCACCCAGAAACGTCCAATCAAGAGTTCGAGACCACTAATTATCTCGCCAAGATTTTAGGCGAGTACGGCGTTGAAGCTCAGCGTTTCCCAGAAACCGGGCTCATGGTTGATATCGGACCTGATACCGAAGAAGGCCGCATTGCTTTCCGCGCGGATATTGATGCGCTGCCGGTACAAGAAGTAACTGGCCTCGAGTACAGCTCCCAAACGCCTGGGGTATCGCACTCCTGTGGACATGATGTGCACACCACCATTGCTTTGGGCGTGGCTTGCGCGGTGGCAGATTATAACCGCGAATTCCCGCTGAGCATTGGTGTGCGCGTTATTTTCCAGCCCGCAGAAGAAGTCTGGGTCGGTGGAGCAACTGACGTTATTGAATGGGGTGCGCTCGAAGGCGTGCACTCTATCTACGCCGTGCACGTGGAGCCCAAGCTGCGGGTTGGTCGCATCGGACTCCGCGCCGGCGCGATTACCTCTGCCACCGATATCGTCGAAATCGATATCAAAGGCCCCGGCGGGCATACCTCCCGGCCGCACCTGTCTGCTGATGTCATCTACGCCATGAGCAAGGTTGTTACTGATTTGCCGGCGCTATTATCGCGCCGGGTGGATCCGCGCACGGGCACGGTTTTGGTCTTCGGCACCATTAACTCTGGCTATGCTCCGAATGCCATTCCACAAACCGGTTCGATATCCGGCACGTTGCGCACCGCCGATATTGGAATCTGGCGCGAAATTTCTGGCATCTTCCAGGAATTGGTTGAGCAGGTCCTTGCCCCAACTGGGGTAAAACATGAGCTGACTTATCATCGCGGTGTTCCGCCGGTGCTTAACGATGATGTAGCAACCGCGCTGATTGCATCGGCAGCTAAAGCGATTGACCCGCAATCCATCGTGCAAGCTCCGCAATCTTCTGGTGGTGAAGATTTCTCGTGGTACTTAGAACACGTGCCAGGCTCTATGGTTCGCTTGGGCTGCTGGTCTGGTGACGGTGATATGCACGACCTGCACCAGGGAGACTTAGTTGTGGATGAGCGTGCAATTGGCGTGGGTATTAAGTTATTTAGTTCTGTGATTAGCCAATTTATGACGGCTATTGAAGAAGAAGCCACCAAATCCTAGCGCTATTTTCTTTCATAGGCATTCTCCAACGGTTGCCCTGGCTAAGAACTTTTAACCTTTAACAGTTAGACTCTAAGGGAATAAATCCCCATGACTTTTAAAGGAGTCGGTTAAACATGGCTGAGCACCAAAAGCGCATTGTTATCATCGGCGGTGGCCCGGGCGGTTATGAAGCCGCGCAGGCAGGCGCCAAGTATGGTGCAGATATTACTGTCGTTGAAGATCAGGGCATGGGCGGCGCAAGTATCTTATTGGATTGTGTTCCTTCCAAGTCTTTTATTGCGGGCGCAAATATTAAGACTGACCTCCGCCGTGCTGATGATATGGGGCTTAGCGGAGGCTTTTCCAACACTGAGGTGGCCTTGCAAGCGCTTAATGAGCGCGTGACGGCACTTGCTAACCGCCAGTCCGATGATGTGCGGGCACGTACTGAGGAACTCGGTGTTCGCATCATTGATGGCCGTGGACGCTTTGACAAGGACCAGGTACCGGCTTCCAGCGGTGGGCACAAGGTTACCATTACCCACAACGACGATGGCCGTGAAGAAGTCCTAGATGCAGACCTGGTTTTGATTGCCACTGGTGCGACGCCACGCGTACTGCCGGGGGCAAAGCCTGATGGTGAGCGTATCTTGACTTGGCAGCAGGTCTATGACATTACTGAGCTGCCTGAACATCTCATCGTTGTTGGTTCTGGCGTCACCGGTGCGGAATTTGTTTCCGCCTTTGCTGAGCTGGGCGTGAAGGTCACCATGGTGGCTTCCCGTGATCGTATTTTGCCGCACGATGACGCCGATGCTGCAGATGTATTGGAAAAGGTTCTGGCAGAGCGCGGCGTAGAGCTGGAAAAGAACTGCCGCGTTGATACCGTCACCCGCACCGAAGATGGCGGCGTTGTAGTCAAGACCACCGATGGTCGTGAGATTTACGGTTCGCATGCTCTGATGTCCATTGGTTCGGTTCCTTCTACGGCTGAGCTTGGCTTGGAGCACGTCGGTGTGGAAACCGCACCTTCTGGCCACATCATGGTCGACCGCGTATCGCGTACCAATATCCCAGGTATCTACGCTGCCGGTGACTGTTCTGACCTGTTCCCGCTAGCTTCTGTTGCTGCGATGCAGGGCCGTATTGCGATGTATCACTCTTTGGGCGAAGGTGTTTCCCCACTGCGCCTGAAGACTGTTGCAACTGCTGTGTTCACCCGTCCGGAAATTGCTGCGGTTGGTTTTACCCAGAAGGAAATCGAAGCCGGCGAGGTTGCTGCGCGTACCGTCGTGATGCCGCTGTCGACCAACCCTCGCGCGAAGATGCGTTCGCTGCGCCACGGTTTTGTGAAGCTGTTCTGCCGCGCGACCTCTGGCCGCGTCATCGGTGGCGTTATCGTTGCACCAACTGCTTCCGAGCTGATTCTGCCTATTGCCGTTGCCGTGACCAACCAGCTGACTGTTAACCAGCTGGCTGACTCGATGGCTGTCTACCCATCCCTGTCCGGCACCATCACTGAGGCGGCCCGCCGCCTCGTTGCCCACGACGATCTGGAGTAGGTTCTCGATCGCCTGCTCAAGTTGCTAACTAAAAGAAAATTCTTAGAGATCCAGTGTCCTCAAGTACAGATCACAAATGTGCGAGTGACCCCAGGATTCTCTAAGATTTTCTATTTGCCTGTGAAATACAGTGGCCTTGAAAGCACTTATCTATGATTCCCTACTGAAAGAAACCGTAGACTGGCGATATGCATGTGATTCGACCTGATATTGAAGCATTTAGACTTCCGAACGATGAGAAAGAGAAACTTCCTGACTACATGGTCTTTTTCTGGAGGGAAGTTGAGGAGCAAGAATTCGACTGGAAATACTTAATCCAGGATTATGTCGTAGTCGAAGGAGCAGAAGACGCGTGTGAAGTGATCTCTTGGGCAAAAGATCAAGCGAAGGGCCGTATTATCGCGGTATATCTGATGGCTTATCCCAAGGTATCTCGCGAACCGTCTGTTGCCCAGCTAAGTCGAGTTTATGGCGACTATCCTGAAGGAGAAAAGCATCGTGAAGATGACTTTTTCGAATTCACGGTTTGATATCTCTTCCATTTTTGGGAAGGATTCGAAAGTCCAGAAAAGGGCTTAACAGACAACATATGCTTGTTTGACATATGAAGCGGTTCCTGTTTGAGGCCGTGCACCGAAGGGCGCGATCCAGTTGATATAAGTCGATGCCTTGTAGTGGTGCTTCTTTCCGTCACAACGCATGGATACGTTTTCTTTCCAAGATTTCTTATGCAAGACCCGAGGGCCAGTACTCGTCTTGCTTGTTTTATTATCACGGATGAGACGAACGAATCCATCGATTTCGGGAAGCGGGACCTGGCACGTGATTCGGGCCTGGGAATTTACTGTGCCAGGAACATGGTGAGAGTGATGAGGCGTATCAAGTGATCCTTTACACCGAACAGGCACGACTCCAGCTTTCGTGGTCAAATTGGCACGAGCAGACTGTTCCGACGGATAGGAGTTCGGAACTTTGTGTCGCAGATCTTGGTCGCTTTGTTGGGCAGTCGGATCAGCATTATCCGGTTCCGTTGGATCGTCATTTGCAGGTACTTCGACTGTGAAATCGAAGTCGTAATCCAGCTGATTAAACTCTTCTGGAGAGGGCGTATCGCCTGTCAGTATGAGAGGAGCTGTGACTTCAGGGGTCTCTTTAGCAGTTGCTAAAGGCGTAGTAAAAGACAATATCGTGAGGATTGTGATCGCCTACGCGAGAGTTCTTTTCATGCGTAATGGTTCCTAAACCGGTAGGGAGATTTGAATCTCTATTTAAGCACGAGATCGAGCCAATTTGAGCAAACTTATCGGTTCCTACCACTGTAGTGAGCAACACGTAGTATCCAATTGTTTAGTGTGGATTCCTTGGCTTGCTATGGAAGTCACTACTAGCGTGGACTACAACGCGCTAATTGCGAAATTGTCGTTGGGTGGACCTCTCCACTCCGAGCATATGACCGTTCGCGGGGGAGCGGTTTGCGTCATTATTAAGGGGAAAGTACAGAAGTGTTTATTAGTATTCCATTATGAATGAAATTAGGGATAGGGGAAGGCTCCAACAACGTAGTTGCGGAGCCAGATCAGATATTGCCGGTGTACGAAAGTACCAATGCTTAAAATGTAGGTGATTGACGCCTCGCCTAAATGTGAATGCTGCTCGGCGAGAATGGTGTTCAGAGAAGACCTTGTTCAGGTGGGATGCTAGTTTTGCTAGAGGCCAACTGCAGTGACGGCGTGCTGAGCTTGCTCCGGGGTGAACTTCTCGCCGTAATCAGAGGTGAGCTGGTTGAGCAATTCAGTACCCGACATTGGCATGAGTTCCTGGTAGCTTTCAGCGGCCTCAACAGCCTCGGCGTTCCAGTCTGCGTCAACGGTATCTACCGCGTACTGCGCTTGTTCGGGGGTGAACTGCTCGCCGTATTCAGAAGTGAGCTGGTCGTAGAGCCCCTGGTAGGAGAAGTGGCTGAACTCAAGGTAGTTCTCTGCGGATTCTAGAGCTTCTTCGTTCCAATCAACGGTGACAGTGTCCACGGCGTATTGGGCTGCATCGGCTGGGTACGCATCGGCGTATTCGGAGGTCAGCTGGTCATAGAGACCCTGGTACGAAAAGGAGCTGAAGTCCAAGTAACGCTCGGCGGAACGTAGCGCATTTTGGAATTCTTTAGAGACATTGTCGTCAACACCAGCGGCATCAGAGTTAGGGGTTTCTGCTGCGGTGTCTGCGTTGGCGTCTGCGCCAGCTGCGGCGTCTGGTTCGGTTTCGGCTTCTGCTTCGGCAACCAAGTCGACGCTCTTGTTGGTATCGGCGGAATCGGCGGTGGTGGTGGCTGCGTCATCGTCATCATCATTGTTGGTAAAAGCACTGAAGAGAACAACGACTGCAACGATACCGACGCCCCATTTTAGAAAGCCGCGCTTTTTCTTCTTAGGTTTCGCGGAGTCTTGCGGGGCGAAATTAGGGGACTGGGAATCCTGGGGAAAGGTTCCATAGGGGTTGGGCTGGGAGCCAGACATACTAAGACATCCTTTGATAAGTGATAGGGAGGGAATAGGTACTCATGCAGCTACTGCTTGGGTACGTCACTTATGATGTCAAAGGCGCTAGACAATGCCCTGAGACGAGCTAGAATTTATGTGCTAACCATTCGAAATGGGAGAGGTAGAAGCACCTGCCGGTGTTCGAACAGGCCTTAAGAAATGCCCAGTTCTGCCAACGCGTGGTCTGCCTGCTGGTCGGTAAACCGGCCGATGGTATCGGAGACCAAAATATCGCGCAACTCGTCAGGGGTTATATCAATATTGCCATTGCTCCAGTAGGATTCGGCGGCTTCAACAGCCTCGGCATCCCAATCGGCTTCGACGTTATCTACCGCATACCGCGCCTGGGCATCAGTGAAGTTATCTGCTGACTCAGCGCTGAGCTGGTGGTGCAAACCTTCATAGGAATAGTGACTGTGTCGCAGATAGCTTTCGGCGGACTCTAAGGCTTCGGCATTCCAATCGGCATCGATGTTATCCAGTGCGTATTGCGCAGCTTGGTCAGTGTAGACCTCGCCATATGGGCTGGTGAGATATTCGGCGAGCTCGGATTCCGAATAATGACTTTGCTCAAGTGCTTCGCGGGCAGCGATCAAGGCTAACTCTCCATCGGTTGATGCATTGAGCTCATTGATGCGGTTGCTACCTTCATCGATGGCACCGCTGATTCCATCAGTAATGCCATCCTGGACTTTTTCATCCATCTCTGAATCCCACACGCTGTTAAAACCAATGGCGCCGCCGATAACAATCACCATGGCAGCAATAGCAATGATTTTATTTCGATTCCCGCCGGATTTCTTCTGCTTTTTCTCTGGCTTCCGGTCGGAGGCAAATACCGCATTCTGCTTGAGAGATTCTTGGTATTCGGCATAGCTTTGGGTGGAATAATCCGCCTGTGGCTGCTGCTCATAGTTTGGGCCGGACATAAGATTCCTCCGCGGGAGATGAGTAAAAACTTTAGTAGATGCTGATTCTACGCTAGATCAAACGGCGTATCCGAGGTGGTGTTGAGATTAATTGCATGCTCGCGGCCCTGTTGTGGGAAGGCGCGTTGCGGGCAGGCCTCGCGCGGGCAAATCGTACAGCCCGGGCCGATAGGTGTAGCCGAGGCAGGGGAGAGGTTCAGCGCATCGGAGTAGATGAGCTTATCGGCATGCGAGATCATGCAGCCAAGTCCCACTGCGAATTCTTTGCGTGGGGTGCCAAAGGATTTCACCTGGCCTTGCACATGCCGTGCAATCCACAAATACGTGTGCCCATCGGGCATGGTGGCAACCTGCCGGGTGATGCGGTTCGGGGTTTCAAAGGCGCGGTGAATCGCCCACAAAGGACACGAGCCGCCAGTGCGAGAAAAGTGAAACGACGTAGCGGACTGGCGTTTGGAAATATTGCCAGCGCGGTCAGTGCGGATAAAGACAAAAGGTACACCGCGCGCACCGGGGCGCTGAAGCGTCGTTAAGCGCTGCGCGGTGGTTTCAAAACCTGTGCCGAAGATCGATGCAATCCGGTCGATGTCATAGCGGGTATTTTCTGCAGTCTCTAAAAATTCTGTATACGGTAGCGTGACCGCAGCAGCGAAATACTGCGCGAGCCCATAGCGCCCAGTTTGCCTGGCGAGACCTGTGGGAAGTTCGTGCACCAGGTTATCCAAGACTTCGGGGTAGGCGAGAAGGCAATATTGCATCGCTAGTTGGAAGGTCAGTTGGGCATCGGAAAGCCCTGCACGTAGTGACAGCTCACGCGAGGAAGCTTCAAAGATGCGGCGCTCGGTTTGCGCGGAGCGGCCAAAGCGCGTGTGCACATCAAATTCACGGTCCAGCAGGTTAGCCAAGTGATTAAGGCGCAAGATTTTATCGCCCAATTTCCCCGCGAGTTCTTCTGCCAACACATCTAATTCATGGATGTAGTTATGTGATTCAAAGAAGAATTTCTGCACCATATCGAGCGGAGAAGTCGGTTCTTCCTGCGGATCCGTTTGCGCAACAGACACCAACTTCGGCATCAGCTCCGGAAACCGGGCGGCTAAATCATGCAGAGTGTCATCTTCTACCGTGGGAAATAAAGAACGCAGCTCATTAACGACGCGCAGGTCTTTATCAGAAGAAAAATAGGTGCTATCAACATTGAATGCCTCGGCCAGCTGAATCAGCACGGTAACAGTGAGCGGGCGCTGGTCATTTTCCAGCTGGTTGAGGTAGCTGGTGGAAAGGTTAAGCTGCTTGGCCATCTCCACCTGGGTGAGCCCATGAGTCTTTCGCAGTGCATGGATCCTTGCCCCCGCATAGTGTTTGCTCATCGCATGCCTTTCTTCAAAACCCTGTATTACCTGCGGGTTACGCAAGTTTTGCAAGTTTTACAATTTAACACCACATTATTACACAAGCCCAGCCTATGGCGCAGGTCATTGGCTAATCTCTAGTGTGATGGGTAGCTCATATATTGGACGTGTTTGAAGAAAAGGACTTGTAAAAGCGACATGATCGAGCATTCAGTACGTACCCATAAGTCAGCAGAAGACTTCCCACTTGAGGAGCACTTGGCCTACAAGATTGCTCAGGTGGCGGCCGACCCGGTTGAGGTTGGGCAAGAAACCAAAGACATGATCATCAACCGCATCATTGATAATGCATCGGTTGCGGTGGCTTCGGTGATTCGCCGTCCAGTAACTTCCGCGCGTGTGATTGCACAAGGCCATGAGGTGGCAGAAGGCGGCGCGACCGTCTTTGGCGTCGATGGCAACTACTCCGCGGAGTGGGCAGCGCTTGCTAATGGCACTGCCGTGCGTGAGTTGGACTTCCACGATACTTTCTTGGCCGCGGATTACTCACACCCCGGCGATAATATCCCGCCGATTCTGGCCGTAGCGCAGCACAAGGGCCTTGATGGCAAGGCGCTATTGCGCGGTATTGCTACCGGCTATGAAATTCAGGTCAATCTCGTGAAAGGTATTTGCCTGCACGAGTGGAAGATTGACCACGTGGCGCACCTTGGCCCATCGGTTGCAGCGGGGCTGGGCACCATGCTGGATTTGGATGTAGATACCATCTACCAAGCTATTGGCCAGGCGCTGCACACCACCACGGCAACGCGTCAGTCCCGCAAGGGCTTAATTTCTTCCTGGAAGGCCTACGCACCAGCGTTCGCCGGCAAGATGGCCATCGAAGCCGTCGACCGTTCCATGCGTGGGGAAGGTGCACCAGCTCCGATTTGGGAAGGTGAAGATGGCTTCATTGCTTGGATGCTGCATTCGCCAGAGCGCACCTACACCGTGCCGCTGCCTGAGGCAGGGGAGGAAAAGCGCGCCATCTTGGAGACCTATACCAAGGAGCACTCTGCGGAATACCAGTCCCAGGCACCGATTGACCTAGCGCGCCGCATGAAGGCAACCTTGGCAGACAAGGGGCTTGCCACCGCCGATATTGAATCCATCGTCCTGCACACCTCGCACCACACACACTATGTCATCGGCACCGGCGCGAATGACCCGCAAAAGATGGATCCGAATGCCTCGCGTGAGACCCTAGATCACTCCATCATGTACATCTTTGCCGTAGCTCTGGAAGATGGCACCTGGCACCACGTGGATTCCTACGCGCCAGAGCGTGCTAATCGCCCGGAGACCATTGAGCTGTGGCACAAGGTTTCCACTGTCGAAGATGCCGAGTGGACCCGCCGCTACCATTCGCATGACCCGAATGAGAAGGCCTTTGGTGCCAAGGCGGTCATTACCTTCAAGGACGGCACGGTTATTGAAGATGAAATGGCTGTGGCCGATGCCCACCCATTTGGTGCACGCCCCTTTGCGCGCGAGCAATACATCGCTAAGTTCCGCACGCTTGCCGATGGCCTCGTGTCCAAGGAGGAACAAGACCGTTTCTTGGCAGCGGCTGAAAATGTTGAGAACTTAAGCGACCTGCGTGAGCTCAACGTGCGTCTGACCGATGAAGCACTCGCGCAAGCACCGCAGACTCCAGAAGGGATTTTCTAAATGGCAGGCCTATTTGGCTCTACGAAATCTAATGCTCAGAAGCGCGCGGAGTTTCGTGCTTCGCTGGAAAGCTCCGAGTTAACCAAGCTTCCGGGTGCCTTCAACCCACTGACCGCCCGGCTTATTCAAGACATCGGCGGCTTTGAAGGCGTGTACATCTCCGGCGCGGTGTTAGCTAATGACCTGGGCCTTCCCGATATTGGCTTGACTACCTTGACCGAGGTTGCGCAGCGCGCCGGGCAGATTGCGCGGGTTACGGACTTGCCAGTGCTTGTCGATGCCGACACCGGCTTCGGTGAGCCCATGTCCGCCGCACGGACCATCGCCACACTCGAAGATGCCGGACTGGCGGGCTGCCACTTGGAAGATCAAGTCAACCCGAAGCGCTGTGGGCACCTTGATGGCAAGGAAGTCGTGCCGACCGATTTGATGGTGCGGCGTATTACTGCGGCGGTCAATGAACGTCGCGATGAGAATTTCATCATCTGCGCGCGCACTGACGCCGCCGGTATCCACGGTATTGAGGAAGCCATCGAACGCGCTAAGGCTTATGCCGATGCTGGCGCGGACATGATTTTCACCGAAGCTTTGTACACCGAAGAGGACTTCGCGAAGTTCCGTGCGGCCGTTGATATCCCGCTGCTGGCGAATATGACGGAATTCGGGAAGACCAAGCTGCTATCGGCTAAGAAGATTCAAGAACTTGGCTATAACGCGGTCATCTGGCCGGTATCCACCTTGCGCGTGGCGATGGGGGCAACCGAAGAATTCCTCCGCGATATGCAGTCAGAAGGGCTGCAGTCCGAAGAATGGCTAGACCGCATGCAGCATCGCTCCCGGCTGTATGAACTTGTCCGCTATCAGGAATATAACGACTTCGACCAGTCCGTCTTTACCTACTCCCAAGAAAACTACAAGCCAACTTTTTAAGGAGAACACCATGTCTGAAACCCCAGAAATCCGCAAGGGCCTCTACGGCGTCGTTGTTGATGAAACCGCCGTGTCCAAGGTTGTCCCAGAGACCAACTCTTTGACCTACCGTGGCTACCCGGTCCAAGAGCTGGCGCGCTACTGCAGCTTTGAGGAAGTAGCCTACCTGCTGTGGAATGGCCGTTTACCCAAGCAAGAATCCCTCATCCGCTTCTCTGCGCGTGAAAAGGCCCTGCGCCACCTCGACCGCCACCTCATCGACCTGGTGATGTCCATGCCGCTGTCTTGCCACCCGATGGACGTGCTGCGCACCGCAGTTTCGTTTATCGGCGCCCAAGACCCAGATGCCTACACACGCGATTCAGAGCATGTGCGCCACTCGGCACTGGAGCTAATGGCCAAGCTGCCGACGATCGTCGCGTTGGATATTCGCCGCCGCCAGGGCAAAGGCTACATTGAGCCTTCACGCAAGAAGGGGTTTGCAGAAAACTTCCTGTGGATGGTCTTCGGTGATGAAGAGGGATCGCCTGCGAATTCCCGCTCCGATATCGAAGCTTTCGATAAGTCGTTGATTCTCTACGCCGAGCACTCTTTCAACGCCTCGACATTTACTGGCCGTGTAGTGACCTCGACCATGTCCGATACCTACTCGGCAGTAGTGGCTGCTATCGGCGCGCTCAAGGGCCCGTTGCATGGTGGTGCCAACGAGGCCGTCATGCACAATATGCTGGAGATCGACGACCCATCGAAAGCTGAAGCCTGGGCGAAAGAAAAGCTCGCCAACAAGGACCTGATAATGGGCTTTGGTCACCGTGTCTACAAAAAGGGCGATTCTCGCGTGCCAACCATGGAAGCGGCATTTAAGGAATTGGCAGAAGAGCATGGCCAGACCAAATGGGTAGAAATCTACGACATCTTGGCTAAGACGATGGAGGAAAATACCTCCATCAAGATCAAGCCGAACCTGGACTTCCCAGCGGGCCCTGCGTATTACATCCTCGGCTTCCCAATTGAGTTCTTCACGCCAATCTTCGTCATGGCGCGCATTACCGGCTGGACTGCGCACATCGTGGAACAAAATGAGAACAATTCCCTCATCCGTCCGCTGTCTGCTTATGTAGGCGAAGAGCAGCGTTCGGTTCCTCCACGCTCCTTCTAAAACCTTGTTAAAGACTCGGTTGGCTTAAGAAGCGGAACAAATCCCGTATTTGGCAAATTTTGTTAAGTACGGGGTTTGCTTTTTGTTAACGGGCTTGACATGCGGCGAAGCCATGCCGTAGATAAGCGAGATGTTGTACGACAATGTCCACAATCTGCTGGTTGAGACTCCTGTGTCCGTTGGCAGCGGAAAACTAGTGTGCCGGTCATGGACGTAAATCCACATCCACATAAGGTAGCTAGAATTCAATTTTGCGAAAAAGTTTTGTGGAGCCACCAATAGACGTATAGTTATGGACGTCACCCTAGATGCGTCTGTGTTTAGGAGATGCTCTTATTCATCCCAGTCAGCACGATTGGTACTGCGTAACCGACACCCCGGTAAGAAACTGGTGAACAAAGAAAAATCCAGTTTCGCGAGTGCTTAGATCTTGTTGGCTTTAGGAAAGGACATGTAACCGTGGTCGATTCCGCGCTTCCATCGTTTAAGAAGATTCTGGTCGCAAACCGCGGCGAGATTGCAGTTCGTGCATTCCGTGCCGCATATGAGACCGGTGCAAAGACTGTTGCTATTTATCCGCGTGAAGACCGAAACTCCTTCCACCGCGCATTTGCGGATGAAGCAGTTCGCGTCGGTGTTGAAGGTCAGCCTGTTAAGGCTTATCTCAACATTGATGAAGTCATTCGCGCTGCTAAAAAGTCAGGCGCGGACGCTATTTACCCCGGCTATGGATTCTTGTCCGAACGCGCCGAACTTGCGCGCGCTTGTGATGCTGAAGGCATTACCTTTATAGGCCCGTCCGCGGACACGCTGGATCTCACCGGCGATAAGGCAGCAGCAGTTGAAGCGGCCACGGCTGCTGGTCTTCCAACCCTGCATGACTCCATCGCATCCACCGACGTGGACGAGCTTTTCGCTGCGTCTAAGGATTTTGAATACCCGATGTTCGCGAAGGCTTTAGCCGGTGGCGGTGGCCGCGGCATGCGCTTTATTGAGAATGAGAAGGAATTCAAAGAGCGCGTCGCGGAAGCTTCCCGTGAAGCTGAAGCAGCTTTCGGCGATGGCCGCGTGTACCTCGAGACTGCTGTAATTAAGCCACAGCACATCGAGGTGCAGATCCTGGCTGATGGCGAAGGCAATGTCATGCACCTATTTGAGCGCGACTGCTCGGTGCAGCGTCGTCACCAGAAGGTTGTCGAGATTGCCCCGGCGCCATTTTTGGATCCAGAGCTGCGTGACCGCATCTGCCAGGATGCGGTGAATTTCTGTAAGCACATCAACTACAAGGGTGCTGGCACCGTTGAGTTCTTGGTTGATGAGCGCGGCAACCACGTCTTCATTGAGATGAACCCGCGCGTGCAGGTAGAGCACACCGTGACCGAAGAGGTCACCGGCATCGATATCGTAAAGTCCCAGATGCAGATCGCCGCTGGCGCGACCTTGGAAGACTTGGACCTGCGCCAAGAAGACGTCAAGCTCAATGGCTTTGCGTTGCAGTGCCGCATTACCACCGAAGACCCTAATAACGGCTTCCGTCCAGATACCGGCACCCTGACCGCCTACCGTTCTCCAGGTGGCGCTGGTGTCCGCCTGGACGGTGCGACTTCCGTGGGTGCGGAAATCTCGCCGAACTTCGACTCTTTGCTGGTGAAGATGACCTGCCGTGGCAAGGATTTCCAGCAGGCCGTGCAGCGTACTCGCCGTGCCCTTAAGGAATTCAACATCGCTGGTGTTGCTACCAACATCGGTTTCTTGCGCGCGCTGTTGCGTGAGCCTGACTTTGTGTCCAAGCGCATTGACACCAGCTTCATCAACAGCCACCCAGATTTGTTGAAGGCGCCTCCTGCATCCAATGAGCAAGACCGCATCTTGGAGTACTTGGCTGATATCACGGTCAATAAGCCAAATGGCAAGCGTCCAACGGATATTCGTCCTTTCGATAAGCTGCCAAAGATCGACCGCCAAAATGTCGATCTGCCACGCGGTTCACGTGATGAATTGCTGGAGCTGGGACCAAAGGGCTTCGCGGAGAAGATTCGCTCCCAGGACGCGCTGGCCGTTACCGATACCACCTTCCGTGACGCCCACCAGTCGCTTCTAGCAACGCGTGTGCGCGGTACCGCGCTGGTGACCGCAGCTGAGCACGTCGCGCGTTTGACCCCAGAGTTGTACTCCGTTGAAGCCTGGGGCGGCGCGACCTACGACGTCGCCATGCGTTTCCTCTTCGAGGATCCATGGCAGCGTCTCGACCTTCTGCGTGAGGCCATGCCAAACGTGAATATCCAAATGTTGCTGCGTGGCCGCAACACGGTGGGCTACACGCCATACCCAGACAGCGTGTGCCGTGCGTTTGTGCAGGAAGCAGCGAAGTCTGGCGTTGACGTTTTCCGCATTTTCGATGCGCTTAACGATGTCTCCCAGATGCGCCCAGCCATCGAAGCGGTGCTGGAGACTAACACTACCGTCGCCGAAGTTGCCATGGCGTACTCCGGTAACTTGAGCGATCCGAACGAGAAGCTCTACACGCTGGATTACTACCTGAACTTGGCGGAAGAAATCGTCAAGTCCGGTGCACACGTACTGGCTATTAAGGATATGGCTGGTCTGTTGCGCCCAGATGCCGCTGCGACACTTGTGACCGAGCTGCGTAAGAACTTTGACTTGCCAGTTCACGTACACACTCACGACACCGCTGGTGGCCAGCTGGCGACCTACTACGCGGCAGCATTGGCCGGTGCAGACGCCGTCGACGGTGCCTCGGCACCGCTGGCAGGTACGACCTCGCAGCCATCGCTTTCGGCCATCGTCGGCGCGTTTGCGAACACGCCTCGTGATACCCAGATCGAGCTGGAAGCAATCTCGAACATGGAGCCTTACTGGGAGGCCGTGCGTCAGCTGTACGCGCCTTTTGAAAACGGTATCCCAGGACCTACCGGTCGCGTGTACAAGCACGAGATCCCAGGCGGTCAGCTGTCGAACCTGCGCGCGCAGGCCTCGGCTCTGGGCCTGGCGGATCGCTTCGAGATCATCGAGGACAATTACGCAGCCGTCAACGAGATGCTGGGACGCCCAACCAAGGTCACCCCATCGTCCAAGGTTGTTGGTGACTTGGCCTTGCACCTTGTGGGTGCAGGTGTGGCTCCAGCTGATTTTGAAGAGAATCCAACCAAGTATGATATCCCGGATTCGGTTATTGCCTTCCTCCGCGGCGAGCTTGGTACTCCTCCAGGTGGCTGGCCACCGTTGCGCGATAAGATCTTGTCGGGCCGCAACGGTGAGCTTCAGCTTTCCGATGTTCCTGCAGAAGAAGCCGCTCACCTCGAATCCGATGATTCCGCAGAGCGTCGCCCTGCGCTTAACCGCTTGCTGTTCCCGAAGCAGTGGGATGAGTTCAATGAGTTCCGTCGCCACTACGGCAACACGGAAGCTTTGAACGATGCTGACTTCTTCTACGGCCTCAACGAGGGCGAAGAGCGCATCATCCACCTCTTCCCAGAAGGTTCTAACGATCGTGCTGATTTGAAGCAGATGGTTGTGCGTCTGGATGCAGTCGGCGAACCAGATGAAAAGGGCTTGCGTTCAGTCATCTTGAATGTCAACGGGCAGATTCGTCCGCTGAAGGTCCGCGACAACTCTGTTGAGTCCGTAACCTCCACGGTGGAAAAGGCCGACACGAAGAATGACGGCCATGTCGCCGCACCATTCTCCGGTGTGGTCAACCCAACAGTGCAGGTGGGCGACGAGGTCAAGGCCGGCGATCAGGTTGCTGTCATTGAAGCGATGAAGATGGAAGCATCCATCTCTGCTACCAAGGACGGCAAGATTGAGCGCGTTGCTATCGCGCAAGCTACCAAGGTTGAAGGCGGCGACCTCATCGCTGTTATCAGCTAGACGCTAGTCGCACATAAAAGCCCTCTGCCTCCCATATTTAGGGAAGCAGAGGGCATTTTCATGCTCTGGATACGAATTAGAAGTACTTGATCATCGCCCCTGGTGCGGCGTTAGGAATAGCGATGTCTTCAAAGCCGGCGCTTTCGTAGAGCTTACGGGCGCGCGGATTTTCCGAATCTACCCACAGTGCAATAGCCGGGGCATCTTGTGCGCGCGCAAGGTCGACAACATTTTTTAACAGAATCTCGCCCAAACCTTGGCCTGCATAGCGGCGTTCCACAGCGATGCATAGCTCCGGAATGGTTTCCGGATCGAACGCGGTTGCCCACAAGTTTTCATCATGCGGGTCAGCGCTAGGTTGCTGCGCACCCATAAACGCCGCACCCTTGTTCTCCCCGGTGAAATAGCGCAACCAAGCCCCACCCGCTGGTACCTCGTGGTCGGATACGGCGATGACCCCGCCATCGACAAGCGGCGACCAATCATCTACATACCGTTCAACGTCCGGGATATGGGACTGCGGCAGCGCGGCAGTCTCATCGCCAAAGACGGAAGTGAGATACAAAAGCCGCAATAAGTAGGTACGGTCTTCTTCCTGGGCAAGCCGAACACGAAGCTGCGTGTCATTTACATTGCTGAGATCCATATCCTCGAGCATAACCAGAGTGAGGGGGTATTCGCACGTGCTTATCGATGCAAAAAGCTGCAGCACACCATATCCGGTGCCTGCAGCTTGATGCGTTTGCTAAGAAGCTAGTGCAGCTTACTTAATCTCGAGGATTGGGTTGCCCTTGTTGATCTGGGAACCAGTTTCAACAGCCAAGTCGGAGATGATGCCGGACTTGTGTGCCTTGACTGGGTTTTCCATCTTCATGGCTTCCAGAACAACGATAACTTCGCCTTCTTCAACCTCTTGGCCGTTTTCGACGTTGACCTTGATGACGGTGCCCTGCATTGGCGCTACTACGGTGTCACCGGAGACAGCGGCCTTGGCACCAGCGCCGCGGCGCTTCTTGGACTTCTTACGTGGAGCTGCACCGCCACCAACAACCAAGTTGCCAGGCAAAGCGACTTCGACGCGACGACCGTCTACTTCAACAACGTACTTCTGTGCTGGCAGCTCGTCAGATTCTTCGGCAGCTTCAGCTGGGTCGACGTACGCAGGTACTTCGTTCTTCCACTCTTCTTCAATCCACTTGGTGTAGATATCGAAGCTCTCGCCATCACCAATGAACGCAGGGTCTGCGGTAATTGCCTGGTGGAAAGGAATAACCGTAGGCATGCCTTCGACCTTGTACTCGGAAAGGGCACGACGCGAACGAGCAAGTGCTTCTTCACGGGTTTCGCCCCAGACAATCAGCTTGCCCAGCATGGAGTCGAACTGACCGCCGATGACAGAGCCCACGCGCATACCGGAGTCGACGCGGACGCCAGGACCAGCTGGTTCTTCGTAGCGGGTGACAGTACCTGGTGCTGGCATGAAGCCTGCGGCTGCGTCTTCACCGTTGATGCGGAACTCGAAAGCGTGGCCACGTGGGGCAGGGTCTTCCTTGATGCGCAGCTCTTGGCCTTCAGCGATGCGGAATTGCTCGCGCACCAGGTCCAAGCCGGTGGTTTCTTCAGTGATTGGGTGCTCAACCTGCAGACGAGTGTTGACCTCGAGGAAGGAGATGAGGCCATCGGAGCCGACCAGGTATTCCACGGTGCCGGCACCGTAGTAGCCTGCCTCGCGGCAGATACGCTTTGCGGACTCGTGGATGGAGGCGCGCTGCTCATCGGTCAAGAATGGGGCAGGAGCTTCTTCGACGAGCTTCTGGAAACGACGCTGCAAGGAGCAGTCGCGGGTACCAGCAACAATGACGTTGCCATGCTGATCGGCAAGTACCTGAGCCTCGACGTGGCGTGCCTTGTCCAGGTAGCGCTCAACAAAGCACTCGCCGCGGCCGAAGGCACTAATTGCCTCACGCGTTGCGGACTCGAAAAGCTCTGCAACCTCAGACTTTTCATAAGCAACCTTCATACCGCGGCCACCGCCGCCGAAAGCTGCCTTAATAGCGATAGGCAAACCGAACTCTTCAGCGAAAGCCTCTACCTCAGCAGCATCTGCCACTGGGTCCTTGGTTCCTGGGGTCATCGGTGCTTCTGCGCGCTCAGCAATGTGGCGGGCAGTGACCTTGTCACCCAGATCTGCGATGGACTGTGGTGATGGGCCGATCCAAATCAGGCCTGCGTCGATTACAGCTTGCGCAAATTCTGCATTTTCAGCCAAGAAACCGTATCCCGGATGGACGGCATTTGCTCCTGACTTCTGCGCGGCATCCAACACCTTGTCAATGGCCAAGTAAGACTCTGCGGAAGTCTGACCGCCAAGGGCAAATGCTTCATCCGCAAGCTCTACGAATGGTGCATTTGCATCCGGTTCTGCGTACACAGCCACTGACGCGATGTCGGCATCGCGGGCGGCGCGAATAATGCGGACCGCGATTTCGCCGCGGTTGGCGATCAGAACCTTGGTGATCTTTCGGGATTCAACTGCCACGGCTAATAGACCTTCCTAAACATAACTACTTTGAACTCTAACTATTCTTACACACAGAAACATGAGAATACCGTCATATTTTGCTTTTTCGCAACAAACCATATTGAAAACGCCCGTACCTGCGCAAATGCTTGCGGATACGGGCGTGTCTTTGGTTACATCTGGCTCAAAGGGCCTTGACGGCCGAGATTCAGAGGTGCAAAACCGCTTGCTTTACTTCTCGGTCACTTCTCAGTTACTTCTCGATGGGCATGCGAACCATGTTGCCCCACTCAGCCCACGAGCCGTCATAATTCCGAACATTGTCGAAGCCTAGGAGGAACTTCAGAACAAACCACGTGTGGGCAGCCTGCGCGCCGACGTGAGAGTACAGAATTACTTCAGAAGCAGAACGCAGGTCGGCGTAAGTCTTTTCCAGTTCCGCAAAGGGGCGGAAGGTGGCATTGGGGTACGTTGCTGTGTCCCACTTGATGTGGGTAGCGCCCGGGATATGTCCGTGGCGGAAAGTCGTGCCGTACTGGGAGTCGCCATTGGCGGAAAAGACAGTCGGCTCGCCATTGAATTCCTCGGCGCTACGGGTATCAATCAGCGCCCGGTCTGCTTGCTTGTCGACGAGCTCCGCGACAAACGCGCGGTGCGCCGCATCATCGCGTGGCGTCTCTGGATAATCCGACTCAGGGAAGTCTGGAACCGCGTAGGAGGTATCGCGCTCTTCGGCCATCCAGGAGTCACGACCACCATTGAGTAGGCGAACGTCCTCATGGCCGTAAAGCTCAAAGATCCACAGAGCGAAAGCAGCCCACCAGTTGGATTTATCACCGTAGATAACAATGGTGTCATCGCGCTTGATGCCTTTAGAGCGCATTAAGTTAGCAAATCCCGCGGAATCCACGACATCGCGGGTATTTTGATCTAATAGTTCAGTATGGAAGTTGATCCTCGTGGCGGTAGGGATATGCCCGATATCGTAAAGCAGGGAATCTTCGTCAACTTCAATAACACGTAGTCCCTTGATGCCTAAACGTGCGGAAAGCCATGGTGCTGATACCAGGCGACCGGGGTGTGCATAATCCTGAAAAGGAGGGTGCGGATCAAATTCGGTCACGTTGGCGGCCTTTCTTTCGGGGGATACTTTCATGTGCTCCAATGCGTCGATTCAATCTTACAGTGCTCGGCCTTGAATGGTCACTTGGGATGGCAAAATGTGGTATCGGCTACAGCAAATCACGCATGCTCATTGACGCAGTTTGGCGCTTGCTGAAAAATCTTTATCTGACCTTGATTTTCTTAATTCCTATCACGCTAAAGGCAGTGGTTACCCCCATAAAAATCGCAGCCGTTCTAAGTGCACACAACACACTTTCATAGACTACTTTTCTCTAGGGAGGGTGCGGCTAAAAGTGATGAGCCTTGGCAGTACCCGCTACTTATCACTTTTCCTCACTAGCCCTTGAAGGGAGTGTTTCCCCATGCACAAAGCAATTGTGGTTTTCGAAGTCGAAGGCGGATCGGACAAATATTTCAACGGTCACCGTAAAGACACCATGCCGATCGTCAATTCCATTCTGGATGCCGGCTGGCACGCAGAGGTCGTGTATTTCCGCCCAGAATGGAGCGAAGACATCTTCACCTATGTTTCAGAAAACTTCGATGCCTATATCTCCCGCGTCAATCCCGGCAATATCCCCAGCGGCGAAAAGGTCTACTTCGAACTGCTCACCCAGCTTTCTGAAGCAGGGCTCGTGGGGATGTCTACTCCGGAAGAGATGATGGCCTATGGCGCGAAAGATGCTTTGGTCAAGCTCAACGAGACCGCCCTGGTTCCATCAGATACCGCGGCATACTACGACGTGGAAACATTCCACGCTACCTTTCCTATCTCTTTGTCATATGGCGAACGTGTTCTGAAGCAAAACCGGGGTTCCACTGGCAGTGGTATATGGCGCGTGCAGATTGAAGACAAGGAACTCGCCGCGAGCATCGTGCCAGGGACCCCGTTGCCGCTGGATACGGAACTCAAATGCACCGAGGCAGTGGATAATCACACGGAAATTCGCCAGCTTGGAGAGTTCATGAATTTCTGTGACCGCTACATTATCGGTGATAACGGCATGTTGGTGGATATGCGCTTTATGCCGCGCATCGTCGAAGGCGAAATTCGCATCCTGCTCGTAGGACCCGATCCAGTATTCGTTGTACACAAAAAGCCCGCAGAAGGCGGCGATAACTTCTCTGCCACATTGTTCTCTGGCGCTACCTATAGCTACGACAGTCCTGAAGCCTGGCCGGAGTTGGTGGAAATGTTCGCCGCGGCACGCCCGGTTATCGCCGAAAAGCTGGGCGGGGACGATATCCCGTTGGTCTGGACTGCTGATTTCATGCTTGCCGATGCCGCCGACGGCCATGACACCTATGTCCTTGGAGAGATCAACTGCTCGTGTGTGGGCTTTACCTCGGAGCTCGACATGGGTATCCAGGAAAAGATCGCGGCTATTGCTATTTCGCGCGTTGAAGAAAAAGAAAGAGCTCTTGCCCACGGCGACCGTGGTGGTCACGACGGACAAGAACTCCTTTTGAGCCACTGACGAAATGCAGTAAAGAGCGAAGTTGCTTTAGCTCCTACTGCTTATTGATTAATTCTGCTGCGCGTTCGCCGATCATCATGCAAGTGATGTTCGGATTGACAGCGACTAGTTGTGGCATGACGGAGGCATCGGCCACACGTAGACGGTTGACGCCCTTAACACGCAGTTCAGGATCTAGTGGCGACATGTCATCGTCAGCCGAGCCCATGCGGCAGGAGCCCGCTGGGTGGTAAACCGTGTTGTGGGTCTTCGCAATGTAGTCGGCGATTTCCTCATCGGTTTGCACCTCCGGACCAGGGGAGAGCTCACGCTTGACTACATCGGCAAGCGCTGACTGCGACGCAATCTTGCGGGCCAGCTTGATGCCTTCGACCGCAATGCGCATATCGTAGCCTTCCTCATCGGTGAAGTAGCGAGGATCGACAGCTGGCTTATCGCGAAAATCATTCGAGCGAAGACGCACCGTGCCACGGGACCGCGCGTGGGTCACGTTAGGCGTGAGCGCGAAAGAATTTTCTGCGGTTGGGTAACCCTGACGCAGGGTGTGCATATCAAAAGGCACGGAACCGTAGTGCATCATCAAATCCGGCAGATCGGTGTCTTGGTCGATCTGGGTAAAAATACCGATTTCCCACCACTGAGTTGAGTCAGAAACCATGTCAACCGTGGTTTCAAAGTTGATGACAGCTTCTGGGTGGTCCTGCAGGTTAGAACCAACACCAGGAGAGTCAACACGCACATCAATGCCAACCTCTTTAAGGTGTTCAGCTGGGCCGATACCGGAGAGCATCAACAGCTGAGGCGTGTTAATCGCGCCGGCAGAAATGATGACCTCACGCTTTGCGTTGAGAACTGCACGGCGGCCAAAAACATCACGCTGGTATTCAATTCCAGTCGCGTTGTTGTCTTCGTCGAACACAATGCGGGAAACCCACATATCGGTGAGGATATCTAGATTCTCACGGCCCTCAATTGGGTGAAGGTAGGACACAGATGAAGACGAGCGGGTGCCATCCTGCTTCGAGTTGATCTGGAAGAAGTTTGCACCGTGCTTGACGGTTTCTCCCTTGTTGAACTCTTTACGCGGAATGCCGACCTCTTCGCAGGCATCAAGAACAGCGACGCCAACCGGGTCAGTTGCCGGAACAGTCATGAGGTTGACCGGACC
>Ga0209487_1000316_pt1 | contig 43650 bp, 39 predicted proteins | sample Poulit2012_FD_187524 | JGI IMG/M metagenome (GOLD analysis project Ga0209487, IMG submission 187524) | Agricultural soil microbial communities from Georgia to study Nitrogen management - Poultry litter 2012 (SPAdes) (version 2) | ecosystem: Environmental > Terrestrial > Soil > Agricultural land... | reverse complement strand
AGATCAGCTGGCACGCCTGGATCACCACCACGAACACCTGACGCGGCAGTTGGCGTCCCGGCATCAGGATTTCGCCTTGCAAATAACGGACAAGGACCTGCGTCGCCAAGCGCAAAGTGTTGCGCAACCGTGGATTGTGGGTAAGGCCCAACCCTTGGCACGGGACGTGCGTCTGCCCTATGCCTTACAGAAGAATGTATTGACCACCATGCTGTTTGATCAAGGGCCATTAACCCTGCCCGAGATTGCTCAGCGCATCACCTTTGTGACGAATATTCCTGTGCAAGTGCAGCCCGAGGCCTTGCTGGATCGGTCGCATTTTATGTCCCGCTTATCCGATATTACGACCAATACAACAGGGTTGGTGGATGGTGAGCGTTTCGAATTATTCGGGGAGTCTGAGCCACTGGCCGATATCCTGGACCGTGTGGCGGCGGCGTTCAGTATCCAGTGGCAGTATCGGCAAGATAAGCTTATTTTTTACCGCACCGAGACCCGGGTATTTAATGTCCAGGCACTGACTTTGGAAGCCAAGGCACAGGCATCGCTGGGTCAAGGCATAGACACGACCACAGAGGCCGGGTTTAGTAGCCGGTCGCAAACCCTGTTAACCACACCGGACAGTGATGTGTTTGCCGCCATTAACGCACGTTTGGAGCCGTTTTTAAGTCGCGCGGGGGTTATTGTGGCCCAACCCGGGGCCAGTAGCACGATTGTGGTGACAGATACGCCGGCGGTGTTAGACCAGATTGGCGCGTATCTGGAGCGTGAGAATCGTGTGCTCACACGCCGAATTCGCCTGGTGTTCGAAGAGATTACGCTGGTGTCGGAGGATCAAGACGACATCACCCTGGATTGGGATTTGCTGTATACCAGTGCCAAGCTTGCCGCGCGGGCAAGCTCGGGGGCAAATCGCGTGGTCGCCGCCAGTGTAGCCACGGCAGAGTTAGCGCAAGGGCCCTGGCGGGGCTCGGACGCCCTGGTTGCTGCATTGGCCAAAAGTGGCAAAATTATCCGCCATAGCAGTGTGCCGGTACTAACGCTGAATCGGCGTCCGGTGACGCATGCGGTTCGCTCCACGTTTTCCTATATTGATCGCGTGGATACCACGGCCTACAGCGATGGCTTGAACATGGGTTTACCGTCGGTCTCAGTGAGCCAAAAAGAGGAAACGGTTGGCTCCTTATTAACCTTGGTGCCCGATGCCCAGGAAGATGGGCGGATTTTGCTGTCTGTTTCTTATGACAACACGGTCGCGCAGCCTTTAAAAACCGTATTGTTGGGGGATAAATCCCACCCTTTACAACTGCAACAGATCACCATTGACGGCAATGGCACGGTGCAACAAATGTTAATTGAGCCCGGGGAACCGGTATTGATTTCCGGTTTTGATCGGGGCAGCAAAGAAGCGGACAGTCAGCGAACCTCGCGGCGATTGCCGCTGTTGTTTGGGGGTCAGGACCATGTAACCCATGCGCATACCATGACGGTGCTGATTATCACTGCGCAAGTTGAGGAAGGGGTGTAGCCGTGGTGTCGCAAGATTTTATGGTTACCCCCATAGGCGGTGTGCATCTGGTTTTTGGCCTGGACTGGTATGTCATTCTCGACACTCAGGTGAGCCAGGCCGCCCAACGTTTGGCACGCCGTCATAAAGCCAGTTACTGGGTGGTATCGGATCAGGTCAACAGTGCGGCGGGCTTGTTGTTTCATAAATTGCTGCGATCGCAAACCATGGTATACGTTGCCGCGGCATTATTGTTTACCCGCCACTTCCCGCATGGGACGCATGCGCTAATTCTACCGCTGGACACCAAGCGTTGGTGGTTACTGGCCTGGCATGATGGGGCGGTGATCCGGGATACCGACCAGTTGTATGCCAGTGAAGCCCTTGCTCAGGCCGCGTTGGCACAATTGCGGCCCGCCTACCCTGGCTTGCAAGTAAGGGCGGCACACCATTATCCGGCGTGGGAGCAGCTCATTTCAGAAACCACCGAACGCATACGATTGCGGCCGGTTCCCCGCATTAATACGCGTACCTGGCTCATGGGCGCGGGGCTGACCGCGTTATTTGCGGGCGTGGGGTTGCTTGCCTGGCATGGGCTTAGTCGCGGCGCGGATGCGCCGACCGCACCCGAGACGTTGTCGCAAGCCACTCTGGAACAAGCTTGGGCGCATGCCTTACATCAAATGCTTGCACAGCATTCAGTTCATGGCACGGCCACTACCAAACACGCGTTACAGCAGCTGTATGACCTTCCGCTAATGCTTGGTGGTTGGGAACTGGTGCAGGCGCAATGCCAGGCACAAACGCGGCAATGGGCTTGTGTTGCCGATTTTCAACGGGCGCGCCCGGATGCCAGCAACGAAAGCTTGCTAAAGCATCAGCCTGATCGATGGTCGCTTCAATTTACGCCATTAAAACAGGCCCAGGCACGTTGGACGATACCGGCGTTAAGCCATTCTTTAACCGATGTATCGGTGGCGAGCGCCCGCACTAATGAACGAGAATTATTTAGTGACTTGCAGCGTTTGATGCTGGGTTTTCGTGCGTTAACGATTTCCCGGCCAAGCCAATTAATGCCCAAGGCACCGGTGGATGCTCAGGGACAAAGCTATCCGCCACCGTCAGATCTCCCTACCTATCAGACCCGAAAGGTTCATGTGCGGGCACCGTTACGCACCATCAGTGTTTTACTTCCTCATGTGGCGCACATCCGATGGGAGCAGATTCAGATTCAGTTGGGCAGTGCGGTGGTGCCGGCACTGCTGCAAAGTGGCGTGACGGCAACCTTGGAAGGGGTGCTTTATGAAATACAGTGATAATCGTTCGTTCCTACGGGGGTGGCGAGGATGCATGTCAGGCATGCTTGTGTGCCTGTTTTGGGCGAGTGCGCCTGCTTATGGGGAGGATGAATTTACGCACCAGGCCGCAACGGTAAGAACCTTGATACAAGCGGAAACAACAAACTTGTTGCAGGCCCTGCGCGAGCCCGGGCAAGCGACGGCATCGGCGTCGCACGGGGGCCAAGCTTCCCAAACCCTTGACCAACCCCGCCTGGTGGCTATTTATGGGGTTGGAAAAGCGCTGCGGGCGACTGTGCAATGGCAGGGGCAGCGTTTGGAATATCGTCAGGGACAAGCAGACCTCCCGTCGCTAACATCGTCACAATGGCAGTTGCAATCGTTGTCGGGTCGCTGCATTGTGCTGCGCCAAGAAAGCTTGCGCCATCGGACCTGTCTGGGGAGGTAACGCATGAATAAGCCCGGCACTGCCCGTAAATCATCGGTATCTTCCATGACGAATGCGCGTCGATTTGACGTGAGCCAGGCCGTTGCCATGACCGACCTACAGGCCTTGGCCGACATTGAGCCGCATTTACACGAGAATCTTAATGCCCTGTTTGGGGCTCAAAAGCTTTCTGCGCGTTTATGTTTGATGCAGTTCACCAATCGCTCAGTGGCCTTGTTTGGTTTGGCAGATTATATCGGCAGTGATGTGGCGGACACGTTGTTACAACAGGCGGATCGTAAAGGGTATCGACTGGCACAGCCCAGTCGTTATGTCGTGGATCCGGGCGGGCTGGTGGTGTTGGCACGTTATGCGTCGTCCGCATCAGCGCCAGGGCTGCTGCAGGAGGCGCTGCCGTCCACAGACTGGGCCAGTACGCGCCAATCGCGCTCCGCGCTCACGGACATTTTCCAGGATTTGCTGGTGTGGGGCGTGCGTCATGGGGCCAGTGACATCCATATCAACCCTCGCCAGCCGGAAGGAACCACGATCAATTCTGGCCAAGTATGCTTTACGGTGCAAGGCCGCTACGTTTGTCCGCAGGTGTTCCATCACCTGGATCGTGCGACGTTGCTGGCCATGTTGGCCGTCATCTGGATGGATGTTCAAGGGGGCAATGGGGCTGTGTTTGATCCCACAATTGAGCAGCAAGGGCGGCTGCTTCGGCAGGTGGATAATCAGCCCATCTTATTACGCTGGGCCTCGTTGGCAGCGGATGATGGTCCCAGTATTTGCCTACGGTTATTGGATCGGCATTTGCAACAACAACATCAAAGCCTTGGCACGCTGGGCTATCGCGCGGCCCAAATTACCCTCATAGAGCGGGCCATGTTGTCGGAAGGGGGCGCGATTATCTTTGCTGGCCGTGTGGGCTCGGGTAAATCCACCACGTTAGCCAGTCTGATTGCCAGTCTGCCCCGTCATCGCAAGGTGATCACTTTGGAAGATCCGGTGGAATACCATATTCCAGGCGCCATACAAAATAGCGTCGTACGGACTTTGGATGTTTCAGAAAGTAATGCTTACGCGGCCAAATTAAGAACTCTGAAGCGTTCCGCCATGCACGATGTGTTGTTGGGGGAGATTCGCGACCGCGATACGGGGCAGGCTTTTATGGATTTGGCCGGCTCGGGGGTAAATGTTTACACCACGCTTCATGCGCCGTCGGCCCCGGCGATTCCGCACCGCTTGGCGTCAGACTTTATCGGGGTGCCGATTGACTTTTTGTTAACCCCAGGATCGTTGCAGTTACTGGTCTATCAAACGTTGATTCCCACGCTATGCGCGCATTGTGCCTTATCTGTGAATCACTTGCAGCAGGGGGGCCTACGGGCGGACGGGCGTCAGATGCCGGGGGCGTATTGGTCACGCTGGCTAACGGCACTGGGTGAAGGCTATCAGATTGATGGGGCGAGCCTACGGATTCGCAATCCTCAGGGTTGCAGGCATTGCCAGCGGCCAGGACTGGAGCCGTTGGCAGGTTATGGCGCCAGAACCGTTGTTGCAGAATTAATTGAACCGACGTTACAGACGGATTTTTTAACCGCGATACAGCACAATCAGACGCGTCAGTGGCAGCGGGATCAGCAGCAACAGCGGCTGGCAGCTGGCCTGGAAGCTACAGGGTTGTGGCACTCCATTATGGATGAGGCTGTCCTTAAGGCCCTGCAAGGGGAGATAGATCCGCGCGATATTGAGCGTTATGTACTGCCGTTTGATGCCCTATGGTCGCTTAGTGGTGGCCATGCCGGGCAAGGGAGGGACTAATGCAGCGCGTTCAAAGACGGCAATTGCAGTGGCGTTTCATGCCGCAACGGGCAGATTATTACGATTATTTGGCAACCCTGTTAGCGGGGGCACGCGGTTTTTTTACGCTTAAAGATGTGTTTTTGCAGGACGCACAACGCTACGGCAAGCAGGCGCTACGGGGGCGGGTGGCAGCCTTATGGATGCATCGTTATCAAATTGCCGGGGGCGATCTCTATGCCACCTGGACCGGGTGGTTTCCCGCGGATGAACTGGCGTTAATACGGGCCGCCCAAATGTTGGGAAACGAAGCCTTGGTGGCAACCTTGGCTCATTTGGGCAAAGTGGCACGGTTGAGTCAGCAAGCATTCAAGCTTCTGCAAGCGGTCCTCTGGCCCGCAGGGCTTGCCTTGTTCGTGGTGGTGAGCCTGTCGTTATTGGTGCCTTGGTTTACGTTGCCGCAGTTGCTGCACACATTTGCCATGGTGCCCGAAATGTATTTTGGTGTGATGACGCAGCGCTTGCTTGGCTTTGCGCACTGGATCGATCGATATTATTTACCAGGCTTTGGTGTCATCGGTGTCGGGGTGACGGCGATTCTGTGGTCTTTACCCAATATGACAGGTCCTGTACGGCGTTACCTGGATCGGCTGTTGTGGTGGGAGATGTACCGCAGCGTCCATGCGTTGCGATTCACCATGTTTTTACGGGTTGCCTTGGGGACGCCCGAGCAAGCACACACCCGTTTACGGGCGGCATTTTTAATGCAAGTCCCTGGCGCAAATCGTTGGTTGCGAGCCCATCTGGACACCATGTTGCAACGTTTGGCGCAGGGTCAGGCAGGTGTGGAATGTTTGGATACCGGCCTTTTTAGGCCCGATCATTTTTGGTTTCTTTCTGATATGACGCAAGCCCGCGGCTTGCCCATCGCACTGGAATTAATGGCGGAGCGCCTACAGCATTATGTGCTGGAGACAGTGCGGCGTCGGGCGCTGATATTGCGCTGGGTCATGTTGTTGGCCTGCGTGGCCTATGGATTATTGCTGGTGCTATGGCACTACGTGGTGATTGATGAGCTCCGGCAAGCAATGGCACTGGTTTTTTCGCTGCCGTGAATCGGCATCTATTTTACTCTAAGGAGGCTTTACCATGGTCAGATGTGCTCAAAAAAATCTGCGACAAGCTGGTTTTTCATTGATTGAAGTATCCATTGTTACCGCCATTGTGCTGTTGTTGGCGGTGATTGCAATTCCGGCGGTGGGCGGTTATGTCATTGAAAATAAAGTGCCAAAAGTGGGTGAGGAGTTGGCCCGTTTCGTGCTGCAGACGCAAATTAATGCGCAGCCTGGAACCGATACGCCTTATAGCGGCATTGCCTTAGCGGGTTTGACCACGATGGTGGCGGATTCCAACTTGTTTACCATCCAGGACTCAGGGTCTGGCGATACCGTGTTACACGGCTTGGGCAAAGAGGGTGCGATTACCTTGGCAGAAGTCGCAAGCGGCGCCCAATTTAATTTGATTCTGGACAAGGTGAATCATGCCGCTTGCCCAGCGTTGGCATCTGTCATGCATCGACTAATGGATCGCATCACGATCAAGGGTGGGTCGGGGACGGACGTTACGGTGAAGGACAGTGGTGGGGCAAATCCCTCGGAGTACAACGCGATTGCTGCGCGCAGTGCGTGTGAAAAAGGGGATGTGAATACGTTTACATTCACCGCCAGTTAACCCCATGTAGATGGCGTAGGAGGCGGACGCATGAAACATCGTGGCTTTGCTTTATTGGAACTCACCGTTGCTGCTGCCATTACCCTGTTGCTTGCCGTATGGGCAAGCCAGGCGCTGGTAGTCCGTTTACAGGAGGCCAATGCGAAAAGTGCTGCGCTGTGGATGCTTAATGTACGTGAGGGTGTGATGCAGTACATTCAGACGCATTACCGTTCCCTGCAACAGGCAGAGAATTCCTCAGCGCTCGTCCCGGAAGGGTTTGCCGACTGGCAGCATCCCACGCTTATGGAATTACAACAGCAGGGCTTTGTATCAAGCCGCCTGCCTGCCCAAACACATATGGTCCCTAGTATTGCGATTCAGCTTGTGCGCGCGGGAACCTGCCCGGGAGAAAACTGTCAGCTTGAAGCGCTAATTTATAGTCAACAGCCCTTGCTGCGTCGTAACGGGCAGGTGGATGAATCCGCCATGGCACAGTGGTTGTTGGCAAGTCAAGGCTATGGGGGCAGTGTCCATCCCGCGCGACCGAATCGTTTGCAGGGTCAGCTGTTTGATTTTCCCATGCCTTTGGTGCATGCCGATGGCAGCGTGACGATGGCAGCGGGTACTGTGGGTCTGGCGATTACCCTACAGCAGTTGGCGGCAATGGACTTTTTGCGCGTTCGGGACGATAGAAACCCGGATTTCCAAGGGCCGCTATCGGTGGCGGGTGATGTTCAGTTATCGGGGGATACAACAGTGGGCGGCTCCCTGCGTATTGAGCAAACCGCTACCTTGTTTGGGACGTGTGATACGCATGGGGCGGTGGCGCGTGATCAGCTGGCAGGCTTGCTGGTGTGCAACTGGGGCACTTGGCAGTTTGGTTCCCGCCACGCGGGCGCCTATTCGATTAATTCGATCTATGGTTGTTATTCGTCTGATGGCCGGTCAACCCGCAATCCCGTCACAAACGCCTGTAGCTGTCCCCTGGGGACGCAGGAGGTGCTGGTTTCTGATGGCGCCCATAGCAACAGTTCATATGGGATCACCCGAGGCTTTGTGTGTTTATGAGTTATTTTGTGTGAGCGACTATAATTGACGTTGTAATCGTTACCGACCAACTCTCCGCTAGAGCATCATGAAGACGTCTGAAATACGCGATAAATTCCTTTCTTTTTTTGAATCCAGAGGGCATGAGATTGTGCCCTCTGCATCATTAGTTCCGGGAAATGATCCCACCTTGCTTTTTACCAATGCGGGCATGGTGCAGTTTAAAGACGTTTTCACTGGCAAGGAAACCCGGCCTTATAAGCGCGCAGTGTCCTCACAGCGTTGCGTCCGTGCGGGCGGCAAGCATAACGATTTGGAAAACGTTGGCTACACCGCACGCCACCACACCTTTTTTGAAATGTTGGGCAACTTTAGTTTTGGCGACTATTTCAAGAAGGAGGCCATTCAATACGCATGGGAGTTGCTAACACAGGTTTATGGGATTCCCGGCGAGAAACTATGGATAACGGTGTACGAGGAGGACGACGAGGCCTATAACATTTGGCACCAGGAAATCGGCGTACCAACGGATCGTATCATCCGTATTGGTGACGACGAAGGGGGCCGCTATTCATCTGATAATTTCTGGCAGATGGCAGATACCGGTCCCTGTGGCCCCTGCTCCGAAGTGTTTTACGACCATGGCCCCGAGGTCTGGGGTGGGCCCCCCGGCTCCCCCGAGCAAGACGGCGATCGTTATATAGAAATTTGGAACCTGGTGTTCATGCAGTTTGATCGGGATGCAGACGGCGTCATGCATCCTCTACCCCATCCTTGTGTGGATACGGGCATGGGGCTGGAACGAATTGCTGCCGTATTACAGGACGTCCAGTCAAATTACGATATTGACTTATTCCAGGCGCTTATTCAGGCGGCTGCCCGGGAAACCGCCACGCAAGACCTGGCAGACAACTCGCTAAAGGTGATTGCCGATCATATTCGCGCTTGTGGTTTTTTAATTGTGGATGGCATTATTCCCGGCAATGAAGGGCGGGGCTATGTGTTGCGGCGCATTATTCGTCGCGCCTTGCGTCATGGCTATAAGTTGGGTCAGAAGCAGCCTTTCTTTCACCGCTTGGTGGGGGATCTGGTAGCGCAAATGGGCGCAGCCTTTCCCGAGCTGGCATCTCATCAGGACCGCATCGTACAGGTGTTGAAGCAGGAAGAAGAACGCTTTGGCCAGACCCTGGAGCACGGTATGAAAATACTGGAAGGCGCGCTTGCGGAAGTCCCTGCCCGCGGTCAGCTGGATGGGCAAACGGTATTTACCCTATACGATACTTATGGGTTCCCGGTAGATTTAACCGCCGATATTTGCCGCGAGCGGGACATTGCGGTCGATATTGAAGGCTTTGAGTCGGCCATGGCGCGCCAACGTGCGCAGGCACGCGCTGCGGGTAAGTTCAAAATGGATCAGCAGCTAAGTTACGACGGTGCGGAAACCCGTTTTGAAGGCTATGAACAACTGCAAACCCAAGCAACGGTCGTTGCGCTTTATCATGAAGATACCGCGGTATCGTTGTTACAGGCGGGTGAAAGTGGTGTAGTGGTGCTCGACAACACGCCCTTTTATGCGGAGGCCGGGGGGCAGGTGGGTGATACGGGCAGTCTGGTGGCGTCTGATGCCCGTTTTGTGGTTGATGACACGCGCAAAATACAGGCTCAGGTTATTGGACACTATGGGGCGCTTACCGAGGGGCAGTTGGCGGTGGGCGATACCTTAACCGCAACGGTGAATGCCAGCCGACGCCAGCATATCATTCGTAATCACTCGGCAACCCACCTCATGCACAAAGCCTTGCAAGACGTCTTGGGGGATCATGTGCAGCAGCGCGGCTCGTTGGTGGATGCAGAAAAAACCCGTTTTGACTTTGCTCACGACGCCCCTTTAACGCCTGCGCAGATTTCCGAAATTGAGGCGCTGGTAAATCGCGAAATTCTGGATAATGCGCCGGTTGGGGTCGATTACATGGCTTATGATGACGCCATTGCCGCTGGGGTAACCGCGCTGTTTGGAGAAAAATATGGCGACACCGTCCGCGTGCTCGACATTGGGTTTTCTCGCGAGCTATGTGGGGGGACTCATGTGCAGCGCACCGGGGATATTGGCCCTTTTAAAATTGTCTCCGAAGGCGGGGTGGCCGCAGGAATTCGGCGTGTTGAAGCCATTACCGGTGAAAACACGCTGCACTGGATGCAGCAGCAAGATCACCAGTTACACGGGCTGGCCAATCAATTGCGCACTGTGCCGGACAAACTCGCAGAGCGGGTGCAGGCATTGCAGGATCAGGCGCGGGACTTGGCCCACGAACGGGATCGCTTGCACGATAAGTTAAATGCAGCAGCAGGGCGCAGCATCATCGATCAAGCAGTCACGTTGGATGATGATGTCAAGCTATTGGTGGCCACGGTTGAGGGTGTGGATCCCAAGGGCTTACGCACCATGGCCGATCAGGCAAAAGATCGCCTGCAACGGGCCGTTATCATGTTGGCCAGTGTTCGCGAGGGTCGTATTAACCTGGTATCGGGAGTAACTTCCAACCTCACCGACACCATTCGTGCCGGCGACTTAATCGGCATGGTGGCCGAACAGGTAGGCGGTCGGGGTGGCGGTCGTCCCGACATGGCAATGGGTGGCGGGAACGCCGTAGAGGATTTGCCCGCTGCCATGGCAACGGTCAGCGATTGGGTGAATCAGCAATTAGGGAAAAAAGTTTCATGAGTCAATGTAAATCTTCAACACTGCCGTGGCCAGATCAATTGGTCGATGCGAGCGGCTTGAAGTGCCCGCTTCCCATATTGCGTGCCAAAAAAGCATTGTCGCAGATGGACAGTGGTCAGGTTTTAAAAGTAATTACAACAGATCAGCATGCAATTCAGGATTTTCAAGCGTTTTGTACGCAAAGTGGAAATCAGCTTGAAGCCCAGGAAGGCGTTGCTGAATCTGACGCTGTTGCGCATTATGTAAGGCGTCGCTAGGTTTCTGCCGTAAGCGTATTTACATACAGTTACATATCGTATAAATTTGCTGAAAAGTGCATATAACCCCCTTTTTTTATCCGATTTATCCTTCTAACCCCTTGAATTATAAGAAGAATTAAATTACAGATCCGCGGTTGACAAGGAAGAATGCCGGTCATATAGTTTGAACCCAAATGATTTCTACAGCACTAATTAATGTTGTAAACAATTAGCGCATAAGGAAATCACATTTTTTTAATTAACAGGGTAGGAAAACATTTTGACTCGCATAACAACGCCCGCAATGACGCAACAGCAAAAAACGGCTGTTAACGCACCGTCAATGCCGCGTTTGCGTCAACCAGTACGAGCAGACGGCTATGCAATTTCTCAGCTGATCGAAAGCTGCCCGCCGTTGGATGTGAATTCGGTCTACACCTATTTGTTGCTGGCAGAGCATTTTTCTGCAACCAGCGTGGTGGCCGAAGCGGATGGTCGCATTGTTGGCTTTATTTCAGCCTATCGCCATCCTGAACGTTCTAACGTGCTGTTCGTTTGGCAGGTCGCCGTTCATGAAAGTGCGCGCGGCATGGGTTTGGGAAAACGCATGTTGCAAGATTTATTAACCCGTCCCCATTTGGCCGATGTGCGCTATTTGGAGACGACGGTTGGACCGGACAATGTGGCATCGCGCCGTATGTTCTCCGGTCTCGCAGAAACACGCCAGGCTGATGTGCAAGAGGAGGCCTTGTTCGGTGCAGAACTATTTGGTCCCCAGGCGCACGATGAGGAACGCCTGATTCGCATTGGCCCAATTACGAATTAAAGATAGTAAAGATAGAAGGATAGACACAATGAGTACAGAGAACCAAGATTTAAAGATTTTCAATCGCATGGAATCGGAAGTCCGTGGGTACATCCGTTCCTTTCCCGTCGTGTTCGATACGGCAAAGGGATCCACACTAACCAGCGAAAGTGGCAAGGACTATATTGATTTCTTCAGTGGTGCCGGGACGTTGAACTACGGCCACAACAATGAAGTGTTCAAAGCGGCGCTAACAGACTATATCGCGCGTGATGGTGTGGTACATGGATTGGATATGGCCACCACCGCAAAGCGTGACTTTCTGAAAGCCATGGATGAGATCCTGCTAAAGCCTCGCGGTTTGGACTACACCTTGCAGTTCACGGGTCCTACGGGAACCAACGCTGTGGAGGCGGCCCTGAAGATCGCCCGTCAAGTCACGGGACGTCAGGCAGTGGTGTCATTTACCCATGGTTTCCATGGCGTGAGTGGCGGCTCCCTGGCAGTTACGGCCAATGCGAAGTTCCGTAAGGCCGCCGGTGTCACACTAACAGACACAGCATTTATGCCCTATGACGGGTATTTTGGCCCGCGCATAGACACCACCGAATGGTTGGATCGCATGCTGAAAGACACCAGCAGTGGTATTGACACGCCTGCCGCGGTAATTGTGGAAACCGTGCAAGGCGAGGGTGGCTTGAATGTGGCCTCCTTTAGCTGGTTGCGAAATTTAGAGAAAGTTTGCCGCAAACATGATATTTTGTTAATTGTGGACGACATTCAGGTGGGATGTGGCCGCACGGGCAAGTTCTTTAGCTTTGAAGAAGCGGGAATCAAGCCGGATATTGTGACCCTGTCCAAGTCATTGTCAGCTTATGGCTTGCCCATGTCATTGGTGTTGATGCGCCCCGATTTGGACGTTTGGAAGCCGGGTGCGCACAGCGGTACCTTCCGGGGTAACAACATGGCCTTTGTCACGGCAACAAAAGCGTTGGAAGTGTACTGGAAGGACGATCGCCTGGCGCAAGAAACGCGTCGCAAAGGCAAGCTGGTGGAAAGTCGCTTGGACGAAATTGTTAAAGCACACAAATCCCTGGGCCTGGTGGCGCGTGGCCGTGGTCTGATGCAAGGCTTGGCGTTTGAGAAAACGCCCGAGTTGGCCGATAAGGTGGCCGCCAAGGCATTTGAGCATGGTTTGGTGATTGAAACGTCTGGTGCCAAAGGCGAAGTTATCAAGTTCTTGCCAGCACTAACCATTGAAGAGTCCATGCTCATGCAAGGGGTCGATATCATTGCCCGCAGTATTGCTGAAGTTGTCCAGGAAGAAGGTCTGGCCGAAGATTATGACTTGCGTGCTGCAAGTTAAGGCCGGCAACCGATCAACCATATTGGGATAAGGAAAATATTGTGATTGTACGGAACGTAAAAGACACCATCGGGACCGATCAGGAAATTCGCACGGAAAACTGGGTAAGCCGTCGCGTGCTATTGAAAAAAGATGGCATGGGCTTCTCCTTTCACGAAACCACGATCTTTCCCGGTACGGAAACCCATATTCATTATCAAAATCACCTGGAGGCTGTCTGGGTGGTTGAAGGCGACGGTGAAATTGAAACCGTTGCTGATGGGAAAAAGTATCGCTTGGAACCGGGGGTAGTCTATGCGTTAGATGAGCATGATGAGCACTATCTGCGTGGCGGTAAAACGCCGCTGCGCGTGATATGTGTGTTCAATCCGCCACTAACAGGGAAAGAGGTTCATGATGAATCGGGTGTTTACCCCTTAGTGGACGAGGTAGCATAAATCGAGCAGAGGAGTATATGACATACGACATTTATCCATCACGAACGGATAGGGGCGCGGGAATTATGGCGCGCCAAGATCCAGTTGTCTATGAAAATGGGCTGGATACCGAGGCCTTAACGCCTCAGCAGGTGGAACGCTATAAAGAAGATGGCTTTCTCGTGCTGGAAAATGTGTTCTCACCGACCGAGGTCGCGGCCTTGATGCAAGAGGTCGACAGGCTGACGACCGATGAAGGTATTCGCCAGATGGACGAAGCCATTACTGAGCCCGGCAGCGACGCCGTTCGCTCCGTGTTTCGGGTACACCAGCTTAGCGATCGCATTGCGACGTTGGCGCGTGATCCACGGCTACTTAACGTTGCCCGGCAGGTGTTGGGATCTGAAGTGTACATTCATCAGTCGCGGGCCAACCTCAAGCCGGGTTTTAAAGGTAAGGAATTCTACTGGCATTCAGACTTTGAAACCTGGCATGTAGAAGATGGCATGCCGGCAATGCGCGCCTTAAGCTGCTCAGTGTTACTGACCGATAATAACGAATGTAATGGGGCGTTAATGCTGGTGCCAGGATCCCATACACGGTTTGTATCGTGTGAGGGCGAAACGCCCGACGACCATTACAAGACGTCCCTGAAGCAGCAAGACATTGGGGTGCCCGACCCCTTGACCTTGAAGTTGCTGGTCGATGAAGGGGGTATTCAAATGGCCAAGGGCAAGGCCGGTTCCGTGGTGTTCTTCGACTGTAATACCATGCATGGTTCTGCAGCCAATATTTCCCCCTGGCCGCGGGCAAACGTTTTCATGGTGTACAACAGTATAGAAAACACCCTGGACAAACCAAAATATGGGCTACGGATGCGTCCTGAACATATCGCGGCGCGTTCGGGGATAAAAACCCTTGAGCCACTTGCCTTGGAGGTGGAATAAATGCTAAACTGCTTTGCTTTACCTTCACCCAAGAATTTCTAAGGATTTTGTCCATGGTTGTGGTTCGCTTGGCTCGTGGCGGCTCGAAAAAGCGCCCGTTTTACACTGTTGTGGCCGCTGATTCGCGTAGAAGCCGTGATGGCCGGTTTATTGAGCGCTTAGGGTTTTATAACCCCTTGGCAAAAGAAGGCCAGGAAGGCGTACGCCTGAATCTGGAGCGCATTCAATACTGGTCCGATACCGGCGCCCGTATTTCGCCAGCCGTTACCCGTCTGGTAAAACAACAGGCCGCCCAGGTTACGGAAGCCGTTTAAAACGGGGTATCCCATGGTGTCTGATCACAGTCATCAGTCCCATGGCAGCGCCAATGCCAATACCTTATCGGCGCCTTCTGACCTGGTTCAACTGGGCCATGTATCGGGTGCTTACGGAATAAAAGGCTGGTTGCGAATACAAGCGTATTCCGAACATGCCGACACCCTTTTACAATGCAAGAATTGGTGGTTACAGTCGCCTGCCGCTCACCATAGCGCAGGCGATTTGTTATCTGCATCCCCCACAAATCCGCAACATCATCGTATCCAGACCGTCCGTGAGCAAGGCAAGCAGTTAGTGGCTCAGGTGGTGGGCATTACCGATCGTACGCACGCTGAGCAGAAAAAAGGTAGCACCGTCTGGGTTTCCCGACAAGAATTCTCACCTGCGGATGCGAATGAATATTATTGGGTGGATCTGCTCGGTTGCGAGGTATATGGGCAGGATGCGGCGGGCAAGCCTTGGTATGTCGGCAGGGTAACCCACATGATGGACAATGGAGCCCATGGGGTGATGCAGGTTACCCGAAGGCAGCAATTGCCGGATGGGCAATCGCAGCCCATGCACGATCGCAAAGGCCGGCCCCTGGAAGTCCTGATTCCTTTTGTGGACGCCCATGTTTTGTCGGTAGATTTACAGGCTCAAAAAATTCTCACGAATTGGCCTGTTGAGCTGGCTTAGTTGCCATGCGTTTTGACATCATCACTCTCTTTCCTGAAATGTTGGCCCTTGTGCGGGACTATGGGGTAACCGGACGCGCCCATGCGCGAGGCCAATGGTCTTTGCAGGGCTGGAACCCACGCACGTTCACAGACGATACCCACCAAACGGTGGATGATCGGCCTTATGGCGGCGGGCCTGGCATGGTCATGATGGCAGAGCCTTTACACCGGACGGTAGTGGCCATTAAACAGGCTCGGCAAGACGCCGAAACGCCCGTCATTTTAATGAGTCCGGCAGGTCAACCCTGGTCTCAACGGCAGGCGCAGCATTGGGCCCAAAGCCAGGGAGCAATCGTGGTGTGTGGTCGCTACGAAGGCATTGATCAGCGGTTTATTGATACGCACGTCACGCATAAAATTTCACTGGGGGATTTTGTGTTGTCGGGGGGTGAAATTGCGGCGCTTGCCGTTTTGGACAGCATTGTGCGTTTATTGCCCGGGGCATTGGGTCATATGGATTCCGCCGCGCAGGACTCTTTTCATCCCCAATTACAAGGGTTGTTGGACAGCCCCCATTACACCCGTCCGCCACAATGGCAAGCGCAGGACGTGCCGCCGTTGTTGCTTTCTGGTGATCATGCGGCCATTGCCCAATGGCGGCGGCAGCAGTCCTTGATCCGTAGTCGGGCGTTGCGTCCGGATTTAATCGAGGCAGCGCGCCAGCAACAAGGCTTATCCGCGTCCGATGAGGCTTTTTTAGCCCAGCTGGCAGCCCAGGCCGGTGGCTCCGACCCAGGCCCTGGGTCGGATGAGGCGTAATATAGAAGCGCTTAGGCTTGTGGCAAGCGGGCCAATTGCTCGTCCACCTTTGCCAGGGTAGTTTCAAAATTAACTTTGCGATCGCGCTCTTGCTGTACCACTTTTTCTGGTGCCCGTTCGATAAAACGGGTATTCGCGAGCTTGCCTTCCGCCTTGGCAATTTGCTGCAAGAGCTTTTCTTTTTCCTTGTGCAAGCGCTCGCGCTCGGCAGCAACGTCAATTTCAACATGCAACATCAGTTGCGTCTCGCGAACCGCCTGTACCGGTGCACCAACATCGGGGAGGTCGGTAACAATGTCAACGTCGCTTAAGCGCGCCAATGCCATGAGGTAGGGTCGGTTCATTTCCAGGCGTTCGCGGTTGCCCTTGGCAATGAGGGGCACGCGTTGCCCGGGGGACAGCTGCATTTCACTGCGCAAGGCTCGTACGGCCTCCGTTTGTGCCTTGAAGTCAGCCATCGCCTGCTCCGCGGCAGCATCTTGCTGTGTGGGGTCACTGACGGGATAAGGTTGTATGGAGATGCTGCTGGTTTCTGTAGCCAAGCGTTTGCCGGCCACCACCGATACCCGTTGCCAGAGCTCTTCCGTAATAAACGGAATAATGGGATGGGCCAGGCGCAGCAAGGTTTCCAGTACGTTGGTAAGGGTGCGGCGCGTGGCGTGTTGCTGGGCTGCGGTGCCTTGTTGCAACTGTACTTTGGCCAACTCGAGATACCAATCGCAGTACTCATCCCACACAAAGTGGTAAATGGCATTGGCGATGTTGTCAAAGCGGTATTGGGCAAATCCTTTTTCTACTTGTGCTTCCAGAGCCTGCAGGCTGGAGCGTATCCAGCGATCGGCAAAGCTGTAGGCGGCCGGATCAATTGCTTGTGCGAGGTCGGCACTGGCGGATGCTTGTGTGTGCATGAGCACAAAACGAGTGGCATTCCAGAGCTTGTTGCAAAAGTTCCGATACCCTTCACAGCGTTTAAGGTCGAAATTAATGTTGCGGCCCAAGGTGGCATAGGCAGCCATGGTGAATCGCAAGGCGTCACTGCCGTAGGCAGGAAAGCCCTGGGGGTAATCCTTGATGGTTTGCTGGCGAATTTGGTCGGCTTGGCGAGGGTTCATCAAGCCGGTGGTACGTTTATCCACCAGTGCCTCGCGTGTAATACCATCGATCAGGTCCACCGGGTCTATGGTGTTGCCTCGGGATTTGCTCATTTTCTTGCCGTTCATGTCACAGACGAGCCCATGCACATAGACATCCCGGAAAGGGATTTTGTTGGTCATGTGCAAGGTCATCATGATCATGCGGGCCACCCAGAAAAAGATGATATCAAAGCCGGTTACCAAGACGTTGGATGGCAGGTAACGTGACATATCCGGGGTGGTTTCTGGCCAGCCCATGGTGGTGAAGGGCACCAGGGCAGACGAAAACCAGGTATCAAGCACATCTTCTTCCTGACGCAGGGGCCCGTTGACGCCTGCCGCTTTCGCCTTGGCGTGCGCTTCGGCTTCGTTACGGCCCACAAAGATTTGACCGTCGTCGGCATACCAGGCAGGAATACGATGGCCCCACCAGAGTTGGCGTGAAATACACCAATCTTGAATGTTGGTGAGCCATTGGTTGTAGGTGTTGGTCCAGTTGGCGGGATGAAAGCGGATTTGTCCGCTCTCAACGGCCGCTAGCGCCACCTCGGTAATGCTTTTGCCTGGGTGGTAGCTATCTGCAGGGGCCGGTTTGCTCATGGCAACAAACCATTGATCGGTGAGCATGGGCTCGATGATGGTGTTGGTGCGGTCCCCGCGCGGTACCATGAATTGGTGTGCCTTAGTGGCGTGCAACAAGGATTGCGCGTCCAGATCTTTAACGATTTGTGCGCGGGCCTCAAAGCGATCCATCCCTTGATAGGCGGCTGGCGCATTGTCGGCAATTTTAGCGTCCAGGGTGAGGATGTTGATCACATCCAGGTTGTGGCGTTCCCCAACCGCATAGTCGTTAAAGTCGTGGGCTGGCGTGACCTTAACGACCCCGGTGCCAAACTCGGGATCCACATATTCATCTGCAATAATGGGTAATTTACGGCCCACCAAGGGCAGGATGACGTGTTGGCCCAATAGGTGGGTATAGCGCTCGTCATCGGGATGCACCATAACCGCGACGTCACCAAGCATGGTCTCCGGACGGGTTGTGGCGACCACCAAATATTCTTGTCCTTCCACGGGTTGTGCCAGCGGGTAGCGAATTTCCCATAACTGACCACTTTCTTCTTCGCTCACCACTTCCAGATCGGAAACGGCGGTACCCAAGACTGGGTCCCAGTTCACCAGCCGCTTACCGCGGTAAATTAGGCCTTGTTCATACAGGCGCACAAAGGCTTCAACCACGCCGCGTGACATGGTGTCATCCATGGTGAAGTATTCGCGTTGCCAGTCAGCGGAGGCACCGAGGCGCCGAAACTGCTGGGTAATGGCACTGCCGGACTGTTCCTTCCATTCCCAAACCCGGTCGGTAAAGGCTTGGCGGCCGAGGTCGTGGCGAGACACATTTTCGGCATCCAGCTGACGCTCCACCACAATTTGTGTGGCAATACCCGCGTGGTCGGTGCCGGGTACCAACACGGTGTCATCGCCCCGCATTCTGTGGTAGCGCGTTAAGCCATCCATAATGGTTTGATTAAACGCGTGCCCCATATGCAATGTCCCCGTAACATTGGGGGGTGGGAATTGAATCGCAAACGACGTGCTGTCATGGCTGGCGTGGGGCGGGACATGCTGCCCTGCGGTGAAGTAGCCCCGGGATTCCCAGATGCTATACCAGCGCGCTTCAATTTCACTCGGTTCAAAACTTTTGGGGAGTTCTTGGTTTTCTGACATTGTGTAGAGACAATTTCCGGTAAACGTTTAGTAAGGAATGACAGGCGTCATTTTAGCGCTTGTGCTTTTTAAACGCAGTGATGGGCCCGATTGGGCGTGTTAAAATGAACGGCTAACATAAAACGAGTGTCATGCACTTGTTTTAATAGAAATAACATTTTTTGTGGAACTCGAATTACATGGCTATTGAACGTACCCTTTCGATTATCAAGCCGGATGCCGTTGCCAAGAATGCAATTGGCCAAATTATCTCACGCTTTGAAGCCGCAGGCCTACGGGTGAGTGCGGCACGCTTACAACAGCTGTCACGGTCGGAAGCAGAGCGTTTCTATGAAGTCCACAAGGACCGTCCATTTTATCAGGATCTCGTTGAATTCATGATTTCCGGACCGGTTTTTGTGCAAGTGCTTGAAGGCGAGAATGCGATCCAGAAAAACCGCGACTTAATGGGGGCTACCAACCCCAAGGAAGCGGCACCTGGCACCATTCGGGCGGATTTTGCCGAAAGTATCGATGCCAATGCTGTTCATGGTTCCGATGCCCCAGAAACCGCGGCCACTGAAATCGCTTTCTTTTTTGCGGAAAGTGAAATAACTCGCCGCTCATAAACAATTGAATGATAGGGATGCCTAAACCAACCGTAAGACCTGTAAATCCTCAGCCTACCGCGCCTAACTTGCTTGGCTACGACGAAGCAGGGCTTAGTGAGCTTGTCGCACAGTGGGGGGGCAAGCCCTTTCGCGCCCGGCAATTGCTACGCTGGATGCACCAGCGTAGCGCCGATCAGTTCGCCGACATGACGGATCTGGCGAAAAAGTTTCGCCACGCGCTGGCGCAACACTGTGTGATCGAGGGGCCGCAGCTGTCCAGCGAGCAGCGCTCCGAAGATGGCACCATCAAATGGTTGTTTTCCGTTGATCGTAGCAATGCCATCGAAACGGTTTATATCCCTGAAGGCGATCGGGGCACCTTATGCATATCCAGCCAGGCCGGATGTGCCGTGGGTTGTCCTTTTTGTTCAACCGGTTATCAGGGGTTTAGCCGCAACCTTGAAACGGCGGAAATTGTCGGCCAACTCTGGTATGCCGAAAAAGTTTTAAGCCAGCTGCCCAGTGATGCGCGTTTGCCCACAACGGCTGGGCGTCGGGGGTCCTCAAACCCTCCGGCCCGTGCCATCAGTAATGTAGTAATGATGGGCATGGGTGAGCCCTTGCTGAACTATGATCGTTTGGTTCCGGCATTGAAATTAATGCTGAACGACCATGCGTATGGCTTGTCGCGCCGTCGCGTAACGGTATCCACATCGGGGGTGGTGCCCATGATGGACCGGCTGTCACAAGACTGCCCGGTGGCCCTTGCCGTATCCTTGCACGCTCCGAACGATGCGTTGCGAGATCACTTGGTGCCCTTGAATCGGAAGTATCCGTTGGCAGAGCTATTGGCGGCTTGTAATCGTTATTTGGAATATGCGCCACGAGATTTTGTGACCTTCGAGTATATTATGCTTGATGGCATCAATGATGCTGATGCCCACGCCTACGAGTTAATCGATATTGCCCAACAGGTCCGTTGTAAATTTAATTTGATTCCATTTAACTCCTTCCCGCAATCTGACCTGCAGCGTTCTTCCAATAACCGGGTGCGACGGTTTGCACAAATATTACTCGATGCGGGCGTGGTAACCACTGTTAGAAAAACGCGGGGTGACGATATCGCCGCCGCCTGCGGTCAGTTGGCCGGTGATGTTGCCGACCGCACCCGCATTGCTGAGCGCCGGCCTGATCGCGCCGCGATTACACTCGAGGAAAGCGGATGACGCAAGAAGCACTCGCATCGCAACCGCCATCAGAGGCGGCACCATCAGCCCCTTCCGGTGGGGTAGGCGCCACTTTGCGACGGTTGCGTGAAGCGCAAAATATTTCTATAGAGCAGGCGTGTCGCCGTCTTAAATTTTCCAGGAATCAACTAGAGGCCCTGGAAGATGAGGCCTGGGATAAGCTTTCCAAAGGTACCCCGTTGCGGGGCTTTGTGCGTAATTATGCGCGCTATCTGGAGGCGGATGTCGACGCCTTGCTCGCGCAGCTGGACCAGCAGGTGGAGCCGCCGCCAACCGCGTTTGTTGATAACAGCCAACGGGCGCCATTCGCGCCCGCAGACCTACAAGAAGACGAGGATCTGCCCGGGCGTCCCTGGGGCTGGCTGTTGGTAATTTTTTTATTTATTGTCGTTGTGGGCTATTACGCCATCAGCAGTGGCTGGATTCCCGATTCCTGGCTTATCTTCGACTGGCTTAAAGCATTAAAGTAGTGACTCTCATGACCCAAGTAAAAACCTCTCAGCAACCGCTGCCGGTCGGCGCGGCGCCCCGTCGTCAAACACGACAAGTGGTCGTGCGTTGGGGTGACAAGCGGGTCGCCGTTGGTGGAGATGCTCCCGTCGTTGTGCAATCCATGACCAACACCAGTACCGAAGAGGCCATTGCCACGGCAATTCAGGTTAAAGAGCTTGCCATGGCAGGTTCCGAGCTGGTGCGCATTACGGTGAACACACCAAAAGCAGCACAAGAAGTACCGGCGATTCGTAATCAGCTGGATCGCATGGGGGTTGATGTCCCCTTGGTTGGGGATTTTCACTATAACGGTCATAAACTGCTCACTGATTATCCCGAATGCGCACAAGCGTTATCCAAGTACCGTATTAACCCTGGCAATATGGGCGCGGGCAAGCGTCGGGACGATAATTTTGCGCGCATGATAGAGGTGGCGTGCCGAAACGAGAAGCCCGTTCGTATCGGCGTTAACTGGGGTAGTCTGGATCAGGACTTGTTGGCACGCATGATGGATGAAAACAGTGCACGGCACGAACCATGGGATGCCCAAGCCGTGATGCGCGACGCCCTGGTGGTATCTGCGATCAGTAATGCCCAGCGGGCCGAAACCCTGGGCCTTCCCGGCGATGCCATTATCTTGTCGTGCAAGGTCAGCCACGTACAAGATCTCATCACCGTCTATCAGGACTTATCGTCCCGTTGTGATTATCCGCTGCATTTGGGGCTAACCGAGGCCGGCATGGGCAGCAAAGGTATTGTGGCATCCACCGCAGGCTTGGCCGTGCTCCTCCAGCAAGGGATTGGCGATACGATACGAATCTCTCTAACGCCCGAGCCAGGCGGTGCACGGACCAAGGAAGTCGTGGTAGCCCAGGAAATTTTGCAAAGTATGGGCTTGCGGGCTTTTACCCCCATGGTTGTGGCGTGCCCGGGTTGTGGCCGCACCAGTAGTACCTTTTTCCAGGAGCTTGCGGATAGCATCCAGGGGTATCTGCGTGATCAGATGCCCCAGTGGAAGGATTTATACCCCGGGGTTGAAACCATGAATGTGGCGGTCATGGGGTGTGTCGTGAATGGGCCGGGGGAAAGTCGCCATGCCGACATCGGCATTAGCTTGCCGGGTACCGGTGAGATTCCTGTCGCGCCGGTATACATTGATGGAAAGCGTTCCGTTACCCTGAAAGGCGAGGGGATTGCCGAAGAATTCCAAGCGATTGTTGAAGACTATGTGAAACAACGTTACGGCATTGCCCAATAATCAGTTATATAAAAAGAGTTATGACACAGGCTTTTGAAAAAGTGCGGGCGATTACCGGCATGAAGGATGTTTTGCCAGAGATCAGTCATCAATGGCAACAACTGGAAGCGCATTTACAAGCATGGCTATCCGCGTATGGCTATAAAAATATTCGCACGCCGATTCTAGAACATACACGCTTGTTTGCACGGGGCATTGGCGAAGTCACCGACATTGTTGAAAAGGAAATGTATTCCTTTACGGATTCCTTGAACGGGGATCAGTTAACCATGCGCCCGGAATTTACCGCAGGGGTTGTGCGGGCGGCTATCGAGCATAACCTGCTTTACGATCGGCCCCATCGTTTGTACATACAGGGACCCGTATTTCGTCATGAGCGTCCACAACGGGGGCGCTATCGCCAATTCCACCAAGTCAGTGTAGAGGCCTTGGGCTTGCCCGGTCCCGATATCGATGCCGAGCACATTATTATGCTGGCGCGTCTGTGGCGCACGCTGGGGTTAACTGATATACGGCTGGAACTGAACTCCCTTGGACAGCAAGACGAACGTGCTGCGCATCGTGAGGCGCTGATTGCTTATCTGGAACGCCACCGCGAGCAGCTGGATGAAGATGCCACCCGTCGTTTGTATACCAACCCGCTACGCGTGCTCGATACCAAAAACCCGGATTTACAGGCGTTGGCAGATGAAGCGCCACGCTTGAGTGAGTTTTTGGGGGCGGAATCCCTGACCCATTTTCAAGGGGTTCGGGATCGTCTGGACGATGCCGGTATTGCCTATACCTTAAACCCGCGCTTGGTACGGGGCCTGGATTATTACAACCTCACCGTATTTGAATGGATTACGGATCAGCTGGGCGCCCAAGGCACCGTCTGTGGGGGCGGGCGTTATGATGACCTGTTTGCCTTGTTGGGGGGCAAGCCGGCACCAGCCACCGGTTTTGCGATTGGTTTGGAGCGCATTCTGGACTTGTGGTTGCAGAAAAATGGCCCCCAGGCACCCGCCGAGTGTGATGTCTATATGGTCTATCAAGGCGACGCCACCCAACGACGCAGCATGCAGTTGGCAGAAAAGCTGCGAGATGTTGGTTTTCGGGTTATCGTACATGCCGGATCACAAAGTTTTCGATCCCAATTTCGGCGGGCCGATGCCAGTGGTGCCGAGGTTGCCGTGATTGTGGGGGAACAAGAATTGGCGAACGCACAGGTAACCATTAAATGGTTGCGTCACGATACACCAGACGCCGCTCAACAACAGACAGTGGATGACGCGCAATTAATAACCGTGTTACAGAATAAAGGGTTCAATAATGGCATATGACCTCGAAGAACAGGAAAAGCTGGACGCCATTCGGGATTGGTGGGCGCAATATGGGGCGCTTATTGTAAGTTTATTCGTGGCTGCCGCCATTGCGGTGGTGGGCTATCGGGGCTGGCAATGGTATCAAGGTCACAAAGCGAGCCAGGCGATGGGCTATTATGAAGCCTTGGAAGCCTCGGCGCAGCGCGATGATGACAAAGCCCTGGAACGCCTGAAGGCGGCGTCAAAAACGTTACAGGACGACTTCCCCCGTTCTGGCTATACCGTAAGGGGCGCCCTGTTAGCGGCCCAAGCCTTACAGGCGCGTGACGATCTTGACGGCGCTGCAAAACAGTTGCGGTGGATCCTGGATCACCACGAGAGTCCGGCGTTTGTCGATCTTGCCAAGCTGCGTTTGGGGGGAATCCTCATGGCCCAAGAAAAGTACGATGACGCCCTAAAAATCCTGGAATCCCCCTCTGAGCCGTTCGCGGGCCTGTTTGCCGATAGACGCGGCGATATCTTGTTGGCACAAGGCCAGGCCGAGCAGGCGCGGGAACAGTGGGAAACAGCTTTACAGGCGTTGGAACAAGAAAGCATCTCTCAAGTTGTGCGTCTTAAGCTAGACGCCTTGCGTGGAGGGTAATCATGGTAAATCTGCATCGCCGAGTCGCTTATTGGGGCGTCACTCTGCTGGTCGTTGTTGCCTTGGCAAGCTGCGGTATGTTCTCGCGTTCCGATCCCCGCACCGACCCTGCACCACTGACAGAATATGACGCAGCCATTAGTGCCAACACCGCGTGGTCAGTAGATATTGGCAGTGGTGCCGCGTACAGCTTTGCCCCCGTGCAGGTAGGCGATCGTATTTTCGCAGCAACCCCAAGTGGTGCCGTGGTGAGTGTTGATGCGGGCTCGGGCAGTGTGAATTGGCGCACCACCACGGATCGTCGCCTGTCGGCCGGGGTCGGCTCTGATGGGACGACAACGGCGGTGGCAACGGCGCGGGGGGAAGTCATTGCGCTCGACCGCGATGGCAAAGAAAAATGGTCCGCCCAAGCCACAAGTGATGTGTATATTCCCCCCGTTGTTGGGGATGACGTGGTGGTTGTTCGCAGCGGCGACTATCGTATTCAGGCGTTTGACGTGGACGATGGCGAGTTGCTATGGAGTGTGCAGCGCCCCGGGCCCGCTCTGGCGCTTAAAACAAGTATGGGGATGATATTGCTGGATGGCATCTTGATTAGCGGTCTGCCCAACGGTAAATTCATTGCCATTGATACCTATAGTGGCATGGTGCAGTGGGAGGGCAGTGTCGGGTCTGCCCAAGGTGCGACTGACCTGGATCGTATCAGCGATGTCGTAGGAACCCCCCAGCTGCAAGGGCCGTTGTTGTGTGGCACCAGTTATCAGGGGCAAACCGCCTGCTTTGATATTTCTCGCGGCGGGGATCGCCAGTGGTCCGCGAAAACCTATAGTGGCACGGGTATTGCCTCAGACAGTCGCCAGGTGTACTTGCCTGATCGCCGCAGCGATGTGGTGGCATTGGCGCTGGATAACGGCGAACAACGGTGGCAGCAGCAAGCCTTGCGTAATCGTCAGCTGGCGGCACCCGCGGTGACCTCAGAAGCCGTGGCCGTAGGGGACCTTGAAGGTTATGTCCATTTTCTTAGCCGCTCCAGTGGGGAGCTATTGGGCCGGATTGCGCTGGGCGGGGGAGCCATCGTATCGCCATTGCTTGGTTTAGAGAAGGACGTGGTTGTACAAACGGGTAACGGTAAATTAGTTCGAGTGAGTCTGAATTGAGCACCGTGCTGAAACCTATTGTTTCTTTAGTTGGACGTGCCAACGTGGGGAAGTCCACCTTGTTTAATCGTCTGACGCGCTCGCGTGCAGCACTTGTTGCCGATCGCCCCGGCCTTACCCGCGATCGTCACTATGGCGAAGGGCGTATGGGCCGACGCCCCTTTATTGTGGTTGATACCGGTGGGTTTGAGCCGGTTGCCAAAACGGGTATTGCTTATGAAATGGCTCGCCAAACGCAGCAGGCCATTCAGGAATCCGACATTGTTATTTTCCTGGTTGATGGGCGTGCCGGCCTCAATGCACATGACCATGAAATCGCGGATTTATTGCGCCGCAGCAATTGCTTGGTGTTTTTGGCAGTGAATAAAGCCGAAGGCATGCGTTATGGCACGGTAACGGTAGAGTTTCATGAGCTCGGCCTGGGCGAGCCGTATGCGATTTCTGCCTCCCATGGCGATGGCGTGGCATACCTGATCGATCATGCGCTCGATCAGCTGACCCAGCAACGCCCGGAGTTCCAGGATACTACCGTGGCCGGCCTTACCCAACGCACCCCGCCCACCGCAACGGAGGCAGAAGCCGAGCCAGACCATAGGATTAAATTAGCGGTGGTGGGGCGGCCCAATGTTGGCAAGTCAACCCTCATTAATACCTGGCTTGGTGAAGAGCGGCTGGTAGCATTTGATCAGCCCGGCACCACGCGCGATGCTATCGAAGTCGAGTTCGAGCAAGGCGGTGCGAAATATACCCTTATCGATACCGCAGGCTTGCGACGTCGTGGTCGGGTATTCGAATCCATTGAAAAGTTTTCAGTGGTAAAAACGCTGCAAGCAATAGAAGCCAGTAACGTCGCCGTATTATTGCTGGATGCACAAACTGAAATTTCCGAGCAGGATGCCCACATTGCCGGGTTTATTCTTGAAACCGGCCGGGCGCTTGTGGTCGCAATCAACAAGTGGGACGATATTGATGACTATCAGGGCGAGCGAATTATGCGCGACTTTCAGCGCAAACTACGGTTTTTGTCGTTTGCGCGCATGCATAAAATTTCTGCCCTTGAAGGCCGCGGGGTGTCGGCCGTATTGCGATCTGTGCGTCGTGCCCATCGGGCGGCATTTGCCAAGTTATCCACTCCTCGCTTAACGCGTTCTTTGCATGCGGCGGCACACGAGCAACCCCCGGCACGCAAAGGGGCGTTTCGGCCTAAAATGCGGTATGCCCATCAGGGCGGGCAGAATCCGCCCCGGATTATTATCCATGGTAATGCCCTGGATGCCATATCGGATGCGTATCGGCGGTATTTGGAATCGTGGTTTCGCGATGAATTCAAGCTGGAAGGAACGCCGTTACGCATAGAATTCAAATCATCCCGTAACCCTTATGTGGACAACAAGTGAGTCGTTTACTTAGTACTACTTTGCAAGCTTTGCGGCCGTATGTTCCAGGTGAGCAACCGCGGGAGCCCATTCGTCTCAAGCTAAATACCAATGAGAATCCGTACGGGCCATCGCCCAAGGTGTTGGCGGCCATTCAACAGGCCACATCCGAGGACTTGCGGCTATATCCCGACCCCACGGCAATGAAACTACGGCAATCCATTGCCGCTTATTATGAGCTATCGCCGGATCAAGTTTTTGTTGGCAACGGTTCGGACGAAGTATTGGGGCATTTGTTTCAAGCCCTGTTTCAACGGCCTGGGGTGGTGCTGCTCCCCGATATTAGCTATAGCTTTTATGACACCTATAGCGCGTTGTATGACGTAACGCCGCATCATATCCCATTGGATGACCACCTGGCGATTCAGGCCGACGACTACTGTCACTACGATGCCAGTCCGGTGGCTGGCATCATTTTTGCAAACCCCAACGCCCCAACGGGCTTGAGTCTCACCCTTGACGACATCGCTCGTATCGCCCGTGCACATCCCGATGCCGCGGTAGTGGTTGATGAGGCCTATGTGGACTTTGGAGCAGACTCCGCCGTCGCGTTGTTGGGGGATTACGACAACATCGTGGTCGTGCAAACGCTTTCCAAATCACGTGCGTTGGCGGGCCTGCGGGTGGGCTTTGCCTTGGCCAGTCCGCTCATTGTGGAGGCGCTCACCCGGGTAAAGGACAGTTTTAATTCTTACCCTTTGGATCAGCTGGCTCTGGTGGCGGCCCAGGCGGCGATGGAGGATACGGCCTACTTTGAGGAAATTTGTCGTCGAATTATCAGCGACCGTAATGAACTTTCCCGGCAATTAGCTGCCTTAGGGTTTACAGTGCTCAGCTCAGACACCAACTTTTTGTTTTGTCGCCCTCCAAATGGTCAGGCGCAAGCACTGGCCCAACGTTTACGCCAGCACGGTATCTTGGTGCGGCATTTCAATCACGCACGGATACAGTCTTATTTACGGATTACGGTTGGCACATCACAGGGTTGCAAAGCCTTATGTAACGCTTTACAGCAGATACTTTCGTCTGAGTTGTCGTGAAAAACTTGCATTTAATGGATGCAGTACAAGGGAAAACCCTGTACAGTATGGTAATGAGTATCTTTTGGAATTACTCACCTTTCTCTATCTTTTAAAAACAATACGGAGCCAAACCCATGAGCAATAAAGGGCAATCATTACAAGACCCATTTCTTAACGCTCTTCGTAAGGAACACACACCAGTATCTATCTATTTAGTGAATGGTATTAAACTGCAGGGGCAGATCGATTCCTTCGATCAATATGTCGTTTTGCTGCGTAATACTGTGACGCAAATGGTTTATAAGCATGCAATTTCTACAGTGGTGCCAGCACGGCCGGTGAATTACCAGTCTGACGCCACAGAATAATCACATTTTTAGTTTTGTTCATTAGGTTTTTTTCAATGCCCGCCACTCATTTTTGCCTGGTGGGCTTTATTTGCGCACGGGCATGGGCATCATGAAAGCCCTTGTGATCCATGTCGACTTGGGCGATCTTGATCGGGATGCCCACGCGCAAGAGTTTCTGCTGTTGGCCAGAAGCGCGGGTGCACGCGTTGTTGGCGAAGTAACGGCGCGACGCTCCCGGCCGGATCCGGCGTACTTTATCGGCTCGGGAAAGGTGAAGGAAATCAGCGCCTTAATTCGTGATACCAATCCCGACGTTGTTTTATTTGACCAGCCATTAAGCCCGGCACAACAGCGCAACCTGGAACGCGCTTTTGGCGTTCGGGTGGTCGACCGGGTACTATTGATACTCGATATTTTTGCGTTACGGGCGCAAAGTCGGGAAGGAAAACTGCAGGTGGAGCTTGCGCAACTCCAGCACCTGTCCACGCGCTTGACCGGCTTGGGAAGCCAATTGGAGCAGCAACAAGGGGGGATTGGCCTGCGCGGTCCGGGGGAATCCCAGCTGGAGTTGGACCGACGCTTAATTGGCAGACGTGTTAAATTATTGCGCGAGCGTATTAAAAAAGTTCGTCGTCAGCGGGCCACACAGCGGCGCTCGCGTTTGCGTAGTGGGGTCACGACGGTTTCTTTGGTGGGCTATACCAACGCCGGTAAATCTACCCTATTTAACGCATTAACGCGGTCAGACGCGTATACTGCAAATAAGTTATTCGCCACCCTTGATACCACAACCCGCCGGGTGTGGGTTGAGGGCACGGGGCAGGTAGTGGTTTCCGATACGGTGGGTTTTATACGGGATTTACCGCCCACATTGGTGGCAGCGTTTCGTGCCACCCTGGAAGAAACGGTTAGCGCCGATGTGCTTTTTCATGTGGTGGACAACAGCAGTTCATTACGGGATGAACATATACAAGAGGTCAACAAGGTGCTGGCCGATATTGGAGCAGACCATATTCCTTGCGTCATGGTTTACAACAAAATCGACCTAACCGGACATACACCCCGGATAGATTACGACGATCATGGTACGATTGCGCGTGTCCTTGTTAGCGCTGAAAAGCGCCTGGGGCTGGATTTACTCCGGGAAACACTTGTCGAATTAGGTCAAATCGTGGAAACGAATGGGTTTAATGTCTAATATTCTTAATCTTAACGATCCAGGCTGGGGTCGTGGTAATAATAATCAAGGCTCAGAGCCTCCCAAGCGACCCGGACGCTCCGACGGCCCCCCGGATCTTGATGAGGTCTGGAGTGACTTTAACCGCCGTTTGGGGGCCTTGTTTGGCCGCAAGTCTGGTGGCAGCAATCGGCCGCCGAGTGGCGGGCAGGGCGGGGGCGGCTTGCCCAAAGGGTCGCCAAAGTTAATTGCATTACTAGTCGCTATTATCGTGGGCCTGTGGCTTGCCAGCGGCTTTTTAATCGTGCAGGAAGGTCAGGTCGCGGTGGTCACCCATTTTGGCAAGTATAAAAAGACCCTTCCACCCGGTTTGCAATGGCGTCAGCCGTATCCCATCGAACACCATGAAGTGGTCAATATTGCCCAGCTTCGTACCTTCGAGGTTGGGTTTAGGGGCTCTGCAAGCAATAAGGTGTTGCCGGAATCCCTCATGCTAACCACCGACGAAAATATTATTGATTTGCAGTTTGTGGTGCAGTATCGTTTGCATCCGGAAGGCGCTCCCTCCTATCTGTTCCGCACCACCCATCCGGATGAGTCGGTACGCCAGGCCGCAGAAACCGCGATGCGCGAAATTGTTGGTAGGAAGCCCATGGACTTTGTCTTGTATTCCGGTCGAACCGAGGTGGCGGTCGAAGTGCAAGACCTGGCGCAATCTATTCTTGATCGCTACGATACCGGTATTCAAATTAGTACCGTAGCTATCCAAAACGTTCAACCGCCCGAGGAAGTGCAAGCAGCGTTTGACGACGCTGTTAAAGCTGGCCAGGACCGTGAGCGTCAAATTAACGAAGGAACGGCCTACGCCAGCAAGGTCTTGCCTGAGGCGGAAGGTCAGGTGGCGCGCATGTTGCAGGCAGCCGAAGGGTATCGGGCCAAAGTGGTCGGGGATGCTGAAGGGGATAGCGCGCGCTTCGCCCAGATTGAAAGCGAGTTTGCCAAAGCGCCGGACATCACCCGCGAGCGTCTCTACTTAACGACAATGGGTGAAATTCTAGAAAACACCAGCAAGGTTATGATCGATTCGGATTCCAAGAACAACATGTTGTACTTGCCCCTGGATAAGGTAATAAGCGATGCCGCGTCATCGGGCAGTCGTAGCAGCAGTTCGAGCAGCTCCTCGGATGATAAAGCCAGAATTGCCTCTGGCGTGATGGATAGCAGCGGCAACAGCAGCAGCCAGTCGTCTTCCACCTCCTCTTCATCATCGTCTGTGCGTAGTAGTGGCACTTCTTCCTCGTCGTCATCTTCGACACGCGGCGGCAGTACGTCACTCTTCCCCAGCCCTTACAGTAACTAGGAGAACCCCATGCAAAGATTATTCCCTGCCGTGGTTAGCCTGGTTATTTTGTTGGTTATCGCCTCCAGCTGCGTGTTTGTGGTGCGCGAGCGCGATTCTGTTTTAGTGTTTACTTTGGGGGAGGTCCGTAAAACGGTTACCGAACCAGGGCTACATTTTAAGTTTCCGCCCCCATTCGAGACCATCACGCGGCTCGATAAGCGTTTGCGTACGATTGAAACAAAAGATCCGGAACGTATCCAAACGGCCGAGAAAAAGAACCTCTTGATCGACTCCTTCGTCAAGTGGCGCATCGCCGACCCCCGCTTGTTTTACGTTACTTTTGGCGCCAATGAACAGGCTGCCGTTGAGCGCTTGCAAGCGCAGATACGGGATGCCCTGAACGCCTCTGTTAACGTTAGAACGGTGAAGGCCGTGGTGTCTAACGAACGTGACACCATTATGAAGGAAATTCTCACGACGGTAGAAAAGCGGGCCGAGCCATTGGGCGTGGACGTTGTGGACGTGCGTTTGCGTCGTATTGATTTTGTGCCGGAAATTTCCGAATCAGTGTATCGTCGTATGGAAGCCGAGCGTAAGCAAGAGGCTAACCGTCTACGGGCCAGTGGTTTTGCCGACAGTGAAAGTATCCGCGCAAAAGCGGATCGTGAACGCCAGGAGAAGTTGGCGGATGCCTATGCAAAAGCACAACGAATCAAAGGTCAGGGCGAAGCAGAAGCCACACAAATTTATGCCGATGCTTATGGCAAGAACCCCGAGTTCTACAGCTTCTTCCAGCGCTTGGAAAGCTATCGCGCAGCCTTCAAGGGTGAGGACACCATGGTGTTGAGTCCCAAGAGTGACTTCTTTAGCGTTTGGGAAGGCATTGAGGCATCACAAGATAACGACAAGCAAACCGACGATTAATATGGCTTATGTCTAAGTGGTTACTGCCTGAGCGTCTTGCAGATATTCTGCCGGTACAAGCCCGTTATATCGAGGCGTGCCGGCGGGATCTGCTAGACCTGTATCGCTCTTATGGCTATGAGCTGGTGCAGCCGCCTTTGGCAGAATATATTGATTCTCTACTCTCAGGCAACGGCCGGGCACTGAACTTGCGTACCAGTAAATTGGTGGATCAGCTTTCCGGTCGCACCATGGGGGTACGCGCGGATATTACCCCTCAAGTGGCCCGCATTGATGCGCACCTGTTGAATCGGGAAGGGGTGACCCGTCTGTGTTACTGCGGCCCAGTGTTACACGCTCGGCCGGCGGGCCTGTTAGGCGATCGCGAGCTGTTACAAATTGGTGCCGAGATATTTGGACACTCAGGGGTACAGGCCGATACGGAAATTATTGAGTTGGCGTTTGAAAGCGCCCGACGGGCTGGCGTATCACATGCCCGGCTAGATTTAAATCATCCGGGGGTGTACAAGGCAATTATCGCAACAGACGCCGCGCTGGCACCGCACGCCGAGCTGGTGGCCGATTTGTTGGCAACCAAGAACTTGCCGGCCATCGATGCTTTGGCGAGCCAATTTTCTGAGGTTGCTGCCGCGACGGTACAGGCTTTACGTGAACTGGCGCTATTGTATGGCGGTGCTGAGGTACTGGAGCGCGCCAAAGCGGTATTACCGGCCTCCCCGGAATTGCACGCAGCCTTAAGCGAGTTGGCGGGCTTGGTGCAAGCATTGCCGGAGGTTGAGCTTGGCATCGATTTGGCAGACATGGGCACCGGTTATGGTTACCACTCCGGGGTGGTGTTTTCGGTGTATGCTGAGGATTGGCATAACGCCCTTATAAAAGGAGGGCGTTATGATGGGATAGGGCGAGCGTTCGGGCGCGATCGGCCGGCAACAGGGTTCAGCCTTGATTTGCGCAAGTTGGCGGCCGTGCAATCACGCCAGGGGCTAACGCCTGCCATCCGGGCGCCATGGCAGCGTGACCGGGCATTGAAGGCACGTGTGCAAGAATTGCGCCAAGCCGGGGAAGTTGTGATTCAGGTGGAAGAACACCAGCCCTTGCAGGTCGATGAATTTCTTATCGATCGGCAGCTGGTGAAAGAAAATAACACCTGGGTCGTCAAACCTTGTTGATGGGCGGGTACAATCATCCTTTAACCATCGTATAAGTTAAACACAATTCGGCACAATTAGCCTCTTGGGGTTAAGGGTCCGACTTTTTTTGTTGGATAGCATGAGTAAAAACATTGTGGTGATCGGCACCCAGTGGGGTGACGAAGGAAAAGGCAAAATAGTTGACTGGCTTGCCGAGTCAGCCCAGGGCGTTGTGCGCTTTCAAGGCGGGCATAACGCCGGTCATACCTTATGGATTAATGGTAAAAAAACGATTCTGCGCCTTATCCCATCGGGCATCATGCATGAACATGTAACCTGTTACATCGGTAACGGGGTGGTCTTGTCGCCAGAGGCCTTGGTGAGCGAGATCCAGGAGCTGGAATCTAACGGGGTGGATGTTCGTTCGCGTCTAAAAATTTCCCCTGCCTGTCCGTTGATTCTGCCGATGCATATTGCCATTGATCAGGCACGGGAACGTCATTTGGGATTGGACAAAATCGGCACGACAGGTCGCGGCATTGGCCCCGCATATGAGGATAAGGTGGCCCGACGTGCCCTGCGTCTGCAAGACTTGTTTGATGAGGCCTTGTTTGATGAGAAGTTACGGGCCGCCCTGGATTACCATAATTTCTTGTTAACCCAGTATTACGATGCGTCAGCCTTGTCTTTCGATGAGGTTAAAGCGGCCGCCATGCAGCACGCCGAGGCGTTAAAAGAAATGGTATCGGACGTCTCCTCCAATTTGCGCCAAGCCCAGCTAGCGAAACAAAACCTGTTGTTTGAGGGCGCCCAAGGGGCCATGTTGGACATTGATCACGGGACGTATCCCTATGTCACCAGTAGCAATTGCGTGGCGGGGGCTGCGGCGGTGGGCGCAGGCGTGGGACCACAGTCAATCAACTACGTGTTGGGGATTGCCAAGGCCTATACCACGCGGGTAGGTGAAGGGCCTTTCCCCACCGAGTTAACCGATGAAACGGGTGCCCACCTGGCGAGTGTCGGCAAGGAGTTTGGCTCTGTAACCGGGCGGCCGCGACGTTGCGGGTGGTTTGATGCCGCGGCGCTAAAGCGCTCCGTCACAATTAATGGCGTTACGGGCTTGTGTGTTACCAAGCTGGATGTCCTGGATGGGCTTGAAACCATCCGTATTGGCGTTGGCTATCGCTATCAGGGGAAATTTCTGGATGTCTTGCCTACGGGCGCACAGGCTGCCACAGAGGCGGAACCCGTATTGGAATCCCTGGCAGGGTGGACAGAATCCACCGTGGGAATTACCGACTATGATAAATTACCCGTCAATGCGCGACGCTATCTGCAACGCATTTCAGAATTGTGTGAAATTCCTATTGACATGATCTCTACGGGCCCCGACCGGATTGAAACCATCATGTTGCAAAATCCACTCGCTTAGTCTGGGATTACCTACGATGCGGCAATTACCCCCAAATACCGACAGTGATTTATGGGTGGGCTGGAGTGAATACCATGCCCTCATTGAGCAGCTTGCGTTGCAGCTTTATCGATCGGGCTGGAAGTTTGACAAAATTATTTGCCTGGCACGGGGTGGCATGCGGGTTGGTGATGTAATTTCACGGATTTTTGATGCCCCCTTGGGGGTGCTGGCCACCAGTAGTTACCGTGAAGCAGCGGGCACACAGCAAGGTAAGCTCGACATCGCGCAATTTATTACGATTACGCGGGGTACGCTGGACGGCAACGTGTTGCTGGTCGACGACATGGTGGATACCGGCCTTACTTTTAATCGTGTGCGGGAACATTTGCTGTCCCAATTTGAAGGGATTAATGAGCTGCGTTCAGCCGTACTTTGGTGGAAGGGCCATTCGCAAGCGACACCGGATTACTATGTGCAAAAATTGCCCACGAATCCGTGGATCCATCAACCGTTTGAAGATTACGACAGTCTCAGGCCGCATCAATTAGAGGCTTGGGTACGTAAGGGCACTCCTTCTGATCCCACATACTCATAGGTGGGGTGTTGCTTGTGGTTTGTGCCGTGCTATAATAAAGGGCTCACCCTTTTACAAACTTTTAATTTATTGTAATACATGCCTACTGTCCGTATCAGAGAAAACGAGCCATTTGAAGCGGCATTGCGTCGTTTTAAGCGCACGGTTGAAAAAACCGGCTTGCTCACCGAACTGCGTTCGCGCGAATACTACGAAAAGCCTACCGCGGAACGCAAGCGTAAACACGCTGCTGCGGTAAAACGCCATTACAAGCGTTTGCGCAGTCAGCAATTGCCACCGCGGTTGTATTGATACCCGAATCTTTTATACAAGATTTACTCGCCCGCATCGCTGTTGAGGATGTTGTCGGGCGTTATGTGCAGCTGCGCAAAGGTGGGGCCAATCTGCTTGGCCTTTGCCCTTTCCATAAAGAAAAAACTCCCTCTTTTACCGTCAGTCCCAGTAAGCAGTTCTATCATTGCTTCGGCTGTGGCGCCCATGGTAATGCCATTTCCTTTCTTATTGAGCATACTGGGGCCAGCTTTCCCGAGGCCGTTCATACCTTGGCAGCTGAGGTGGGGCTTACCGTCCCCCAGCGTTCGCAAACGCCAGCGCAGCGGGAAGCCAGCCAGCGTCGCAAAACCCGGCAAACGCACTTTGAAGCCTTGTTACAAAAGGCGCACGATTTTTATCGACAACAGTTGCGGCAGCACCCGCCCGCCATTGAGTATTTGAAGCAACGGGGCTTGAGCGGCCAGGTAGCGGCACGCTTTCAGCTGGGATGGTCGGGCAATGGGCGCCAGGCATTGGCGCAGGTAATGTCCGACTATGGCGACCCAGCGTTGGTGGAAGCAGGGCTGGTGGTTGAGGCCCAAGATGGTCGGCGCTATGACCGTTTTCGTGAGCGTATTACCTTTCCAATCTTTAGCCACCGGGGTCAGTTGATTGGTTTTGGGGGTCGCCTCATTCGAGCGGGGGAGCCAAAATATCTTAATTCACCCGATACGCCATTATTCTCGAAAGGTGATGAGCTTTATGGCTTATGGCAGGCGCGCCAAGGGTTGCGCCAAGAAGGCTGTGTGTTGGTGGTCGAAGGTTATATGGATGTCGTGGCGTTGGCACAACACGGCATGAATAATGCGGTGGCCACCCTTGGAACCGCCACCACGCAAGAACACCTGCGCAAACTCATGCGTGCCAGTGACCGCATTATATTTTGTTTTGATGCGGACAATGCTGGCCGGCAAGCTGCCTGGCGGGCATTAACCACCAGCTTGCCCATGTTGCGTGACGACGTTGCTTTACGATTTTTGTTTTTACCCCAGGGCCATGATCCGGACTCTTATTGCCAAGACGAAGGAATTGACGCCTTTCGGGAGCAACTACAAAGCGCCCAGGCCTTATCAGCATATATGCTGGAGGAACTGGCGCGCCGCCATCCCTTGGAGGAAGCCGAGGGTCGTGCCGCATGTGTTCATGAGGCCGCACCCTTACTCGTGGCGTTGCCCGACACGGTAATAAAAACTCAGCTGTTGCAAGAGTTTGCTACCTTGGTTCGCCTAACACCCGAGGAATTGAATGCGCGTCTTGCCTCAGTGGCGCAGCCGGTAAGGCCCGGGCCAACGTCCGTGCATACGGGGGGGCAACACCAGGAATCCCCGCCTCCCCAAAAGATGTCACCCCATCGTGGACGGGTACCCACTGCCCGGCAAGCTCGCGGGGTAACACCAATGGCCAAGCGGTTATTACGTTTATTATTAGCCTACCCGGAGGTGGTAGAGAGTGTGGGGGATCAACAGCTTGAAATTTTAATGGTTAGCCCCCATCTGGAACTTGTGCGTGATTTGATTATACTTGCCAATACCTGTGGTGCCCGTCATACTGGGGCCTTATTGGAAGCATTAGACCCGGAGTCGGATTTAGCGCCGGTATTAACGGCATTAGCAACCGAATTATTGACCCAGGAGGAGTTGCCTGACCCCTACGCAGAATGGAAAGATGCGCTCACTCGTATTGAGCTCAACGCCATTAAAGCCGAACAATCGGCCCTAATCCAGGCAGGCCTTAGGGATGAAACGTCAAAACAGCGTTATCAACAACTCACGCGTCAATTGGCTCAGCTTGACCCGGCCAATCGGCGTGTATCGTCTTGAATTCATAGGGTAATGCCACGCATTTACGTGCAATGAAGTGTTAGATGGCAATACTGGAAATTGATTATGACCCAAAAAACTGGACAATCTACAGCAGCAACAAAGGCTGCCAAGAAAACCGCTAGCAAGGCAGCCGACGAGTCGACAACGGCAACCACTGCAACGGCGAAGAAAGCTGTCGCTAAAAAGGCAGCAAGCAAAAAAACAGCCGCCAAGAAGGCAGCCGCCAAGAAAACGGCAACGAAGAAAACAGCAGCAAAAAAAGCAACAGCCAAGAAGGCAGCTGCCAAGAAAACTGCGGCAAAGAAAACGGCAGCAAAGAAAACCGCGGCGAAAAAGACAGCCGCCAAGAAAACGGCTGCAAAGAAAGCAGCAGCGAAGAAAACCGCGGCGAAAAAGACAGCTGCCAAGAAAGCAGCCGCCAAGAAAACGGCAGCAAAGATAACCACTGCCAAGAAGGCGGCCGCCAAGAAAACAGGTGCGAAAAAAGCCGCCAAGAAAGCAGCCAAAAAGGCCGCACGTAAAGCCGCCAGTGGACGCCGGCCAGGCCGTCCCCGTAAGCATCCTCCCATGTTTGATGATCTGGAGGATTCAGGCGAGGTGATTCCTGAGCTTAAGCCGCTTCCCAGTCGTCGTGGAAGTAAACGGGGCAAAGAGCGTGAAGCCCCTTCACGCAAACAGCTGAGCCCGGAAGAGCAGGAAGCACGCCGTAACCGGCTTAAAGTACTTATCCGCATGGGTAAGGAGCGCGGTTACCTCACCTTCGGTGAAATTAACGACCAGCTGTCGGACGATTTAACCGACGCGGAAGCCATCGACGGTATTATCAGTACCTTTAGTGATATGGGCATTTCCGTTTATGATCAGGCGCCCGATGCGGATGCTTTGCTCATGAGCGACAATGCCGCGATCGCCAGCAGCGATGATGATGTCGATGACGAAACTGATGCGGCACTCACCACGGTGGATTCTGATTTTGGTCGGACCACGGATCCGGTACGTATGTACATGCGTGAAATGGGTTCAGTAGAACTACTGACGCGTGAAGGCGAAATTGAAATTGCCAAGCGTATTGAGGATGGTCTCAAGCACATGGTAATGGCAATTGCCGCTTGCCCCACCACGGTGAACGAAATCCTGCAGCACATCGACAGGGTGCGCAAAGGCGAGGCGGAAATTAACGAAGTCGTTGACGGGTTGGTGGACGAGCACGGTGAAGACTACGCCGGCTCTGGTGTGCCCCTGGAAGGGGAAGACACCGATGGTCCTGCCGGGGCCATGACGACGCGCCAAATCAAGCACTTGCGTGAAATCGCCCTGAAGAAGTTCGACATTGTGTCTGAGCAGTTCGAGAAAATGCGGGTTGCCTTTGAAAGCGAAGGCTATAAGTCTCCCGACTACATTACCGCCAAGGAAGCAATTCTTGCCGAGCTGATGGGCATACGCTTTACCGCCAGAATGGTGGAGCAGCTGGTCGACAGCATGCGTGAACAAGTCGCCGAGGTCCGTAAGTTAGAACGGATGGCCCTGGACATTTGTGTGAATCGCGCGGGCATGCCGCGGATGCACTTTATCAAGGCTTTCCCGGGCAATGAAACCAATCTGGATTGGGTGATCGGGGAAATTGAAGCGGGCCACCCGTATTCGGAAACGCTAAAACGCTATATCCCGGATGTGCAGGAGCTGCAGCGCAGCTTTATTGACCTGGAGCGACGCGTTATTTTGCCGCTAAAAGATTTGAAAGCGGTGAATAAGCGCATGGCAACCGGGGAAGCACGTGCCCGTCGAGCCAAGCGTGACATGACAGAAGCAAACCTGCGTCTGGTGATTTCGATCGCGAAAAAATACACCAACCGGGGCTTGCAGTTCCTGGATTTGATTCAAGAAGGGAATATTGGCCTCATGAAGGCGGTGGACAAATTTGAATATCGTCGGGGCTACAAGTTCTCTACCTATGCAACTTGGTGGATACGACAGGCCATTACGCGTTCAATCGCCGACCAGGCCAGAACCATTCGCATTCCTGTACACATGATAGAAACGATTAATAAAATGAATCGTATTAATCGTCAAATTTTGCAGGAAACGGGAGAAGAACCCGATCCGGCCACGTTAGCCGCTAAAATGGATCTGCCCGAGGATCGCGTCCGTAAAATCCTTAAAATTGCCAAAGAGCCTATCTCCATGGAAACGCCCATCGGGGACGATGACGATTCCCATTTGGGGGATTTCATCGAGGATACCAACACGGAATCCCCGTCGGAATTTGCCTTGCATGGCTCTATGCGCGATGTCGTGAAGGAAGTGTTGGATTCCTTGACGCCGCGTGAGGCCAAGGTGTTGCGTATGCGCTTTGGTATTGAGATGAGTACGGACCAGACACTTGAAGAGGTGGGTAAACAGTTTGATGTTACGCGCGAACGCATTCGTCAAATTGAAGCCAAGGCCTTGCGCAAGCTGCGTCATCCAAGTCGGGCCGACAAGTTAAAGAGCTTTTTAGAGAGTCAGGATAAATAACGACGTTGTTCATTTAATCAGGGGAATCACCATGTCAAATACCACCACTTCTTTATCGATAGACCTGAACTGTGATATGGGCGAGAGTTTCGGCCCATGGGTAATGGGTAACGATGCTGGGGTGCTACCCCTGGTGAGCTCGGCCAACATTGCTTGTGGTTTTCATGCAGGAGATCCTGCCACCATGCGTAAAACCGTGGCGCTGGCGCTGGAAAATGGGGTGTCGCTTGGCGCGCATCCAGGCTTTGCCGATTTGCAAGGTTTTGGGCGCCGGGTATTACCTTTGCGTCCCCAGGAAGTTTATGATCTGGTGGTCGTGCAGGTGGGGGCCATGGCTGCGGTTGCTGCTAGCCAGGGCGCGCGTTTACGCCATGTGAAGGGTCATGGGGCCTTGTATAACCTTGCTGCCGGGGATGCGCCTACGGCCGAGGCCATTGCCCATGCGGTACGGGATGTGGATGCCGATTTGGTGCTTTACGCATTGGCGGGCAGCAAGCAGGTAACTGCTGGCCGGGATGCCGGTCTGAAAGTGGCCCAAGAAGTGTTTGCCGATAGAACGTATCAGGACAATGGCGCGCTCACGCCCAGAACAGAAGCCAATGCCATGATTACCGATAGTGAGCAAGCCGTGAAACAGGCCTTGCAAATGATTCAACAAGGCACGGTAACGGCCTTGTCTGGCAAGCAGGTGCCCGTAACTGCGGACACCTTATGCTTGCACGGTGACCAACCCGGCGCGGTCACCTTTGCTCAACGCTTGCGAGAAGCCTTTAAAGCGGAAGGAATTAACGTGGCGCCGGTGGCGTAGTTATTACGACTTTCCTACCGTGTCAAAGTCGCTTGCATCGTGACGCTCGCGGAGTTGTTGTGCAGGGTCGCCTGAGGTCTTGTTGACCATGCGGCCGCGAATAACTGCCGGGCGTTGCGCAATCTTTTCTGCCCATTGCACCACATTTTCATACTCATGCGCTTGCAAAAATTTGGCAGCACCAGGGTAGGTTTCGTTGCGCACCAAGCTGCCATACCAGGGGAAGATAGCTATATCGGCGATGGTATAGTCGTCGCCCGCGATATAGCTTTTCTGCGCTAGTTCCCGATCCAATACATCAAGCTGGCGCTTGACTTCCATGGTGTAGCGATTAATGGGGTACTCAAAACTTTTGGGCGCATAGGCAAAGAAATGGCCAAAGCCACCGCCCAGAATGGGTGCGCTCGCCATTTGCCAAAACAACCAGTTAAGGCATTCCGTACGGCCAGCGGCATCGCTGGGAATAAACTGCTGGAAGCGCTCCGCCAAATACAGCAGAATGTGGCCGGATTCGAACACCCGCGTAGGCGGCTGGGTACTGTGATCCATTAAGGCAGGAATTTTGGAGTTGGGATTAATTTTGACGAAATCACTGCCAAACTGCCCACTTTCCATAATTTCAATTAAAAAAGCGTTGTATTCGGCTTCTTTAATTCCCAAGGCCAACAGCTCTTCCAATAGAATGGTCACTTTTTGACCATTGGGGGTGCCTTGTGAGTAAAGTTGTAGCGGATGCTTACCAACGGGAAGGGTCTGGTCAAATCGGGGCCCGGCTGTAGGGCGGTTAATATTTGCAAAGCGACCGCCGTTGCCTGGTTTCCACTCCCACACTTCGGGCCGCTGATAATCTTGTTGTGACATGAACACTCCTGAGTCAAAGATTAAACCGATTAGATTCCCCTATTGTAAGCGACACCATTCAAGCGATGTAAACCCAGTCCAAAGAGCAAGCCCCAGAACGCACTGCCCAAGCCCAATAGGGTCATGCCAGAAGCCGTGGTAAGAAAGGTTACCAGGGCAGCCTCACGTAACTGGTTTTCGGCCAACGCTGTGTGCAGGCCGCCGGCAATGGTCCCCAATAACGCCAAGCCTGCAATGGTGGCGATCAGCACCTGTGGAAAGGCAATAAACATGCTGACTACGGTGGCGCCAAAAAGCCCGGTAAACACATAAAAAATCCCTGCCCATACCGAGGCACGCCACCGTTCATTGGGGTCGGGATCGGCATCGGGCGTCATGCAAATGGCGGCCGTAATGGCTGCCAAGTTAAAGGCATATCCGCCAAAGGGGCCTAAGACCAGGCCAAGTCCGCCGGTCCAGCTAATGAGGGGGGAGGCATTGACATGGTAGCCATTGGCGCGGAGTACCGCCAAGCCGGGCACGTTTTGCGAGCTGAGCGTCACAATAAACAAGGGTATGCCAACGCCAAGCATCGCCGCCAAAGAAAACTCCGGCATGACGAAGATGGGCATGGCCGGCGTCCAGTCTAGCGCGTCTATTTGTAGTTGATTGTCAGCAAAGGCCCATAGTATGCCGCAGGCCAGACTGATTGGAATGGCATAGCGCGGCAGGATGCGCCTGGCAAGAAAAAAACTGACGACCATCAAGCCGGCCAGGGCCCAATCCTTTTGAAGGGAAACAAAAACGTCTAGACCAAAGCCAACCAACACGCCCGCCAACATGGCGGCGGCAAGTGGCTGGGGTACCCATTGCATGAGGCGCTGGAAGCTGCCGGTGAGCCCTGCCAAGGTCATCAATAGCGATGAAAACAAGAACGCGCCGATAGCTTGTGACATGCTGAGGTCCGCCAGACTGGTCACTAATAGTGCCGCGCCGGGTGTGGACCAGGCGGTTAGTATGGGCTGCTTATAGGCCACCGACAGCCCGATACAGCTAAGGCCCATGCCTATGCCCAGTGCCCATAACCAGGAATTTAATTCGCCCGCCGTCGCACCAGCGGCATTCGCGGCTTGAAAAACAATGGCAACAGAGCTGCTGTAGCCCACCAGGACCGCCACAAAGCCGGCCGTAATATGGGAGAGTCGAAACCAGGGGAAAGGCATCATGGCAAGTTCGTGCTAGGCTAGGGGTTATTCAAAATCTGAAAGCTTAGCACGGATAAAATCATGGAGTTTCCAAGAGAATTGCTTACGCATTTACAAGCGGCCGAGAAGGTGGTGGTGTTCACGGGCGCCGGAGCATCCGCCGAGAGTGGGATTCCGACGTTCCGGGATGCCCTGACCGGTTTATGGGAAAATTTTGATCCCATGGCCCTGGCCACTCCCCAGGCATTTGATGAAAATCCACCGTTTGTATGGGGATGGTATGAGTGGCGTCGGGCCCTGGTGGCAAATTGTGAGCCCAATCCGGCCCATTATGCCATTGCCGAGATGCAGAACTATTTGTCGTCGCTAGTGGTGGTGACCCAAAATGTGGACGACTTGCACGAGCGTGCGGGCGCAAAAGACATTGTGCGCCTCCATGGGAGTATGCACCATCCCTATTGTCGGGATTGTCATCTGCCTTACACGCTCGGTCCCGTGACCCAAGGGGGCGGGGAAGAGGTTCCGCCACCCCAGTGTCCCCAATGTCAGGGCTTGGTGCGTCCGGGCGTTGTCTGGTTTGGGGAAAGCCTGCCTTCCGACGCTTGGGAGCGGGCCTTGGAAGAAGCCGCCCAGTGCGACGTCTTATTGAGTGTGGGCACGTCGTCCGTAGTGTATCCGGCAGCCGATATTCCTCGTTTGGCCAAGGAGCAGGGGGCGTGCCTGGTGCAAGTGAACCCGGATGAAACGGGTTTGGAGCCCTTTCTTGATTTTTCATTGCAAGGGCCGGCGGGGGAAATTCTTCCGGCGCTTGTCGAGGCTGCTTACGAACCGGCATAATGGAAGGACGATCATGTCGCCGCCAAGGAAGTCATATGATGGATGAATCATCGCAACCAACCACAACTGTCGGGGCAGCGCGCGCTATCCGGCACGTCGTTCCGGCCCAAGCGGCCCAAGATGGCGCAGGGGTGAAGCTATTGCGTGCCGTGGGCTTTAATCAATCCATGCGACTAGACCCCTATCTCATGCTCGATGCCTTTTCCTCCGACAATCCCGATGACTACATCGCCGGCTTTCCCGCGCATCCGCATCGCGGCTTTGAAACTGTCACGTATAT
>Ga0209487_1000315_pt1 | contig 43684 bp, 41 predicted proteins | sample Poulit2012_FD_187524 | JGI IMG/M metagenome (GOLD analysis project Ga0209487, IMG submission 187524) | Agricultural soil microbial communities from Georgia to study Nitrogen management - Poultry litter 2012 (SPAdes) (version 2) | ecosystem: Environmental > Terrestrial > Soil > Agricultural land... | reverse complement strand
ATTCCTTGCTGAGCGCCGTCGCCGCGGCCGGGGCTACGAGCGCCAGCACGATCCCGGCTCACCTGCGTCCCGGGGTGCGCGAGTGGTACCTGCAGTGGCTGGCGGAGCACCGGCCCGAGCTCGTGCCCCGCTACCGGCGCCTGTACGGGCGTGGCTCCTACGTGCCGGCCGACTATCGCAGCTGGTTGCGGGAGCGGGTGAGGCCGTTGCTGCGCGCCCACGGCCTGGACGGCCCGGCACGGCTGCGCAGGATCGGGCCCGGCGCGGACCGGCCGGGCGGCGTCGACCAGCCCGAGCCCGCCCAGGCCGCCCTGTTCTGACCGTCGGCTCCGGCAGCGGAGCGGGTCAGCCGACCGGCACGGCTCGGGCGTCGTCGGTGCAGTCCAGCTCCTCGTCGCCGTAGACCTCGAAACGTACATGGTTCTGCGCGTGTGCCACGGCCGCGGCCATGTCGGTCATGTAGTGCCGCGAGGTTCCCAGGGCATCGATGACACCGAGGGACCGCGCGAGCTTGAGCTGGTTGGCGTCCAGTCCCTTGAGGAGCACCGTCATCCCGCGCCGACGCAGGTCGGCGATGATCTCGTTCAGCGCCTGGGCCCCCGAGGCGTCCATCACCCGCACCTCGCGCAGCACGAGGATGATCACCCGCACGTCCTTGACGGTGGTCATCTCGTCCAGGAAGCGCTTGGTGCCGCCGAAGAACAGGGCGCCGTGGAAGTGGTAGACCGCGATGTGCTCGTGCTGCAGCGCGTCCTCCTGCTCGGGTTCCAGCTCGGCGGGGACCGGGCGGCGGGACAGCCCGGAGACCCTGGCCATCGCCCGCAGCGCCAGCAGGGCGGCCACCGCCACGCCGACCTGCACGGCGAGGATGAGGTCGAAGACGATCGTCATGACGACGGTCGCCAGGTAGACCGCCGCATCGGCCCTGGTGGAGCGCAGGATCGCCCGACCGGTGCGCAGGTCGATCATCCGGAACGCGGTGACGATGAGCACGCCGGCCAGCGCCGACATGGGGATGAGGGCCACCACCGGCGCCAGCGCCACCATGATGAGCACGAGGACGACGGCGTGGGTAGCGCTGGCCACCCGGGTGCGCGCCCCGGCACGCAGGTTGACGGCGGTGCGCGCGATGGCACCGGTCGCCGGCATCCCGCCGAACATCCCGCTGGCCACGTTCGCCATTCCCTGGCCCACCAGCTCGCGGTTCGCGTCGGTCTTCGGGATGTGTTCGACCATCCCATCGGCCACCCGTGCTGAGAGGAGGCTCTCCAGTGCGGCCAGGGCCGCGATCGCCATCGCCGAGGGCAGCATCCCGGACAGCGCTGCGGCATCCCAGGCCGGCACGCTGAGCGAGGGCAGCGCATCGGGAAGCGCCCCGATCCGCTCGACCTCCACCGGCGTGAGCTCCACCACGAGCGTGGCCACCGCGACCGCGATGAGGGAAGCGGGCAGGCTGCGGCGCAACCGGCTCAGCGCCAGCATGAGGACGATGACGCCGATCGTCACGGCCAGTGGCGCCAGCGCCAGGCTCCAGTCGGTCTGGCGCACCGTCTCCAGCGCAGCCGCGGTGGCGTTCTCCACCTCGGGCCGCTCGGTGTCCAGCGCGAGTGGCACCTGCTGGAGGAAGATGATGACCCCGATGCCCAGGGTGAAGCCCTCGACCACCGGCCAGGGGATCACGGACACCAGGCGCCCCATGCCCAGCAGCCCCATCGCGATGACGAGAACTCCGGCGAGGATGGACAGGGCGAAGACGGACTCGGGCCCGTACCGGGCGACCACCGGGACGAGGACGACGGTCATCGCCCCGGTCGGCCCGGAGACCTGGAGCTGGGAGCCGCCGAAGACCGCCGCAACGAACCCGGCGACGACCGCGGTGACCAGGCCGGCAGCCGCACCCACGCCGGAGGCCACGCCGAAGCCCAGGGCGAGAGGCAGGGCGACGACACCGACCGTCAGGCCGGCCATGAGGTCGCTGCGCCAGGAGCGCGACAGGCCCGCGTAGTCGGACTTGCGCGGTAGCGTCATGGCCGCCAGGTAGCGGGCGGCCAGGCGCCAGCTCGGGCGGGGTGCGAGAGGGGTGGGCCCGCTCATCGCTCCTGCCCGCCGAGGCCGGCCAGGGCGTCAGTGGTGTGCCCGTGGGAGGCCAGGAGGAACTCTCGGGCTGCCTGCAGCATCCGGGCCAGGGCCGGGTCGACCAACGTGTAGGTGACCGAGTTGCCCTGCCGCGCCTTGCGCACGACGTCGGCGCGGCGCAGCACTCCTAGGTGCTGGGACAGGTGCGAGGCCTCGATCCCGATCTCGGCGAGGAGGGCGCTGACGGTCCGGTCGCCCTCACACAGCAGCTCGAGCGCGCGGATGCGCACCGGGTGGGCCAGGGCCTTGAACAGCTCGGCCTTCATGACGTACACGGGCGTGTCGATGGCGCGGTCGGGCACAGCACTCTCTGGGGAAGGGGGATCAATGACTTGATAAGTCTATCAAGTCATCAAACCGCTGGCCGTGTCCCAGGTCGTACTGTGTGCGACATCTCAGCCCTCTGCGGTCACCGGTGGTCGGCCGTGCGCCTCGTCGAGGGACATGTGGTGGACCCGGTCATGGTCCCAGGGCCTGCTCCAGCCGAGCTCGTCGAAGACGTGGTCGAGCAGGTTCCCGGTGAAGCCCCACACCCACCCGCCGGGAACCAGGAACCCGGCACTGGTGCTGTCGAGCACCTGCACCCAGGCGCGTGCGGCAGGATCCAGAAGTGCGCCGACCGGTACCCGCAGGGTGTGCAGCACCTCGCCGTCCGCCACCTCGTCGGCCGGCCCGGGGTCCTCGGTCCAGCCCACCACCGGGGTGACGACGAACCTGGTGAAGGGCACGGCGACGCGCGGGAGCGTGCCGAGCACCTCGACCCGGCCCGGCGGCAGCCCGATCTCCTCATGGGTCTCCCGTAGGGCGGTGTCCACCGCATCGCGGTCGCCGGGATCCTCCCCACCACCCGGCAGGGCGATCTGGCCCGGGTGCTTACGCAGCAGTGGAGAGCGTTGGATGAGGAAGAGGTCGGCCTCCGGACCACCCGACCCGGGGGTCTGGGTGGGGGTGAGCAGCAGGAGCACAGCGGCCTTGCGGAAGTCGGCCTGTGCCTCGGCGTCGTACCGGTGTACCTCGGTGATGGGGCCGAGGCGGCCGTGTGCCGCTCGTTCGACGAGGGTTTGCAGGTGGGCGCGCGCTGTGGTCACCGGCCCACCATAGGCAGGGACTCAGCCACAGGCGTCGCGGTCTCGGGCGCACTGCTCGGTAATGGCCACCACCCGGTCGTCCTCGGGTGCCGGCTCCCCGCGGAACACGTTGGAGGTCAGCAGCCACAGGCGGCCGTCCGGCGCCACGGCGACGTCCCGCAACCGACCGTACACACCGTCCAGCAGCCGTTCGGGCTCGCCCACCTCTCCGTCGTCCAGCGGGACGCGCCACAGCGACTGCCCGCGCAGCGCGGCGACATAGATCGCGTCCTGCGTGACCGCGATCCCGCTGGGCGAAGCCTCGGCCGGTCGCCACGTGTGCAGCGGGTCGGTGAACTGCTCGCCGCCACCGGGCCCTTCGACCTGCGGCCACCCGTAGTTGGCGCCCGGCTCGATGCGGTTGAGCTCGTCCCAGCTGTCCTGCCCGAACTCCGAAGCGAACATCGTGCCGTGCTCGTCCCAGTCCAGACCCTGGACGTTGCGGTGCCCGAGCGACCACACGGCCGAGCCCTCGGTCGGGTTGCCGGGCGCCGGCTCGCCGTCCTCGTCGACCCGCAGGATCTTGCCGCCCAGGGAACCGGGGTCCTGGGAGATCGACGGCTCGGCGGCGTCCCCGGTGGCCACGTACAGGTAGCCGTCCGGGCCGAAGGCGATCCGGCCACCGGAGTGGTGGGTCTCCCGGGGGATGCCGTCCAGAACGACGACGTCGGGGCGCAACTCTTCGCCGTCGTGCACCATCCGCATTACCCGGTTGTCCTCGGGCGTGGTGAAGTAGACGAAGACGAAGCCGTTCTCGGCGAAGTCGGGGGAGACCGCCAACCCCAGCAGGCCGGCCTCGTTCACCGCGTCGACGCCGGGGACGGTGACGAGCTCGACCGGCTCCTCACCCGGATCCAGCGCGAGCACCCGGGCGGTGTTGCGCTCGGTGACCAGGGCGGTGCCATCCGGCAGGAAGTCCACCGCCCACGGCACCGCGAGGCCCTCGGCGAGCACCTCCGGCTCTGCGGGGACCGGGGTGGGGGCGGGGGTCGCCGCGGGGGTGGTCGGCGCCTCGGGGCTGGGCGTGGGCTCGGCCGTGTGAGGCGAGGTGGTTGGTGACGGAACGGTCGTGGATGTCTCGTCGCCGGCCGCGCACGCGCCGAGGAGGACGGCGGCGGTCAGGAGCTGCGCCGTCCTCCTCCGGTGGCGCGCTGCCACGGTCAGAACACCGGCTTGCCGCCGGTCACGCCCAGCACGGTCCCCGAGACGTAGCTGGCATCGTCCGTGGCGAGGAAGACAAAGGCCGGGGCCACCTCGACCGGCTGCCCGGCGCGCCCCAGCGGGGTGTCAGCGCCGAAGGAAGGCATCGACTCGGCCGGCTTGGTGGCCGGCTGCAGCGGCGTCCAGATCGGGCCGGGTGCCACCGCGTTGACCCGGATCCTCAGCGGACCCAGCTCGGCGGCGAGGTTGACCGTGATGTTGTTGATCGCGGCCTTGGTCGAGGCGTAGTCGAGCAGGGTCTCGGAGGGCTGGAAGGCCTGGATGGAGGTGTTGTTGATGACCGAGCCGCCGTTGCTGAGCTCGTCCATCAGGGCCTTGGTGAGCCAGAAGATCGGGAAGACGTTGGTCTCGAAGGTGCGGCGCAGCTGCTCGTCGCTGATCTTGGCCAGCGAGTCCTGGGCCATCTGGAAGCCCGCATTGTTCACCAGCACGTCCACCCCGCCGAGCTGCTCGACGGCGGCCTCGGCCAGGGCGATGTTGGCGTCCTCGGTGCGCTGGTCGGTGGGGATGAGCACACAGCGGCGGCCGGTCTTCTCCACGTGGGTCTTGGTCTCCTGGGCGTCCTCGTCCTCCTCGGGCAGGTAGGAGATGGCGACGTCGGCCCCCTCCTTGGCGAAGGCGATCGCGACGGCGCGGCCGATGCCGGAGTCACCGCCGGTGATGAGGGCGCGTTTGCCGGTGAGCCGCTCGCGGCCGATGTAGGTCTCCTCGCCGTGGTCGGGCACCGGGTCGAGCTGCTTGGTCCAGCCGGGCCACTTCTGGCTCTGCTCGGGGATGTCCTTCATCTCCTCGGTGTTGATGTCCATCTGTCAATCCTTAGGCGGGCCCGACCCTCGCGCATCCGGGGAGCGGCGAATCTCAGCTGATCGCGAAGCGCAGCCCGAAAGGGTTGAGCGAGCCGGGGAGGGGACGACCCGGACGCACCGCGCCGGTGACCGGGCGGTAGTCGTATGCCGCGAGCAGCCGGTCCAGGACCATGCTGGCCACGAGCAGGACGACGTTGCGGCCCGGACACATCGCCGGCCCGCCGCTGAACGGCACCAGCGGCCAGTCCCGGTCGGTGCGCTCCCGGAGCCACAGCTCGGGCGCGAAGTGGTGGGCCTCGGGCACGGACTGGTCGTCCCGGTGGAAGTACGGGGCGAAGATCACCACCGAGGCACCGGCGGACAGGTCTCCGGAGGCCCAGGTGGTCTCCTCGGTGGTGTCCCGCAGGATCATCGGGGTGGTCGGCCACAGCCGCAGGGACTCCAGCACGCAGGCGCGGAGGAACGGCAGATCCGGGCTGCGCCGCCGCTCGGCGCGGGCCTGCTCGGCGACTCCCGGCAGCGCGGTGAGCGCCAGGGCCCGGATGGTGGACCACGCGCCGGCGTCGAAGGCAAACAGCCACTGGGGGAGCTGCTGGTGCGGCTCGGTCTGCGGGTGGGCGGGCGTGCTGGCGGCCAGTGCCGCGAGACTGCCGGGCTCGGCGCGGTCCATGTAGTGCTGGACCTGCGCGAGGAAGCGTTGCCGGCGCCCGGTGCGTCGCGGTTTGAGGTAGGACCAGTTGGCGTCCTTGCGCAGGCGCTGCAGGTCGTCGGTGACCTGCTCGTCGTCCCGGGCGCTGTCGCCGAGCACGATCCGGCGCACGATCCGCCACCAGGCGATGGCGAAGGCGTCCCAGGTGAGCTCGCCGGTGAATCGCACCTGGCCCAGCAGCGCCGCCGTCTCCTCGTCGATGACTGCCGTCATCTGCTCGGAGTGATCGTGGACGGGGCGCCCGGCCTGCAGCACCTCCTCGTTGTAGGGGCGGCGGTGTCGGCGTTGCTCGGGGCTGGATACCAGCACACCGCCGGGTTGGAAGTGGCCCAACGCCCCGCGCTTCTCGCGGCTCGAGGGCGCGAAGGGCTCGGGCGAGCCGTTCAGCACCCGGTGGACGTCCGACGGGTCGAGGAGCAGCGCGACCCGGCGGCCAGGGGTCACCTGCACCGGTCCGGGGCCGTACCGGGCACGCAGCCGCTGCATCTCTCGTACGGCGCGGGAGTCGAGGTCCAGGCGCTCGGCCAGCCGCATCATGCGCGGGCGGCGGATGATGGCCCCGCCTGCCGCCATCGGCACGAGCACCCGGGTGAGCGCGCGAGCGGCGTCGGGCGGCGTCATTGTGGTCACGGGAAGCGATCCTCCTGGGGTAGCCCCTCCAGCGTGCGGCCGAGCGCGGTGCCTCGCATCCGGGCGGGTCGCAGGCGCGTACGCTCGCCGGTCATGGACCCCTTTGCGCTCCACGACGGTGACCTCGTCCTCAGCACGCCGACCGTGGCCGATGTCGACCGCATCACCGAACTCTGCCAGGACGAGCAGATCCAGCGTTGGACCACGGTGCCCTCGCCATACACGCGGGAGGATGCGGTGGGTTTCGTCGAGCACCTGGTGGTGCCGGGTTGGCAGCGCCAGCGCCCCACGTGGGGCATCCGCTACCGCGACCGCCTCGTGGGCATGGTGGGTCTGGCGGGCGGGGAGCTGAGCAGCGCGGAGATCGGGTACTGGCTGGGCGCCGAGGCCCGGGGCCTCGGTCTCATGCACCGCGCCGTGGGGCTGGTGCTCGACACGGCGTTCGAGCGGCTGGCGCTCAGCCGGGTGGAGTGGCGGGCCGATGTGCCGAACTGGGCCTCGTGGCGGGTCGCCTGGCGGCACGGGTTCCGCAAGGAGGGCCAGGTGCGCGGGCTCGGCATCAACAACGGCCGCCGGGTGGACCAGTGGGTCGGCACCCTGCTGCGGGACGACCCGCGCGTGCCCGCCGAGCCCTGGGACGGCCCACCGTCATCCGGTGGGGTGGTGCCGGCCGACCCGACCGGGCGCGACCCCGACGCCCTGGTGCGCCAGTTCCACGAGCACTTCGACGTCCCGATCGCCACCGACCGGCCCAGCGTCGACCGGGACCGGGTGCATCTGCGCATGGCCCTGGTTGCCGAGGAGTTCACCGAGCTGGTGAGCGCCGTCTACGGCGCGGCAGCCGCCCGGGAGGTGACCACCGCCGTCGAGCGTGCGGTTGCTGCCGACGACGGCGGGCGAGACACCGTAGCCGCGGCCGACGCGCTGGCCGACCTCGTCTACGTGCTTTACGGGATGGCCCAGGAGTGCGCCATCCCGCTGCCCGCGGTACTGGCCGAGGTGCACACGGCGAACCTGTCCAAGCTCGGGGCCGACGGGCGGGCCCTGCTGCGGGAGGACGGCAAGGTGCTCAAGGCGCCCGGCTACCGCCCGCCGGACATCGCGGCGGTGCTCGCTCGCCACGACGGGTGACAATGACCCGATGACCACCCCCACGCTGCCCGCGGACAACCCGTTCGCGGCCCCCTCGACCCTGCCCTACGAGCTGCCCGACTTCGGCGCGATCCGTCACGAGCACCTGCGCCCGGCCCTGCTGGCCGGCCTCGCTGCCCAGCGCGCCGAGTGGGAGGCCATCGCCACCGACCCGGCGGAGCCGGACGTCGCCAACACCCTGGAGGCCCTGGAACGCTCCGGCGCGCTCCTGCGACGGGTCGGACCGGTGTTCAACACCCTCGTCTCCTCGTGCGCCGACGACGCCCTGCGCGAGCTCGAGGCCGAGCTGGCGCCGCTGCACGCCGCCCACCGCGACGCGCTGTACCTCGACCGGCGCATCTTCGCGCGTCTGGAGGCGCTCGACGAACGGCAGCTCGACGAGGAGACCGCCTGGCTCCTGCACACCTACCGGACCGACTTCGTGCGCGCCGGGATCCGGCTCGACGACGCACAGCAGGAACGCTTGCGTGAGCTCAACGCCCGCCTCACCGCCCTGGAGACGGAGTTCTCCCAGCGGGTGGTCAAGGCACTGGACGCCGGCGCTGTCCACATCACCGACCGCTCGCGCCTCGTGGGCCTGGCGGAGAGCACCGTGGACGCGCTGGCACAAAGCGCCGCCGAGCGGGGCAGCGGTGGCTACCTCATCACCCTCCAGCTGCCCACCCAGCAGGCGCTGCTCGCCCAGGCCGCGGACCGATCCTTGCGCGAAGAGCTGCTGACCGCCTCGACGGCGAGGGGAACCGGACACGACGAGGACAGCGACACCCGCGGCGTCCTGCTGGAGCTGGCGCGGCTGCGCGCCGAGCGCGCCCAGCTCCTGGGCTACCCGCACCACGCGGCCTATGTCGCCGAGGACAGCACCGCCGGCACGACCGAGGCGGTCAATGAGCTGCTCGCCCGGCTCACTCCACCGGCCGTGCGCAACGCCGCGGCGGAGGCCTCCGCACTGGCCGAGGCACACGGCGCCCCGATCGAGCCGTGGGACTGGGCCTTCCTGGCCGAGCAGGTGCGTCAGGAACGGTTCCGGATCGACGATGCGGCGCTGCGCCCCTACCTGGAGCTGGAGCGCGTCCTGCACGACGGCGTCTTCCACGCTGCCGAGCGCCTCTACGGCATCGCGCTCACCGAACGGACCGACCTCGCGGGGTACGCGGACGGCGTGCGGGTGTGGGAGGTCACCGAGGAGGACGGCAGCCCGCTGGGCCTGTTCGTCGGCGACTTCTACGCGCGCGAGGGAAAGCGCGGCGGGGCGTGGATGCACAACCTCGTCGACCAGTCCGAGCTGCTCGGGCAGCAGGCGGTGGTGGTCAACAACCTCAACATCACCCGCCCCGCGCCCGGCGCACCGACCCTGCTCACCTGGGACGAGGTGATCACCGCCTTCCACGAGTTCGGTCACGCCCTGCACGGCCTGTTCTCCGCCGTCACCTACCCCTCGCTGTCGGGGACCAACGTGCCTCGCGACTTCGTGGAGTTCCCCTCCCAGGTCAACGAGATGTGGGCACGTCACCCGCAGGTGCTGGCCCGCTACGCCCGCCACCACGAGACCGGGGCGGCGCTGCCCGAGGAGCTGCTCAGAGCGTTGCTGGACTCCGCCCAGTACGGCGAGGGGTTCGACACCACCGAGTACCTCGGCGCGGCCCTGCTCGACCAGGCCTGGCACCAGGTCACCCCGCAGGACGTGCCCGAGGAGCCGGGGGACGTGCTCGCCTTCGAGCAGCGCGCCTTGGAGCGGGCCGGGGTCGCCGAGCGGCTCGTGCCGCCCAGGTACCGCTCGACCTACTTCAACCACACCTTCGGCGGCGGCTACGACGCCGGCTACTACTCCTACATCTGGAGCCAAGTTCTCGATGCCGACACGGTGGAGTGGTTCACCACCGAGGGCGCACAGGATGAGGACGGCGGGCTGAACCGGGCCGCCGGGGGACGGTTCCGCACGGTGCTGCTGAGCCGTGGGCACAGCGCCGAGCCGCTGCGCTGCTACCGGGAGCTGCGCGGCCGCGACGCCGAGATCGAGCCGCTGCTCACCCGGCTCGGCCTGGGCTGACACCGCGCCCGTCGCGGCCTCCCCGGGGTAGCGTGCCCACATGGTCGGCAGAATGCAGCGGTACCGCCAGATCGCGCGGGTCCTGGCCCGGAACGGCCTCTACGCCACCGCCACCCAGGCGGGGCTCGGGCGCTGGCTACCCGACGCGGCCGGGGACCTCGACGCGGCCGACGAGATCGGCCCCGAGCTGCTCGCCAAGACCTTCGAGGAGCTCGGGACGACGTTCATCAAGCTCGGGCAGCTGATCTCCGTCCGCGCCGACCTGTTCCCGCAGGCCTACTGCACGGCCTTCAGCCGGCTCACCGACGGGACCACCTCGGTACCGTTCGAGGAGCTGGACGACGTGGTGCGCGAGGACCTCGGCGCCCCGCTGGCAGAGCTCCTCGCGTGGGTCGACCCGACCCCGCTGGCCAGCGCGTCGATCGGCCAGGTCCACCGGGCCCAGCTGACCGACGGACGCTCAGTCGTGGTGAAGATCCGCAAACCGGGCGTTGCCGAGGAGGTCCACACCGACCTGGAGATCATGGCCAACCTCGCCGGACACCTCGCGCGCAACTCCCAGCTGTTCGCCGACCTCGACGTCATCACGCTGGTCGAGGAGTTCTCGCGGTCGTTGCGGGCCGAGCTCGACTACCTCACCGAGGCGCGGACCGCCGCGGAGTTCGCCGAGCACCTGAGCGACAGCCCCGACGTGCACGTGCCCTGGGTGGAGTGGTCCATGACCACCTCCCGGGTGCTGACCATGGAAGAGCTCTCCGGCCTGCGGATCGATGACGTCCCCGGGCTCGAGGCAGCCGGCATCGACCGGGAGGACCTGGCGCGCCGCGCGGTCACCGGGCTCATGCGGCTGATGTTCGAGGAGGGCGTCTTCCATGCCGACCCACACGCCGGCAACCTGTTCGTCGAGCCCGACGGCACGATCGGGCTCGTGGACTTCGGCATGGTGGGGCGCCTGAGCCCCGAGATGCGCCGGCAGTTCGCCCGAATGTTCGTCGCGCTCTACGCCCGGGACTCCGACGGACTGACGACCGCGCTGCTGGAGATCGCTCCGCCGCGGGGCAGCCTGGACCGGGACCGGCTGCGTGCCGAGGTCGCCCGGCTCACCGGGTGGCTGGACGGCCGGGCGCTGGCGGACATCCGAGTGGACGCGGTCACCGACCAGCTGTTGGGGATCGTGCGGCGCCACCGCCTCGCGCTACCGCCCGAGGCGGTCCAGCTCTTCCGGATGCTCGTCATCGTCGACGGCCTCGGCCGCACGATCTACCCGGACTTCGACCTCACCGAGGTGGTCGACCCCTACGCGCGGCACCTCATCGAGGAGCAGCTGAGCCCGCGACAGCTCGCCGGCCGCGTGCGCGATGCGACCCTCGCCGCGGCCGAGCTGGGCCTCGACCTGCCCGCCTATGCGCGCCGGCTCCTGCAACGGCTCGACTCCGGCGGGGTGGACGTCAACATCCGGGCCAGCGAGCTCGAGCCGCTCGTGGCGCGCCTGGAGCGCACCGGGGACCGGATGGTGGCGGCCATGGTGGTGGCCGCGATGATCATGGGGGGCACGCGGATGCTCGTCGCTTACCACGACCGGCTCGGACGGTTCTCCGGCGCTCTGGTGGGTGCCGGAGGGGCGTCGCTCACCGTGGGCAGCGCCTACCTCGCCTGGACCGGGCGTCCCCGCCCCCGTGACCTGCGCCCGCCCCGCACGTAGCCCGGGTTAGGGTCGGGCCATGTCCACCGATGCCTCGCCCGCCACCACGTCCGCCACCCCCGCAGCCACCGACGAGGTCGTGGAGATCTGCCGGCGACTGATCCGGATCGACACGTCCAACTACGGTGACGGCTCCGGACCGGGGGAGCGCGCCGCGGCAGAGTACGTGTGCGAGCTGCTCACCGAGGTGGGCTGGGAGCCCGAGCTCATCGAGTCGGAGCCGGGGCGCGCCTCGGTGGTGCTGCGCATCGAGGGCACCGACCCCAGCCGCCCGGCCCTGGTGGTGCACGGTCACACCGACGTCGTGCCCGCCCAGGCCGAGGACTGGCAGGTCGACCCGTTCTCCGCCGAGATCCGCGACGGCATGATCTGGGGCCGCGGGGCGGTCGACATGAAGGACATGGACGCGATGATCCTCACGGTGGTGCGGGACATGGCGCGGCGGGGCTGGCGGCCGGCCCGCGACCTCGTCGTGGCCTTCTTCGCCGACGAGGAGGCCGGTGGCGCCAAGGGCGCGCGCTGGCTGGTGGACAACCGACCCGAGCTGTTCGAGGGAGCCACCGAGGCGATCAGCGAGGTGGGTGGCTACTCGGTCGACGTCGACGGCCGCCGCGTCTACCTCCTGCAGACCGCCGAGAAGGGGCTGGCCTGGCTGCGGCTGCTGGCCGACGGCCGCGCCGGACACGGCTCGCAGGTCAACACCGACAACGCGGTCACCCACCTGGCCGGAGCGATCGCCCGGATCGGGGCGCACTCCTGGCCGCTGCACCTCACCGGCACCGTGCGCCAGCTCCTCACCGGCGTCGCCGAGCTCACCGGCACCACCTTCGACCCGGAGGACCCCGAGGGGATCGACGAGCTCGTGCGCGCGCTCGGCCCGGCCGCCAAGTTCGTCGGTGCCACGCTGCGTACCGGGACCAACCCCACCCAGCTGAGCGCGGGGTACAAGGCCAACGTCATCCCCGGCAGCGCCGAGGGGGCGATCGACCTGCGCTACCTGCCCGGGGAGGAGGAGGCGGTGCACGCCAAGCTCCGGGAGCTGGCCGGGCCGCACGTGCGGATCGAGCCGATCCACGCTGACGTCGCCCTCGAGGTGCCCTTCGAGGGTGAGCTGGTGGACCACATGGTCGCCGCGATCGACGCGGAGGACCCGGGGGCGGTCGTGCTGCCCTACATGCTCTCCGGCGGGACCGACAACAAGTCCCTCTCCCGCCTGGGCATCACCGGCTACGGGTTCGCGCCGCTCCAGCTGCCCCCGGAGCTCGACTTCGCCGGGATGTTCCACGGCGTGGACGAGCGTGTCCCGGTGGACGCCCTGCGCTTCGGCGTGCGCGTGCTCGAGCGCCTGCTGCGCACCGCCTGAGCCGGGCCGGGCGCCTCACAGGGTGCTGCGCACCCGGATGATCTTGCGGCGCAGCCAGACCTTGCGCGCGCCACCCAGGTAGAGGCGCGTGCGGGCCAGCTCCCAGCGGCCGTACTCGGCCTCCTCGGTGAGCAGCTGACGCACGCGCGACCGGCTGGTCGTGGGCGGCAGGGTGACGACGCGGAACTCGTACTGGGTGGCACTACCGGCCCGGGAAGGGGAGGGGGCATCGGAGTCGTACCAGAGCAGGTCGCGGGTCATGATCTCCCGTCATCGTGTCGGAGGATTCGGGGTGGGTCCATTCCTACCAGTCACGATACGGTCTCCCCATGGCTACCGACCCACGCGCCGCGCTCGATCGCTTCATCGCCGCGCTCGAGGCACATTTCGAACTGGCCCGAAGCGGTCAGGACCCAGACTCGGTGGCTATCGACGACGCGGCCGGCGCCGTCGAGGACGCGTTCTTCACCTATGACGACGCGCTGTACACCCGGTACCAGGTCGAGGTGCCGCTCGAGGCCTACGGCGACGACGACGATGATGAGGACGACGAGGACGACCTCGAGGACTTCGACCTGGACGACGAGGACGCGGACTGAGCGGTCGGTCGCGTGAGGTTGGCACGCCGGTCTGACGTGCTGGTCTCTGCGCACCGCTCGGGGGCGCCCCGGACCTAGCGCGCCGGTCGGTTGTCGCCGCTCACGTCGTCGAGCGCTCCGCGGATCGCGTCGGGCAGCTCCAGGTCCACCGCCCCCAGCACCCCACGCAGCTGTGCTGCGGTGCGCGCGCCGACGATGGTCGAGCTCACGCCAGGGGCATCCCGGGCCCAGGCCAGGGCGACCTCGGTCGGAGTGCGGTCCAGGCCGTCGGCGGCGGTGGCCACCGCCTCCACGATCCCGTGCGCGCGATCGTTGAGGTAGGGCTCGACGAAACCGCGGAGGTGCGGGGAGGCGGCCCGCGAGTCCGCTGGGATCGTGCTGCGGTACTTGCCGGTCAGCACGCCACGTCCGAGCGGTGACCACGCCAGGACCCCGTAGCCGAGGGCCGCAGAGCCGGGCAGCACCTCGGCCTCGGCGGACCGCTGGAGCAGCGAGTACTCGACCTCCACGGCAGCCAGCCCCACGCCGTCATCGGCCAGGGACGCCGTGGCGTACCCGGTGTACCAGGCGGGATGGTTCGACAGCCCCACGTAGCGAGTTCGGCCCGAGGCGACCGCGTGCCGCAGGGCGGAGAGCGTCTCCTCGGGTGCCACGGTGAGGTCCGGGGACTGTACGAGCCACAGGTCCAGGTGGTCGGTGCCCAGCGTGGCCAGGGTCTCGTCGAGGGTGTCGAGCAGCGTCCCGCGAGAGGCGTCCACCGTGCCCGTGGAGCTGCGCACCCCGGCCTTCGAGCACAGCACGACGTCGCGGCGGTGCACCTCGGCCAGCAGGTGGCCCAGCACCTCCTCGGAGTGCCCCTGGCCGTAGGAGGCGGCGGTGTCGATGAAGGTGCCGCCGGCGTCGAGGAACATGGACAGCTGTTCCGCCGCCTCGTGCTCGTCGGTGTCCCGCCCCCAGGTCAAGGTGCCCAGCCCGATCGACGACACGAGCAGCCCGCTGCGCCCTGCCCTGCGAAGTTCCATGGTGCTCACGCTACCGGCGCCCGAGTCGTGCACCGGTATCGGCGCTCCTGGCGCGTAAGGTGATGCCCCGTGACGTGGTGGGAAGCAATCGTGCTCGGCGTGCTGCAGGGACTGACGGAGTTCCTCCCGATCTCCTCCAGCGCGCACCTGCGCATCGCCGGTGACCTGCTGCCCGGCGGGGGAGACCCCGGCGCCGCGTTCACCGCGATCACCCAGATCGGGACCGAGGCCGCGGTGGTGCTGTACTTCCGCAAGGACATCTGGCGCATCATCCGCGCCTGGGTGGGGGCGCTGCCCGTCGGGCCGTGGAAGCACACCGTGCCACGTGCCGACCCCGACGCCCGGATGGGCTGGTACATCATCATCGGCTCGGTGCCGATCGTCGTGTTCGGTCTGCTCTTCCAGGACGCCATCGAGACCTCGCTGCGGCACCTGTACATCACCGCGGCCACCCTCGCCGGCTTCGCGATCCTGCTCGGGGTCGCCGACCGGCTGGGCCGCAAGCGCAAGCAGCTGGGTGAGCTCACCCTGCGCGACGGCCTGCTGTTCGGCCTGGCCCAGTCGATGGCCCTCATCCCGGGGGTCTCCCGCTCGGGCGGCACGATCACGATGGGGCTGGTGCTGGGCTACACCCGGGAGGCGGCAGCGCGCTACTCCTTCCTGCTGGCCATCCCCGCGGTCTTCGGTTCGGGCTTCTACCAGCTGTTCACCGCCGACCCGGCGCCCGGCGCGCCCGGGGGCGGTGCCACGGCGATCGCCACCGTGGCCGCCTTCGCGGTGGGCTTCGTCGTCATCATCGGCTTCCTCAAGATCGTGTCGACCTACTCCTACATGCCCTTCGTGATCTACCGCCTGCTGCTGGCCGCCTTCGTCGTGTACGGCATCTGGGTCGGACTGCTCGACCCCCTCGGCGCCGCCGCTGTCCAGCCGACGCCCTGACACTGCCCCGGGGTCGTTCTCCCGCCGCGGCCTTGGCCCCGCCCGTGTTCGGTCCGCACTTACTGACGCTGCGCCGCACCGATGGACCACCTGCCCGGTGCACTTTGTGCTGACCGAAACCAGGGAGGTGCCGGCGGGAGGGAGACGAGCCGCGAGCGCATGCTGCGCGGGAGAGGAACGGAGAGCCGCCTGTGAGGGAAGCCTCCGTGCCAGCCCTAGCCGATAGTTGACGCATCAACTATGGTGGAGGCATGACGACGAACCCCGACCTCACGATCCCCGGCACCGACGAGCGTGCCATCGCCAACCGGGACGTCCTCGCGGCCGACACCGCGATGGGCCCGGTCACCCTCCTGGTGGGCGACCTGGACGCCCTCACCAACTACTACGTCGAGGGCCTGGCCCTCACCGTGCTCAGCGCCGAGGGCTCCCGCACCGTCCTGGGCCGGGGCAGCACCCCGATCATCGTGCTCCAGCACGACCCCACCCTGCCCCGCGGCAGCCGCCGCGACGCCGGGCTGTTCCACACCGCGATCCTCTTCGAGGACCCGGGCGCCCTGGCCGCGGCCGTCGGCTCGCTGGCCCGGCTGGCCCCGCGCAGCTTCGTCGGCAGCTCGGACCACCTCGTCTCCGAGGCCTTCTACTTCACCGACCCGGAGGGCAACGGCATCGAGCTCTACCTCGACCGGCCGCGGGAGACCTGGCGCTGGCAGGACGGTCAGGTGGCGATGGACACCATCTTCCTCGACCCGAACGCCTACCTCGGCGAGCACCTCGACGCCGACCGGCTGCAGACGGCCAGCGCCGACCCCGCCGTCGTCGGCCACGTCCACCTGCAGGTGGGCGACACGACCACGGCACGGGACTTCTACGTCGACACCCTCGGCTTCGAGGCCACCCTCGAGATGCACGGCGCGCTGTTCGTGTCGGCGGGGGGCTACCACCACCACATGGCGATGAACACCTGGAACAGTGCCGGTGCCGGTCCGCGCGTGCCCGCTCTCGGTCTGGGCGTGGTCGACATCGTCGTGCCCGAGGAGGACGAGATCGGCGCGATCGCCGACCGGCTGCGCACCCGCGGCGTGCAGTTCGCCGACGACGGCCGCACCCTCGAGGTGGCGGACCCGTGGCACAACCGGGTGCGGGTGACGGCCCCGGGGCGCTGACGGGTTAGGCTGCCGATCGTGCATTCCTGGACCGCTCCCGACATTCCCTCCCTGCCCGGGCACGGTCACCGGATCCGGCTCACCGACTCGAGCAACGGAGAGCTCGTCGCCACCGGAACGGAGACCGCCACCCTCTACGTGTGTGGGATCACCCCCTACGACTCCACCCACCTGGGGCACGCCAACACCTACCTCGCCTTCGACCTGCTGGTCCGCGCCTGGCGCGACGCCGGCCGCGAGGTGAACTACGTGCAGAACGTCACCGACATTGACGACCCCCTGCTCGAGCGTGCCACCGCCACGGGGGTGGACTGGCGGGCGCTGGCGGCCGAGCAGACCGACCTGTACCGGGCGGACATGGCCGCGCTGCGGGTGGTCCCACCGACCTCCTTCGTCAGCGCGGTGCAGACCATCCCCCTGGTCGTGCGGGCGGTGGAGCAGCTGCTTGACAGCGGCGCCGCCTACCGCGTGACCGAGCCCGACGAGGACGGCGCCGGCGTCGGGGACGTGTACGCCGACATCGCCGCCGACCCGAGCTTCGCCACCGAGGTCGCCATGGACGACGCGCAGAAGGCAGCCGCGTTCGCCGAACGGGGCGGGGACCCCGAACGCCCCGGCAAGCGCCAGCGCCTGGACCCGCTGCTGTGGCGGATGGCCCGCCCCGGTGAGCCCAGCTGGGACGGCGCCAGCCTGGGGGAGGGCCGCCCGGGGTGGCACATCGAGTGCGCCTGTATCGCCCAGGACTACCTCGGGATCCCCATGGAGGTGCAGGGCGGGGGCAGCGACCTCATCTTCCCCCACCACGCCTGCGGGGAGTCCCACCTGCGGATGCTCACCGGTGAGCCCGCCCCGGTCGGCATCCGGGCGCACGGCGGCATGGTCGCCTACGCCGGGTCGAAGATGAGCAAGTCGCTCGGCAACCTCGTCCTAGTCTCCCAGCTCACCGCCTCGGGGGTGGACCCGATGGCGGTCCGTCTCGTCATGCTGGGCCACCACTACCGCACCGACTGGGAGTACACCGGCGCCCAGCTGGAGCACGCCACCGAGCGGCTGGCCCGCTGGCGCCGCGCCATGCACGCCGACCACGGCCCGGACGCCACCGGGCTGCTCGAGCAGGTACGCCGCGCCCTGGCCGACGACCTCGACGCCCCTGCCGCAATCGCCGCCGTTGACGCGTGGGTCGCAGACGGCGGAGCACCAGTTTCGGCCGACCAGGGACCTGCCCTGGCCGCCCGGGTCGTGGACGCGTTGCTCGGGATCGCCGTCTGACCGGCCTATCCTCGGCAGGTGAGCAACGCGGCTAGGGTCCCACCGGCCCTCGTCGTCCTGCTCGCCGCACTGGTGGCTCTCGGGCCGCTGACGATCAACCTCTACCTGCCCGCCTTCCCGCAGATCGCGGCAGAGCTCGGCGCCGGCCCGGGGCAGGTGCAGCTGACCATGACCGCCGCTCTGGCAGGCCTGGCGACCGGGCACCTGTTCCTCGGCTCGCTCTCCGACGCGTTCGGCCGGCGCCGGCCGCTGCTCATCGCGTTCAGCGCTTACGCGGTGGTCTCCGCGGCGATCGCCCTCACACCCGGCATCGCGGCGCTCACCGCACTCCGGTTGGTCCAGGGCGTCCTGGGGGCCGGCGGCATGGTCATCTCGATGGCCGTGGTCCGCGACAGCACCGAGGGGTTCGCTGTCGGACGAACCCTGGCGCGGCTCATGCTGGTCGTGGGAGTGGCCCCGGTGCTGGCACCGGCGCTCGGCAGTCAGCTGCTCCTGCTGGGCTCCTGGCGCTGGCTGTTCGGCGTACTCGCGGGCCTGGCCGCCCTCCTCGTCCTCCTCATCGCTGTCGCGCTGCCCGAGTCGCTACCTCCGCACCGGCGCCGACCCGGTGGCCTGGTGCTGGCCACCCGCACCTACCTACGACTGCTGAGCAACCGGGGCCTGCTGGCCGTGGTCGCCGCCGCCGGCATCACCATGGCCGGGCAGTTCACCTACATCACCGCCTCCGCTTTCGTCTTCCAGGAGATCTACGGTCTCAGCGCCCAGGGGTACGGGCTGCTGTTCGGGGCCGGGGCGCTCGTGGTCACCGCCGGGACCCAGGTCGGCGGCTACCTCATCGGCCGGGTGCCGGAGGCCCGGATTGCCCGCCGCGCCCTGACCGTGGCCGTGCTCGGCGCCCTCGGGATCGCCGCGACCGGTGCGCTGGCACCGGCGAGCTCGATCGGGCTGGTCATCCTGCTCATCGCGCTGGTTCCCACGCTCGGCGCGGTCGGCATGATGTTCCCCGTCATCCCCGCCATGGCCCTCACCCGCCATCCTGACGACGCCGGCAGCACCGCCGCCCTCATCGGCGCCGCACAGTTCGGGATGGCCGCAGTCGGTGCCCCCGTCAACGCCCTGCTGGGCGGCTCGGTGGTCACCCTCGGCGTCGCGATGGCCACCTTCTTCGGTGTCGCGCTGCTCGTGATGGCCCGGCTCGTGCGACAGGAGGCGAGCTGAGCGGTGCTGGTGGTCGCAGTTCTCGCGGTGGGCCTCGGGGTGGCCGTGCTCGCTCGGCACCGGCCCACCACCCGCGACCGGCTGAGCCCGGCGGCCACGACCATCCTCGGCCTCATCGGGGCGGTGCTGGTCGGCGGGTCCACGCTGGACCTCACCGCCGGGTTCTGGGGCGGTGTCCTCACCGTGCTCGCCGCGGCGCTGGGGGCCGGCGCCATGGTGCTGGTCGGGGCGGCGTCCAACGCCCGGCTGCTGGCTCCGCTGCGCGACCGCACCGGGGACGGTCCGAGCGTCGCCGAACGGGTCGAGGAGTGGGTCGCGCAGCGCCGCGAGTCTCGAGGCGGCTGGCCCGCGCTGGTCGCGGTGCGCTCGGTGCGGCGCGCGACCGAGGTGCGGATCACCGGGCTGGCCGCCGAGATGAGCTACTACGCGCTGATCTCCCTGGTCCCGTTGCTCACCGCGCTCGGTGCCAGCCTGGGGTCACTCGAGCGGGTGCTCGGCACGGCAGCGGTGGAGCAGATCGAGCAGACCCTCATCGACGCCGTCGCCACCGTGTTCGTCGAGCAGGTGGCCAGTGACGTGCTCGGCCCGCTCATCGAGCAGCTGCTGTACGAGGAACGTGCAGGGGTGGCGCTGGGCAGCGTGCTCATCGCCCTGTGGCTGGCCAGCCGGATGTTCCGGGCCGCGATCCGGGCGCTGGACGACGCCTACCGGGTGCCCGAACGGCGCAGCCTGGTCGGGCAGTACGTGCTCGGGATCGCGCTGGCGATGGGCGCGGTCATCACGGTGCTCACCATCCTCGTGCTCGTCGTGGTCGGTCCGCTGCTCGGGGACGGGCAGGACATCGCCGACCGCTTCGGCCTCGGTACCGCCTTCGAGGTCGCGTGGTCCGCCGCGCGGTGGCCCGTGCTGGCAGTCATCACCACGACCTACCTCACGGTGCTCTACCGGTACGGCCCTAACGTCGACACCACCTGGACCCGCTGCCTGCCCGGCGCGGTCGTCGGCACGGTCGGGCTGGTGCTCGTGGCGATCGGGTTCGCTGCCTACCTGCGGGTGGTGGGCGGTCAGGCCCCCGGCGCCGACGGCAGCCAGGACTCCGCCGTCACGGTCGCCGCCCAGGTGATCGGTCTGATCCTCGTGGGGATCGTGTGGGTGTGGCTCAGCGGCATCGTCACCCTCAGTGGCGGCGTGGTGAACGCCGAGCTGGACCGGGCGCGTCAGGAGCGGGCCGGTGGGGGCGGACCCGAACCCTTGTCCCGCCTGCGCAGGTAGCGCTCGAACTCCCGAGCGATCGCCTCGCCGGTGGCCTCGGGCAGCTCCGCGGTGTCCTTGGCCTCCTCCAGCTGACGCACGTACTCGGCGATCTCCGGGTCCTGCTCGGCGAGCTCGTCCACCCCGGCCTGCCACGCCCGGGCCTCCTCGACGAGATCGCCCAGCGGCAGCGGCTCCCCGACCAGCTCCTCCAGCGCCCCCATGAGCGCGAGGGTCGCCTTGGGGGAGGGCGGCTGAGCCACGTAGTGCGGCACCGCGGCCCACAGCGACATCGCGTGCAGCCCGCGCTCCTGGGCCAGTACGGCAAGGACACCGACGATGCCCGAGGGCCCCTCGTACTGGGAGCCCTCGACGTCGAGCAGCGCCTGCACGGCCGGGTCGTCACTGGTCACCTGGCACGGCACGGGCCGGGTGTGCGGGACGTCGGCGAGCAGTGCCCCGATGCTCACCAGCGAGGACACCCCCCACTCCTGGGCGACGTCGAGAATCTCCTCGCAGAAGTCCAGCCACCGGAACGAGGGCTCGATGCCCTGCACGAGCAGGACGGTGCGCCCGGCCACCGGGGTACGCACCACCGAGATGGTCGTGGTGGGCCAGTTCAGCAGCCGGGTGCCGTCCTCGTCGCGGATGCTGATCGGCCGGTTGACCTGGAAGTCGTGGTAGTCCTGCGGGTCGAGCTCGTGGATGCTCTCGCCCTCCCACGCCTCCTCGATCATCGCCACGACCTGGCTCGCGGAGGACCCGGCGTCGTTCCAGCCCTCGAAGGCGGCCAGCAGGATGGCCGGGCTGGGGTCCTGGCCCGAGTCGGCGGTGGCGGGGTCCGGCGCGTCTGTCATGCCTGTCAGCCTAGGCGCGCGCGTGGCCAAAGGAACAACGGGCTACACTCCCCACGATGCCCACCCCACGTTCCGCCGCTGCCCCTGTCTCGACCGCAGAGTCCCGCACCGCACCGGCCGCCGTGCTGTGGGACATGGACGGGACGCTGGTCGACTCCGAGCCGTACTGGATGGCCACCGAGCGCGAGCTGGCGCACGAGCAGGGCGCCACCTGGACCGACGAGCAGGCCCTGGCGATGGTGGGCCAGGAGATCACCCAGACGGCCCGGTCACTGCGAGAGCAGGCCGGCGTACCGGGAACCGACGAGGAGATCGCCGAGCGGCTGGTCAACCGGGTGGCCGACCGGATCCGGGCGAACGGACCGCCCTGGCGTCCCGGTGCGCGCGAGCTGCTCGACGAGCTGTCCGCCGCCGGGATCCCCAGCGCGTTGGTGACGATGTCCTACCGGGAGATGGCCCAGGCGGTTCTCGAGTCGCTGCCCGCCGGCACGTTCGCCGTCGTGGTCACCGGGGACGAGGTCACCCGCGGTAAGCCGCACCCCGAGCCCTATCTCACTGCCGCCCGGCTGCTCGACGTCGACATCCGCCGCTGCGTGGCGATCGAGGACTCGATCCCCGGGGTGGCCTCCGCCGAGGCCTCCGGGGCCGCCACGATCGCCGTCCCGCTCATGGTCGACATCCCACCGGCCCCTGGGCGCACGCTGCTCCCCAGCCTCGCCGGGGTGACGGTGGCCGACCTGAGCCGCGTCGCCGCCGCCCATCTCGACACCCACTGACCACCGACGAAGGAGCCCAGCAGATGTCGACCGACGTTCCGATGACCACTCTCAACAACGGTGTCCAGATCCCCCAGGTAGGCATCGGGGTGTTCCAGGTACCCGCCGAGGACACCCAGCGGGTGGTGGAGACCGCCCTGGAGGCCGGCTACCGGCACATCGACACCGCCGCGGGCTACGCCAACGAGGCCGGGGTCGGTGCAGCGCTGCGTGCCACCGGCCTGCCGCGGGAGGACGTATTCGTCACCACCAAGCTGCGGCCGGACGAGCACGGCGCGGAGTCGACCCTGCGGGCCTTCGAGACCTCCCGGCGCGAGCTCCGCCTCGACGTCGTCGACCTCTACCTCGTGCACTGGCCGCGCCCCAGCCTGGACCTGTACGTCGAGACCTGGCGCAGCTTCGAGAAGCTCTACGCCGAGGAAGCCGTGCGCGCGATCGGGGTGTCCAACTTCCTGCCCGAGCACCTCGAGCGGCTCCGCCGGGAGACCGACGTGGTGCCGGCCGTCAACCAGGTCGAGGTGCACCCGGCGTTCCAGAACGCCGAAGTGGTGGCGGCCAGCGTGGCCGCGGGGATCGCGGTGGAGGCCTACTCACCGATCGGCCAGGGCGCCTCTCTCACGAGCGACACGGTGCGCCGGATCGCCGAGGAGCACGGGGTCACTCCGGCGCAGGTGGTGCTGCGCTGGCACCTGCAGCAGGACCGGATCGTCATCCCCAAGTCGGTCACTCCCGAGCGGATCGTCAGCAACATCGACCTGTTCGGTTTCGAGCTGGACGCCGACCAGCTGTCGGCGATCGACCGGCTGGAGGCCGGGCAGCGGATCGGCGGCGACCCGGCGCGCGGCTGACCGAGCACTGCGCGGGCACCGCCGAGCGCTACCGCGCGACCCCCGGCTGACCGGCTACCGAACGGGCGGTGTCCCAAGCGCGGCGTCGGCCTCGGTGACCGCGACAGGCGCGGCGCCGGCCGCCACAGCCGCAGTGCCGGTCTCGACGAGGCGCGCCAGCCCCTCGGCCGGGGGCTCGGGGGGCGTGCCGCCGAACGCCGGGCACAGCGACTGGAAGCTGCACCAGTCGCACAGCCGGGAACGGCGCGGCTGGAAGTTGCCGGTGGTCGCCGCACGGGTGATCGCCGACCAGATCGCCTCGATCCGCTCCTCGGTGGCGAGCAGCTCGTTCGGCGTGGGGTCCAGGGTGAGCACCTGCCCGTCGCCGAGGTAGACGAGCTGCAGGCGACGTGGCGGGGTGCCGGTCAGCCGCCACAGGATGAGACCGTAGAAGCGCATCTGGAACATCGCCTCGGCGGCCCACTGCGGCTTGGGCGACTTGCCGGTCTTGTAGTCGACCACCCGCACCGCGCCGTCGGGGGCGACGTCGAGGCGGTCGACGAAGCCGCGCAGCCGGATGCCCGAGGCCAGCTCGACCTCCACGAGCTTCTCCCGCTCGGCCGGCTCGAGACGCTGCGGGTTCTCCACCTGGAAGTAGCGCTCCACCAGCTCCCGGGCGCTGACCAGCCACTCGTGCAGGTCCTCCGGAGAGCCGAACATCTCCTCGACGTCCGGCCGCTCGGTGCGCAGCTCCTCCCAGGCCGGCTCCAGGAACTGCAGTGCCGCCGCCGGTTCGCGCCCGGCCGCCGGCAGGTCGAAGAGCCGTTCCAGCACGCTGTGCACCAAGGTGCCGCGCACCGCGGCCGGGCTCGGGGGCTCGGGCAGCCGGTCCACCGTGCGGAAGCGGAACAGCAGAGGGCACTGCATGAAGTCCTTGGCCCGCGAGGGTGACAGGGCCACCGGGCGTAGGGGCGCCGCGTCACCCGGCTCGGCCACCGGGACGGTGCTCGCGCTGGTGCTTGTCATGGTTCCACTGTAGGTGCGGGCACCGACACCCAGGTGGTCCCCGCGCCCGTTGGGGGTGTCTGCTCGCCGAGCGGGCCGTGTGGAGCCCGGCCCACGCCACGTAAGGTGCAGGAATGGCACGCCGCGGGCAGCGCACCTCATCGGGCTGGGTGATCGGTCACTTCGGACGCACCCCGGTGGTGTTCGCCCCCTCCTGGTTCGTCATGGCGGTGGTGATCGGAGCGGTGTTCGCGCCCACCATCACTCGGGTGGTCCCCGGCTCCAGCCTGCTCACCGTCGTCCTGGCCGCTGCCGCGGTACCGCTCATGCTGCTGCTCGGGGTGCTGGCCCACGAGCTCGCACACGGTCTGGCGGGGCACGCCGTGGGTGCGCCTCCGCGCGAGTACGTGCTCACCCTCTGGGGCGGGCACACCCAGTTCGCCACCGACATGCGCACCCCGGGAGCCTCGGCACTCGTCTCGGTGGCCGGGCCCGCGGCGAACGCCGTGCTCGCGGTGGGTGCCTGGGCGGTGCTCGGGATCGTCGACTCGCCACTGGCGGTCGTGCTCTGGCAGATCGCCACGCTGAGCAACGGGATCGTGGCAGCGTTCAACCTGCTGCCCGGTTACCCCCTGGACGGCGGCCGCATCCTCGAGGCGGCGGTGTGGAAGCTCACCGGGGACCGGTTGACCGGCATGGCGGTCGCCGGCTGGGGCGGCCGGGTGGTGGCCGCCGGCGTCGTCGTGGCCGGGCTGGGCCTGCCGTTCCTGCAGGGGCGGCGCCCCACCCTGTTCACCCTGTTCTGGGTGCTGCTGCTGGCCGGCTACCTCTGGACCGCATCCGGGCAGGCCGTCAAGGTGGCCCACGCACGCCGGTCGGCTGCGCGGATCGACCTGCGCAATCTCGCCGAGCCCGCTCTCGTGCTGCCCGCCACCGCACCGGTGTCCGCGGCCCAGCAGGCAGCCGGCCGCCGCGTCGTGCTGCTCGACGAGCACGGCCAGGTGACCGGTCTCGTGGATACCTCCGTGCTCGCCCAGGTCCCGCCGGGTGCGCAGGACAGCACGGCGCTGTCGGCGGTCTCGGTCGCGCTCCCGCCCACCAGCGTGGTCACCAGCTTCCAGGGCGCGGACGCCGTGGCGGCGGCCGCCCAGGTGGCCCGGCACAGTCCGGTGGTCGTGCTTGCCGAGCCGGGGCACGGGATCATCGGGATCGTGCACGTGGCCCACCTGGAACGGGCCCTGCGCTCCTGACACGACGACCGCCGTCCAATCACGAGGTCGGCAGCCCAAAGCTCTTCCCAGCGACGAGAGCCGGCGGAACACTGGTGCCATGTGCCGCAACATCCACCCGCTGAACAACTTCGCCCCACCGGCCACCGGGGAGGAGGTACGGGCCGCCGCCCTGCAGTACGTGCGCAAGGTCGCCGGCACCACCCGGCCCTCCCAGGCCAACCGGGCCGCCTTCGACCGGGCGGTCGACCAGGTGGCTGAGGCCACCCAGCTGCTGCTGGACTCCCTGGTGACCAAGGCGCCCCCGAAGAACCGCGAGGTCGAGGCCGCCAAGGCCAAGGAACGCTCCAGACAACGGTTTGCCGCAGCCACCTGAGCCCGGGTCGAGCTGAGCCCGCCCGGGGTCAGAGCCGGCCCCGGGGGTCCACCTGAGCCCACCCGTGCGGTCGGGCAGATGCCGCGAGCCTTCGTAGACTCCCTCCTTGTGACTTCTCATTCGCCAGACCTTCCGCTGGGCCCCGCCGGGCGCCGAGGCGCCCTCCGCGTGGGGGAGCGGGTGCAGCTGACCGATCCCAAGGGCCGGCTGCACACCATCACCCTCGCCCCGGGAGCCACCTTCCAGACCCACCGCGGCTACCTGCGCCACGACGACCTCATCGGCGGACCCGAGGGGGTGGTCGCGGCCACGACCGGGGGCGTGGACTACCTGGTGCTGCGCCCGCTGCTCGCCGACCACGTGCTGTCGATGCCCAGGGGAGCGGCGGTGGTCTACCCGAAGGACGCCGCCCAGATCGTCGCGATGGCCGACATCTTCCCCGGCGCGCGGGTGGTGGAGGCCGGCGTCGGCTCCGGTGCCCTGTCCATGTCGCTGCTCCAGGCCATCGGTCCCGAGGGCAGCCTGCTCTCGGTGGAACGCCGGGCCGACTTCGCCGAGATCGCCGAGGCCAATGTCGCGGCCTGGTTCGACGGCACCCATCCGGCGTGGCAGGTGGTGGTCGGCGACCTCGCCGAGGTGCTGCCCCAGCAGGCGGCACCGGGCAGCGTCGACCGCGTGGTGCTCGACATGCTCGCGCCCTGGGAGAACCTCTCCGCCGCGGCCGAGGCGCTGGCGCCGGGCGGCGTGCTCATCGCCTACGTGGCCACCACCACCCAGCTGTCCCGGTTCGTCGAGGACGCCAAGGACAGCGGCCACTTCACCGAGCCGCGAGCCTGGGAGACGATGCTGCGCGGCTGGCACCTCGAGGGCCTGGCGGTCCGGCCCGACCACCGGATGGTCGGGCACACCGGCTTCCTCGTCACCACCCGGCGGATGGCTCCGGGCGTGCTCCCACCGCTGCGCAAGCGGCGTCCGGCCAAGGGTGCCTACCCCACGGAGGACGACTGGGAGCAGGACCTCGCCGACCGTCCGGTGGCCGCCAAGAAGGTCCGCCGCGTGCGTCGGGACCAGGAACGTGCCGCGCAGCTGCGGGCGTCCGGTGCTGAGCCGGGCGAGCCCGACGGCGACGAGGGCACCCCGCCCACCCACTGACCTCATCACACGCGAGCGGCGCCCGGTGTCCTACCGTGGAGGCCGAGCAGAGGAGGAGCCGACATGGCCGAGGCCGGAATGGACGGTTTCCGCGCGAACCGGATGCAGGACCTGGAGCAGCAGGCGATCAGCCTCGCCGCCAAGAACGAGCGGCTGGCCAAGGCCCTGGAAGGGGCCCGTGACCGCCTCACCGACCTGCAGGAGCAGCTGGCGGCGATGTCCCGCCCGCCGGCCAGCTACGCCACCGTGCTCGACATCGACGTCACCGCCCGCGAGGTCGAGGTGTTCGCGGGTGGACGGCGGATGCGGGTGGCCGCCGCCCCCTCCCTCCCGCTGGGTGCTTTGCGTCCCGGTCAGCTGGTCCGGCTCAACGAGGCGATGGTCGCGGTGCACGGCGCCGGGTACGACGACGTCGGCGAGCTGGTCGCCGTCAAGGAACGCATCGACGAGCGCCGGGCGCTGGTGGTCGGCCGCACCGACGACGAGCGGGTGCTGCGCCTGGCCGCGCCCCTGGCCGAGGCCGGGGTGCGAGTCGGAGACACCCTGCTGGCCGACCTGCGGTCCGGCTTCGCGCTGGAGCACGTGGAGCGCACGGAGGTGGAGGACCTCCTCCTGGAGGAGACCCCCGACGTGCAGTACGGCGACATCGGCGGGCTGGGCCCCCAGATCGAGGAGATCCGCGACGCCGTCGAGCTGCCCTTCCTGCACCCCGAGCTGTACCGCGAGCACGGCCTCAAGCCACCGAAGGGGGTGCTGCTCTACGGTCCGCCCGGTTGCGGCAAGACCCTCATCGCCAAGGCGGTGGCCACCTCCCTGGCCGACTCGGTCGGGGTGCGGGACGGCGCGGGTGGCAGTTACTTCCTCAACATCAAGGGCCCCGAGCTGCTCAACAAGTACGTGGGGGAGACTGAGCGCCAGATCCGGGTGATCTTCGCCCGCGCCCGGGAGAAGGCGGCGCTGGGGATCCCGGTCGTGGTGTTCTTCGACGAGATGGACTCCCTGTTCCGCACCCGCGGCACCGGCGTGTCCAGCGACGTGGAGACCACCGTGGTGCCCCAGCTGCTCAGCGAGATCGACGGCGTTGAGCGGCTGGACAACGTCATCGTCATCGGCGCCTCCAATCGGGAGGACATGATCGACCCGGCGATCCTGCGCCCGGGCCGGCTGGACGTGAAGATCAAGATCGAGCGGCCCGACGCCGACGGCGCCCGGGAGATCTTCGCCAAGTACCTCACCCCCGACCTCCCGCTGCACGCCGATGAGCTGGCCCAGCACGGCGATGACTGCGCGCGCACCGTGGCGGCGATGATCGAGGAGGTGGTCGGGCACCTGTATGCGACGACGAGCGACAACCGTTTCCTCGAGGTCACCTACGCCAGCGGGGACAAGGAGGTGCTCTATTTCAAGGACTTCGCCTCCGGGGCGATGATCGCCAACATCGTCGACCGGGCCAAGAAGGCCGCGATCAAGGACCTCATCGCCGACGGTGAGCGGGGCCTGCGGACCCGGCACCTCCTCGCGGCCTACGCCGCCGAGATGCGCGAGAACGAGGACCTACCCTCCACCACCAATCCCGACGACTGGGCCCGGGTGGCCGGTCGCAAGGGGGAGCGCATCGTCTTCCTGCGCACCCTGGGCGGGGCGGTCGTGGAGCCGCAGCGCGCCATCGAGACCCACGACTACCTCTGAAGGAGCCACGAGATGACCGTGCGCCGGATGATGGGGATCGAGACCGAGTACGGGATCATGCAGCCGGGAGCGCCGATGGCCAACCCGATGGCGCTGTCGGCCGCCGTCGTCGCCGCGTACGCCGAGCAGGCCGGGGCGAGCGCGCGCTGGGACTACGAGGGGGAGGACCCGCTGGCCGACGCCCGCGGGTTCCGCCTGGACCGCGCGGCGGCCCACCCCGACCAGCTGACCGACTCCCCGGCCGACCGGGACGCCGCCCTGGGCGGGCTGCGCCGTCGGCGTCCCGACCCCGCCGGCCACGGACCGGTCACCTCCCTGGTTCTCACCAACGGCGCCCGCCTGTACGTCGACCACGCCCACCCCGAGTACTCCAGCCCCGAGGTGATCGGCCCCCGGGCGGCGGTGCAGTGGGACCGGGCCGGTGAGGAGGTGATGCGCCGGGCCACCGCGGTGCTCGCCGCCGAACCGGCCATGCCGGACGTCGCCCTGTACAAGAACAACGTCGACGGCAAGGGCCAGTCCTACGGCACCCACGAGAACTACCTCGTCGACCGGGCGGTGCCGTTCGGGGAGATCGTGCGCTACCTCACCCCCTTCCTCGTCACCCGGCAGGTGTTCAGCGGTGCCGGCCGGGTGGGGCTCGGTCCACGGTCGGAGATCCCCGGGTTCCAGCTCTCCCAGCGGGCTGACTACATCGAGAATGACGTCGGCCTGGAGACCACCTTCAACCGCCCGATCATCAACACCCGCGACGAGCCGCACGCCGACGCCGAGCGCTACCGCCGGCTGCACATCATCATCGGCGACGCGACCTTGCTCGAGGCCGCCACGTACCTGCGCCTGGGCACCACCGCCCTCGTGCTGTGGCTCCTGGAGCAGCAGGCGGTGCCCCTGGCCCTGGACGCCATCGCGCTGGACGACCCGGTCGCCGAGACCCGGCTGGTGAGCCACGACACCTCGCTCACGCACCGACTCACGCTGGCTGACGGGCGCACGATGACCGCCCTGGAGATCCAGCAGCTCTACCTCGAGGTGATCACCGTGGCACTGGGTGATGAGGTCGACCCCGAGACCCGGGACGTGCTGGACCGGTGGCAGGCGGTGCTGGCCGGCCTCGGGAGCGACCCGATGGGCTGTGCCGCGCAGGTGGAGTGGGTGGCCAAGCTCCAGCTGCTGGAAGGCATGCGGCAACGCGACGGCGCCGGCTGGGACGACCCCCGCCTCGCGGCCCTCGACCTGCAGTGGTCCGACCTGCGCCCCGAGCGCAGCATCTACCAGCGTCTACTGACGGCCGGCCGGGTCGAGACCCTCACCGACCCGGCCGAGGTGGCGCGCGCCGTCACCGACCCGCCCGCCGACACCAGGGCCTGGTTCCGGGGGGAAGTGATCCGGCGGTACGGGGCGGAGGTGACCGCCGCCGGCTGGGAGTCGGTGGTGCTCGATCTGCCGGGTGAGGAGCATCTGGTTCGGTTGCCGATGCGCGAGCCCGCTCGCGGCACCCGCGCCGACCTGGCCGCGCTGCTCGACGCCAGCCCGGACGCCACCACCCTCCTCGATGAGCTGCGTCAGCGGCGCCGCGGCTGAGCCCACCGCCCGCGGGGAATAGGATCGAGGCGAACCCCAGAAGGAGGCAGGACGAATGCGGCAGGAGCAGCAGCGCCGGCGCGAGCGCGAGCCGGAGGAGCCCACCCCGACCCCACCACCCACCGGAGGCGGCGCGGCCGCCCAGGCGCGGGCCGCGGAGCTGGACGACCTGCTGGGTGAGATCGACTCTGTTCTCGAGACCAACGCCGAGTCCTTCGTGCGCGGCTTCGTGCAAAAGGGAGGGCAGTGAGCCTCGCCCCCCGCATCATCGGGCTGGAGACGGAGTACGGCATCACCGTGGTCGGCGCCCGGACGCCGGAGACGGGGCCCGCGCTGGGCGCCGACGAGGCGGCCCGCTACCTGTTCCGCCGGGTGGTGGAGTGGGGCCGTTCCTCCAACGTGTTCCTCCGCAACGGCGGCCGCCTGTACCTCGACGTGGGCTCCCACCCCGAGTACGCCACCGCCGAGTGTGCCGACGTGCGCGACGTCGTCGTCCAGGACCGGGCCGGGGAGGCCATCCTCGACGAGCTCGCCGAGGAAGCCACCGCACGCCTGGCCGCCGACGGCATCGGCGGGCGCATCCACCTGCTGAAGAACAACGTCGACGCGGTCGGCAACGGCTTCGGGTGCCACGAGAACTACCTGGTCCGCCGACGCCGGGACTTCCAGCGGATGGTCGACCAGCTGGTGCCCTTCTTCATCACCCGCCAGATCCTCACCGGGGCCGGCGCAGTACGCCAGTCCGCCGGCGGGGCCGCGTACACCTTCTCCCAGCGCTCCGAGCACATGTGGGACGCAATGAGCTCGGCCACCACCCGCTCGCGCCCCATCATCAACACCCGCGACGAGCCGCACGCCGATGCCGAACGCTACCGCCGGCTGCACGTGATCTCCGGGGACTCCTCGGTGGCGGAGACCACCACGCTGCTCAAGACCGGGATGACCGTGCTGCTGCTGGACCTGGTGGAGTCCGGTGGCCGGCTGGACGACCTGCTGCTGGTCGAGCCGATGCGCGCGATCCGCGACGTCTCCCGCGACCTCACCGCGCGCACCCCGCTGGAGCTGGCGGAGGGCCCGCGGCGCAGCGCCCTGGAGCTGCAGGAGGAGTACCTGGAACGGGTACTCCGGCACACCGCCGGCATGACCCTGTCGCCGGTGCTGCGCGACGTGCTGGAGCTGTGGGAACGCGGCCTGCGAGCGTTGCGCACCGGCGACCACTCCCTGGTGGACACCGAGCTGGACTGGGCGATCAAGGAACGCCTCATCGAGCGCTACCGCGCCAGCACCGGCGCCGCCCTGAGCGACGTGCGAGTGGAACGGCTCGTGCTGGCCTACCACGACCTGTCCCCGCAGCACGGCCTGGCCCAGAAGATGCGCGACCGCGGACTCATGGCAAGCATCGCCAGTGCGGATGAGATCGCCACCGCGCGCACCACCCCACCCCAGACCACCCGGGCCAAGCTGCGCGGCGACTTCGTCGCGGCCGCCCAGGACCTGCGACGCGACCACACGGTGGACTGGGTGCACCTCAAGCTCAACGACGCCACCCACCAGACCGTGCTGTGCAAGGACCCGTTCGCCAACCGCGACGAGCGGGTCGACGCGCTCATCGCTGCGATGGAGGGCTGATGGTGCGCCGACTACTCACCGCACTCCTCGCCGTCCTCCTGCTCGCGGCCTGCACGCAGGAGCCGCCCGTCGAGGAGGAGCCGATCTCCGTGAGCGGAGGTTTGGGGCGTGCACCGACAGTGAGTTTCGAGACACCGCTGCCGCTGGCCGAGGCCGAGCAGCACGAGCTCATCACCGGCGAGGGACGCGCGCTCGAGGCGGGCGACCCGGTGCTGCTGGCGATCAGCGCCTTCGACGGGCAGACCGGAGAACTGCTCCCGGACCGCGGTGCGGGCGAGGCACGCACCCTGCTGCTGACCCCGGAGGAGGTCGGCGAGGACATCTACCCGATCCTCGTCGGCGCCACCGAGGGCACCCGGCTGCTGCTCACCGAACCGGTGAGCACCGAGGACGGCGACCGCATGCTGGTCCTCGTGCTCGACGTCCTGCACACGGTCGCCCAGGGGGAGGAGCTGGAGCAGCCCGAGGGACTGCCCACGGTCAGCGAGAGCGACGACGGCGGCGTGGAGATCGCGCTGCCCGACTCCGACCCGCCGACGTCGCTCGAGGTGTGGACGGTCATCCGCGGCGACGGGCCACAGGTCTCGCCCGACCAGCGAGTGGTCCTGCAGTACACCGCCGTCACCTGGTCGGGCGGGGAGATCTACGACTCCACCTGGGCCGACGGACAGGTGCCGCGCAGCGTGCTGCTGGAGGAGACCTTCGCCGGCCTGCGCGACGGGCTCACCGACCAGACCGTCGGGTCCCGGACCGCGATCGTCGTGCCCCCCGCACTGGGGACCGGCTCCCAGACCCTGGTATTCGCCGTCGACATCCTCGCCGCGACCGACGTGGAGACCGAGTGAGCGGTGCTCAGCGCGCCTCGAAGGCCGCGCGCGTCTCGGGAGCGCCGAGCACCTCGACCTTCGCCTGCTCCTCGCGACCCAGCAGGTAGAGCGCCAGCTCCACCGGCTCGCCCACGAGGGCCACCGAGTCGGCCCCGCGGCGAGCCACCGTGCGCGGGCCGGTCGAGCTCACCAGCACGACGCCGACCGGCGAGCTGCGCAGAGCCATCCGGGCCAGCGGTCGTAGCCGGGACCACACCGCCTCCTGCATCGCCCCAGGCAGCCGACGCGGCGGCTGGGGATCGTCACCGGCGCGGCGCAGGTCCTCGTGGTGGACGACGAACTCGACGAGGTTGACGGCGTCGCCCAGCCGGCGGGTGGGGCGCAGGCCGTCGGTGGCCAGCAGCTCCTCGACCAGGGCCCGGTACCCACCTGGCGTGCTCGCGGCGTCGGCGATCTCCGCCTGCCGTGGCTCGTGCCCCGGCTCAGGACGGCTCAACCCGTCCAGCAGCTGCACCCAGGGGCGCGCCTCGCGCACGACGAGGTGGGTGAGCAGGTTCTCGCTGCGCCAGCCCTCGCACAGGGTGGGCGCGCCGGGCCCGACCGCGCGGAAGGTCGCGGCCAGCGCGTGCCGCTCCGCCTCGCTCCACCGCACGTCAAGCACCTCGCACGGGGAGCCCGGCGGCCTGCATGTCGGCCTTGACCTCGCCGATGCTCAACGTGCCGAAGTGGAACACCGAGGCCGCCAGTACCGCGTCGGCCCCGGCCTGAGCGGCCTGGGTGAAGTGCGCGGCCGTACCGGCGCCGCCGGAGGCGATGAGTGGGACCGACACCTGAGCTCGGACGGCCCGGAGCAGCTCGAGGTCGAAGCCGTCCTCGGTGCCGTCGGCGTCGATCGAGTTGAGCAGGATCTCCCCGGCACCACGCTCGGCGGCCTCCACCGCCCACGCCACCGCGTCGGTCCCGGTGCCGCGGCGCCCGCCGTGGGTGGTGAGCTCGTAGCCCGATGCGGTCGGAGAGTCGGGGGCGGCGCGCCGGGCGTCGATGGACAGCACCAGCACCTGGCGCCCGAAGCGCTCGGCGATCTCGCTGAGCAGCTCGGGCCGGGCCACCGCGGCGGTGTTCATCCCGACCTTGTCCGCCCCGGCGCGCAACAACCGGTCCACGTCCTCCACCGAGCGCACGCCGCCACCGACCGTGAGCGGCACCGCGATCTCCTCGGCGGTACGCGTGACGATCTCGACCGTCGTCGCGCGGCCCTCGGCCGAGGCCGACACATCGAGGAAGGTGACCTCGTCGGCACCCTCGGCGCTGTACCGACGGGCCAGCTCGACGGGGTCGCCGGCATCGCGCAGGTTCTCGAACTGCACGCCCTTGACCACCCGGCCGGCGTCGACGTCCAGGCACGGGATCACGCGTACGGCAACACTCACAGTTCCTCCAGGGTCGGCTGCACCGAGCGTAACCGCACCGGGGGCCTCAGTCCCGGTAGCGTCTGCGTGATGGATCTCGACCCCGTCCTCGCGCTGTTGCCGCCGCCCTCCGCCCGGGATGCCACGCGGCCCTTCGTGCTGGGGATCGACGGCCGCTCCGGGTCGGGCAAGACCGAGCTGGCCACCGCGCTGGCTGCTCGGGTGACCGGTGCGCAGGTGGTCGCCCTCGAGGACGCCTACCGCGGCTGGCAGGGCCTCCGGGCCGGGGTGCTCACCGTCGTCGAGGGCGTGCTGCGCCCATTGCGGGCCGGGCGGCCCGGCGAGTACCTCCGCTACGACTGGGTCCGGGGTGAGGTGGACGGGCAGGTGCAGGTGGCGCCCAGCGCCGTGGTCATCCTCGAGGGCTGCGGGGCGGGCTCCCTCCCGTGCGCCCCGTACCTCGACGCCCTCGTCTGGCTGGAGGCGCCCGAGCACGAACGCCACCACCGGGCGATGGACCGGGACGACGCCACGTGGCTGGACCAGTGGTCCACCTGGGCTGCCCAGGAGAGCGAGCTGCTCGCCGAGCACGACGCGAGCGCCGCCGCCGACCTCGTGCTCAACACCTCACGCAGCTGACCAAGCGGCCGCTGCCGGCTGTGCGAGAATTGGCGCCGGCCATCGGGGGGCGTGGCAGCTGCCCCGCGGCGTGACGCGAGCTAGTGAGGAGCGATTTTTCCGTGCCGGAGACCACAGGACGAGCCCGGCACTTCGACCCCGGTCCCGGCCCGCGCCCCTACCGTCTGCCCGGCGGCACACTGCGCCGCTCGATCACCCTCATGGGTCGCGGGATGAAGGACGCCCCGCGCTCGACGACCCTGGCGATCACGAGCTCGGTGCTCTACGGCCTGGGCACCGTGGGCTCGGGCCTCCTACTCGGAGAGGTCACCGACCGGGTGATCAGCCCGAGCCTCAGCGGCGAGGCAATCCCCTCGGCCCACGTGTGGCTCGCCGGGGCCGCGCTGCTGCTGGTCGGCCTGGTCACCGCCGCGGCCGTGGCCGGTCGCAGGGTGTGGGCCGGCGCCGCGGTCTTCGAGATCCAGGCCGCCCACCGGCTCCGCGTCACCCGCCAGTACCTGCGCCTGCCGATGTCCTGGCACCGGCGGCACTCCGCCGGGCGGCTGCTGTCCAACGCGAACGCGGATGCGGAGGCGGCCACCGGGGTGTTCCACCCGCTGCCCTTCGCCATCGGGGTGGCGGTGATGCTCCTCGTCGCCGGTACCGCCATGCTCGTGGCCGACCCGCTCATGGGTGCCGTGGGGGTGAGCGTGCTCCCGGTCGTCGTCATCGTCAACGCGGTATTCCGCCGGAAGATGGCGCCGCGCGTGGCTGCCTCCCAGCGGCTGCGGGCCGAGGTCTCCGACGTGGCGCACGAGTCCTTCGAGGCCTCGCTCCTGGTCAAGTCGCTCGGCACCGAGGCGGTGGAGGAGCGACGCTTCGCGGCGGTCACCGAGGAGCTGCAGGACGCCAACATCGCCATGGGCAAGGTGCGCTCGGTCTTCGACCCCATCATCGAGTTCCTGCCCTCGGTGGCCACCCTGGCGGTGGTCGTGGTCGGCACCGTGCAGATCCAGCGCGGCGCGGCGGAGACCGGTGACCTCGTGATGATCGCCTACCTGCTCACCCTCATGACCTTCCCGGTGCGGGCGATCGGCTTCGTGCTGGCCGAGCTGCCGCGCTCCAGCGTGGGCCACGACCGCATCTCCTACGTGGTCGACGCGACCGGGGCGATGCCCGAGGGCACCCGCGAGCTGCCGGGCGATGACGGTGTGCACCTGGAGGTGCGCGACGTCACCCTCGAGGTCCCGGCCCGGGTGGTCGCCGGGGAGCCGGGCGAAACACCGGCGCCGGCCGGCAGCACGAGCGGCACGGTGGCCCTGCTCCGCGATGTCTCCCTCGACGTACCGCCCGGCCGCACGGTCGCCCTCGTGGGCTCCACCGGAGCCGGCAAGTCCACCCTCACCACCGTGGTCGCCCGGCTGGTCGACCCCACCAGCGGACAGGTGCTGCTCAACGGCACCGACATCCGCGAGCTGAGCCAGGCGGCCCGCACCGGTGCGATCGCGCTGGTGAGCCAGTCCACCTTCATCTTCGACGACACGATCCGCGGCAACATCACCCTGGACGACTCCGGCGCGATCGGCGACGAGGAGATCTGGGCCGCCCTGCGCACCGCCCGCGCCGAGGACTTCATCAGTGCGCTGCCCGACGGCCTGGACACGCTCGTGGGGGAGCGGGGTACCACCCTCTCCGGTGGTCAGCGCCAGCGCCTGGCGATCGCCCGCGCCCTGGTCCGCCGCCCGCGGCTGCTCATCCTGGACGACGCCACCAGCGCCGTGGACCCCGTCGTGGAGCAGGAGATCCTGGCCGGTCTGGGTGCGGCCGGCGCCGGGGGTGTCTCGGTGCTCCTCGTGGCCTACCGCACCGCGACAATCGCCCTGGCTGACGAGGTGGTCCACCTCGAGCGAGGTCAAGTGGTCGACGTCGGCACGCACGCCGAGCTGATGGCCCGCGACGCCCAGTACGTCGAGCTCGCCTCGAGCTACGCCCGCCGCAGCGCCGAGCAGGACGCCGGGGCGACCCGACCCACCGAGGGGGCCCGATGAGCTCGACCATCTCCTCCTCCTCCGAGCTGGGCGTCGTCGCAACCGTCCGGCGGGGCTTGCAGCTGTCTCCCGCGATGCTCGAGGGCATCGGCTGGACCCTGCTCATGGCACTGGTGGCCACCGGCGGGCGGATCGTCGTGCCGGTGGTGATCCAGATCGTCACCGACGACGTCATCATGGCCGACACGGGGGTGGACCTCGGCGGGGTCGCCGCCACCGCCGGGCTCGCGCTGCTGGTCGTGGTGGTCGCCGGGGTGGCGTCCTCGCTGGTGAACATCCGGCTGTTCCGGGCCAGCGAGCGCGGCCTGGCCCAGCTGCGCACCCGCACCTTCCGGCACGTGCACGACCTCACCGTGCTCACCCAGAACGCCGAGCGGCGCGGTTCCCTGGTCTCGCGGGTGACCAGCGACGTGGACACCATCTCCCGGTTCGTCCAGTTCGGCGGCCTGCAGCTGGTGCTCAACGTCGGCCAGCTGCTCGCCGCCACCGTGGCGATGCTGGTCTACTCACCGCTGCTGGCCGCGGTCGTGTGGCTGTGCTTCTCCCCGATGTTCTTCCTGGCACCCAAGGCCCAGCGGATCATCTCGCGGGCCTACGGGGAGGTACGGGTGCGGGTGGGCATGATGCTCGGCGCCATCTCGGAGTCGATCGTGGGTGCCGAGACGATCCGGGCCTACGGAGCGGGCCGGCGCACCCAGCGACGGATCGACCGGTCCGTGGAGGCCCACCGGCACCGTGCCATCCAGGCCCAGACCTTCACCGCCCTCGCTTTCTCCACCGGGATGGCCTTCTCCGGCCTCGCGCTGGCTGCCACGGTGGTCATCGGGACCTACCTCGGGCTGGCCGGCCACGTCACGCTGGGCCAGCTGCTGGCCTTCCTGTTCCTCGTCCAGATGTTCACCGGCCCGGTGCAGAACGCCACCGAGATGCTCAACGAGCTGCAGAACGCGGTGGCGGGCTGGCGCCGGGTGATCGCCGTGCTCGAGACGCCCCTGGAGATCACCGACCCCCACGTGCCCGAGGGCACCGACGGCACCGGTGCTCTTCGTGCCAGCCAGACCCCCGCCGGCACCGTCCCGACGCCCCGAACCCCCGTCACCGACAACCCCATCCCCACCCCCGTCGCCGACAGCTCAATTCCTGCCGAGGACGGCGGTGCTCACCCGCCCACCACCCCCGTCGCCGACAGCTCAATTCCTGCCGAGGACGGCGGTGCTCACCCGCCGTCATCCCATCGCGCGGCGTCGGTGGAGTTCCGGGGGATCCGGTTCGCCTACCCGGGCGGGCCCGAGGTGCTGCACGGCATCGACCTCACCATCCCAGCCGGCACGACGGTGGCGATGGTGGGGGAGACCGGCTCGGGCAAGACCACCCTGGGCAAGCTGCTCACCCGGCTGATGGACCCCACCTCCGGTGCCGTCCTGCTCGACGGCGTGGACCTGCGGGACCTGCCCCTCGCCACGCTGCGCAGCCGGGTGGTGCTCGTGCCGCAGGAGGGCTTCCTGTTCGACGGCACGATCGCGGACAACATCGCCTACGGCCGGGTCACCCACGACCGTGCCGACGTCGAGCACGCGATCGGGGCACTCCAGCTGACCGACTGGCTCACCACCCTTCCCGACGGGCTGGATACTCCCGTGGGGCAGCGCGGGGAGTCGATCTCCGCGGGGGAGCGGCAGCTCGTAGCCCTGGCCCGCGCCTACCTGGCCGACGCGGACCTGCTGGTGCTGGACGAGGCGACCTCCGCCGTCGACCCGGCCACCGAGGGTCGCATCACCCAGGCACTGGCCCGGCTGCAGGCCGGCCGGACCTCGGTCGCCATTGCGCACCGGCTCTCGACCGCCGAGGCCGCCGACCTCGTCGTGGTCGTGGACGCCGGGCACGTCGTCGAGGTGGGCCACCACCGCGAGCTGGTCGCCGCGGGCGGGGTCTACGCGCGGATGCACGCCAGCTGGGTCAGCCAGACCCACTGAGGCGGCAGTCAGGCCGCGGCGCGCACCGTCCACTCCTCGCGGATGTCGACGCCGGCGTCCTTGATGAGGTTGTAGACGGGGCACCGGCGCAGCACCTGCTCCTTGAGCTCGGCCACCTCGGCCGGGGTGGCCGGGGTGGTCAGCTCGAGGCGCAGGGTGAGCTGCTGGAAGTGCGGGGAGACGTCGGCGGTGCCGGCGAAGCCGCGCAGGTCCAAGGTTCCGCTGGCGCTGGTCCGCACGGAGAGCACGGTGATGCCCAGCTCGGCAGCCACGGTCTCGATCACCACCGTGACGCAGCCGTTGAGGGAGCCCAGCAGGTACTCGATCGGGTTGGCGCCCTCGTCGGTACCGCCGAAGGACGGCGGCTCGGCCACGACGAAGTCGAAGGTGCGGGCGTTGACGGCGGTGGACAGCGACCCGGTGGACCGTCCGGTGGCGGCGAACTCGGCCAGGCGGGGCGTGGGGTCGGTGGTCTGGGCGGCGGTCGTGGTCACGGTTCCTCCTGGACGGTGGTGCGGTCAGTGCGTGCACCGTAGGGAGACGTCGGCAGTACCGGCGCGGTGGTGGCCGGTGGCGAGACAGCCCGCCGCATCGGGTCCACCCAGCGAGACCCGACCGGGTCGGTGCTTGCAGCGCGGACGTCTACCACCCCGACGTCGCCGGGCGTGGCAAGATCGTCGGGTGCCTGACCAGCAAGCCAGCCTCGACCCCGCCATCGCCGCCCGGCTCACCCGCGACGCCGCCGGCCTGGTGTGCGCCGTCGTCCAGGACGACGCCACCGGTGACGTGCTCATGGTGGGGTGGATGGACGACGAAGCCCTCGCCCGCACCCTGACCTCCGGCCGCGCCACCTACTGGTCGCGCTCCCGGCAGGAGTACTGGCGCAAGGGAGACACCTCCGGCAACGTGCAGTACGTGCGCTCGGTAGCCCTCGACTGCGACGGTGACGCGCTGCTGGTGCGGGTGCACCAGGTGGGCCCGGCCTGCCACACCGGCGCCCGCACCTGCTTCGAGGCCGGCGGTGACCTGGGCGCCGTGGTCGGCGTCCCGGGGGAGTCGGCATGAACGCGCCGCAGTGGGGCCAGACCTGGCCCGACCTGCCCACCTTCCGCGAGCTGGCCGCCGAGCGCCGGGTGGTCCCGGTGGTGCGCCGGCTGCTCGCCGACGACGTCACGCCCGTGGGCCTGTACCGCCAGCTCGCCGGCGGCCGGCCGGGCACCTTCATCCTGGAGTCCGCCGAGCACGGCGCCTGGGCCCGGTGGTCCTTCGTCGGGGTGCGCTCACGAGCCACCCTGCTGGCACGTGGTGGACGAGCCCAGTGGCTGGGGGACGTGCCGGTGGGCATCCCCACCGAGGGGCCGGTGCTGGAGGTGCTGCGCGAGACCCTGCGCATCCTGCACACCCCGGACCTGCCCGGGCTGCCACCGCTCACCGGTGGGCTGGTCGGCTCCCTCGGGTGGGACGTGCTGCGCCAGTGGGAGCCCACGCTGCGCGCCCACGCCCCGACCGAGCTCGACGTGCCGGAGGTGGCGCTGAGCCTGGCCGCCGACCTCGCCGCGGTGGACCACGCCGAGGGCTCGGTGTGGCTCATCGCCAACGCGATCAACTTCGACGACACCGACGAGCGGGTAGACCAGGCCCACGCGGATGCGGTGCGGCGGCTCGACGCGATGCAGGAGGCGCTGCTGCGGCCCACTGCCAGCCACGCGGTCGTCGCCGCGCCGGAGGCACCAACCGCGCCACCGTTGCGCTTCCGCACCAGTCGGGAAGACTTCGAGCGCGGGGTGCAGGCTGCCCGGGCGGCGATCGCCGACGGTGAGGTGTTCCAGCTGGTGCTCTCCCAGCGGGTGGACGTGGAGTGCGCGGCCGCCCCGCTCGACGTCTACCGTGCCCTGCGCACGATCAACCCGAGCCCGTACATGTACTACCTCCAGCTGGCCGATGTGGACGGCGGGACCTTCGCGGTCGTCGGCTCCAGTCCCGAGACGCTCGTCAAGGCGACCGAGGGGACCGTGGTGACCTTCCCGCTGGCCGGCTCACGACCCCGCGGGCGCACGGCCGAAGAGGACAAGGCGCTGGCCGAGGAGCTGCTGGCCGACCCCAAGGAGCGCTCGGAGCACATCATGCTCGTCGACCTGGCACGCAACGACCTGGCCAAGGTGTGCCTGCCGAGCAGCGTGGAGGTCACCGAGCTCATGGAGGTCAAGCGCTACAGCCACATCATGCACATCAGCTCGACCGTCACCGGCCGGCTGCGGCCCGGTGCCACCGCGGTGGACTGCCTGGCGGCCACCTTCCCCGCCGGCACCCTGTCCGGGGCGCCCAAGCCGCGGGCGATCGAGCTCATCGACGACCTCGAGCCGGCTCGGCGCGGGATCTACGCCGGGACGGTCGGCTACTTCGACTTCGCCGGCGACGTCGACATGGCGATCGCCATCCGCACCGCCTACATCCGTGACGGCCTGGCCTCGGTGCAGGCCGGCGCGGGCATCGTGGCCGATTCCGTGCCGGCCACCGAGTACGAGGAGGCCCGGAACAAGGCGGCCGCCGCGCTCGGCGCGGTCCACCTGGCCGGCCGCTTCACCGCCCCGACGGCACCGGAGCAGCACTGATGGCGCTCCCGCGGCTCTCCCGGGGACGCGCCGTCGTCCTCCTGCTCGTGCTCGGCGTCGTCGCGATGGGCCTGTCGCTGCTGCCGTGGGCGCGGGCCACCGTGCCCACCGTGCTCGGCGAGCAGACCGTGACCGTTGCCGGCAGCGACGCGGCGCCAGCGACCACAGCCGCCGGGCTCGCGCTGCTGGCCACCGGCCTGGCCCTCGCGCTGGGCGGCCGCTGGGTGATCCGCCTGGCCGCAGCAGCCGCGGCCGCGCTCGGACTGGTGCTTGGCGGCTCGGCCCTCCAGGTCCTGCTCGACCCCGAGCCGCGCGTGCTGAGCGCGGCCGGCGAGGTCAGCGGAGTGCGCCAGATCGCCGGCTCGGTGAGCATCACGCCGTGGCCCTACCTCGTGCTCGTCCTCGGCGCGCTCGTGCTGGTGGCCGCCGTTCTCGTGGCCCGCGTCCCCGTCACCGCGGCCAGTCGGCGGTTCGAGCGCCCCTCGGCGCCGTCCGCTCCCACCGGGCGGGTACGCGCGATGGACGACTGGGACGCCCTGGGGCGAGGCGAGGACCCGACCGAGCGCGAGCCGGGCTAGGCTGTCCTCCGCAAGCAACGAGAGGAAACCCTGTCATGGCCCACGACGGTCCGAAGCGTGACTACCAGCTGCCGCACGTCGCCCCGTCCGAGAACGAGGGCAAGACTGTCGCCGGCTGGGCGATGTTCTGGGCGATCTGCCTGGGCGGTCTGGTCACCGGGCTCGGGGTCGTGCTGTGGGAGATGTGGGTCGTGATCGTCGGTATCGCGGTGATCGTCCTCGGCCTCGTGGTGAGCAAGGTGATGAGCGCGATGGGCATGGGCCAGGAGCGTCACCGCGACCACCCGCCCGGCGCCGGGCAGCCCGACTGGTACGCCTGAGCCACGCCACGCCGGGGCTGCGGCTCCGGCGCGTCAACCCGCGAGATGCGGCCGCTGGCGCCGGACCGTCAGGCGGACGGTGGTCGGCGCGGCCCGACGGGGCACCTACGATGGCCGCACGCCTAGGGGAGGAGACACGGTGACGGTCCTGGAGGACATCATTGCCGGCGTCCGGGAGGACCTGGCCGAACGCGAGGCCCGGGTGCCGCTGGACGCGCTGAAGGAACGCGCGCAGCAGCAGCCCGGTGCCAAGGACGCCGTCGCGGCGCTGCGGGGTGGGCCGGACGCCGTGACCATCATCGCCGAGGTCAAGCGCTCGAGCCCGTCCAAGGGGGCGCTGGCCGACATCGCCGATCCCGCCGGGCTGGCCACCGACTACGAGGCCGGTGGCGCCAGCGCCATCAGCGTGCTCACCGAGGAGCGCCGGTTCGGCGGCTCGCTGGAGGACCTCGCCGCGGTGCGCGCCGCGGTCGACGTGCCGATCCTGCGCAAGGACTTCGTCGTCACCCCTTACCAGGTGTGGGAGGCGCGCGCCTACGGCGCCGACATCGTCCTGCTCATCGTCGCCGGGCTGGAGCAGACCGTGCTCACCTCGCTGGTGGAGCGGGTGCACTCGCTGGGGATGACCGCCCTGGTGGAGGCGCACGACCGGGAGGAGGCCCAGCGCGCGGTGGACGCCGGCGCACAGGTCGTGGGTATCAACGCGCGCAACCTGCACACCCTGGAGGTGGACCGCTCGACCTTCGCCGCGGTCGTCGACGTCGTCCCCACCGGCCTGCTCAAGGTGGCCGAGTCCGGCGTCCGCGGCCCGCACGACGTGCTGGACTACGCCCGCGCCGGCGCGGACGTGGTCCTCGTGGGCGAGGCGCTGGTGACCCAGGGCACGCCGCGTCAGGCCGTGGCCGACATGGTCGCCGCCGGCGCCCACCCCTCGCTGCGCTCGGTGCGCCCGTGAGGCTCAGCGACGCACAGGGGCCCTACTTCGGGCCGTTCGGTGGCCGGTTCGTCGCCGAGGCGCTCGTGGCCGCGATCGACGAGCTGGACACCGCGTGGCAGGAGCTGCGCGAAGACCCGGCCTTCCAGGCCGAGCTCGCCGAGCTGCACCGCACCTACACCGGGCGCCCGAGCATCATCACCGAGGTACCCCGCTTCGCGCAGCACGCCGGCGGCGCCCGGATCATCCTCAAGCGCGAGGACCTCAACCACACCGGCTCCCACAAGATCAACAACGTGCTCGGCCAGGCGCTGCTCACCCGCAAGCTCGGCAAGACCCGCATCATCGCCGAGACCGGCGCCGGACAGCACGGCGTGGCCACCGCGACCGCCGCGGCGCTGATGGGCCTGGAGTGCGTCATCTACATGGGCGAGGAGGACGTACGCCGCCAGGCGCTCAACGTCGCCCGGATGGAGCTGCTCGGCACCAAGGTCGTGTCGGTGTCCACCGGCTCCAAGACACTCAAGGACGCGATCAACGAGGCCTTCCGCGACTGGGTGACCAACGTGGAGACCACCAACTACGTGTTCGGCACCGCCGCCGGCCCGCACCCGTTCCCGGGCCTCGTGCGTGACCTGCAGAAGATCATCGGCGAGGAGGCGCGCGAGCAGGTGCTCGGCCTCACCGGCTCGCTCCCGGACGTCGTGTGCGCCTGCGTCGGTGGCGGGTCCAACGCCATCGGCATCTTCAACGCCTTCCTCGATGATGACGGCGTACGGCTGGTCGGCCTGGAAGCGGCCGGTGACGGGGTGCACACCGGCCGGCACGCCTCGTCCATCACCGCGGGCAGCCCCGGCGTGCTGCACGGCTCGCACACCTACCTG
>Ga0209487_1000314_pt1 | contig 43758 bp, 38 predicted proteins | sample Poulit2012_FD_187524 | JGI IMG/M metagenome (GOLD analysis project Ga0209487, IMG submission 187524) | Agricultural soil microbial communities from Georgia to study Nitrogen management - Poultry litter 2012 (SPAdes) (version 2) | ecosystem: Environmental > Terrestrial > Soil > Agricultural land... | reverse complement strand
GAGGCTTGTCTGAAGCTGTAAACCAGTTATTCTGTTCTTCAATAGACGCAAAGATTCGACAGACATTTTGATTGGAATGCATCCATGATATGGATGTCATCTTTTCCATCTCTTTAAACATTTTTAAGGCATACTCCGTATATTCAATAGTATATTCAGGTGCAGTAAACCTTCTAAGAACAATAGGATTGAATACCCCACCAGATTTTTCTGTTGCACCAGGGCATTTATCAGATATAATAATAAAACTCTTATTGTGATCTAGCAGTTGTTTACTAAAGCATATTCCTGCTATACCTAATCCTACAATTATATAATCGACTTCCATAAGCATAGAATATTAAAATAGAACACCCTCTTGATGTGGTAGCCAAGAGGGTGTTGTAATATTATAGTACAATTAAGATTTTAGTTTGCCCAAAGATCCATTTCTACATTACGTATCTTTTCCTTTATTCGCTCTGACTCAAGAAGCTGCATTAAAGCATTGTCTTGAATATAATGTTCAATTTCTCTATCACCATACTCGTTATCTTCTTTATATATAACACCTGTAAAACGACGAGAATTAAGTAAATGGTCGAATGTCAAAGGTTGCGAAGAGTTGAAGTTATTAAAAGCGTGTGCTTTGTGTAACGCCTCTCTTGCGTCAGGATAAAATATCCAGAACAACTCTACCTTGTTATCCATATCATCAGGGAAGGCTTTAGATCTAGCTTCATTAGCAACAGGACAAATTCCTATCAAACGAAATTTTAATTCACCTTGCCTTTTATCTACATACCAATATCCTCTTATTCGCCATTCTTCAATATCACCAGCGTCTAACGTAAAGCTACGAATATACTGTGGATCCACAGGTTCTCCAGCATTCAATTGTGAAATACCCATGTCGGTAGTATCACTATATACTAACGAGGCCTGGATATCATCTAAATCACGCTTTTGTGTAAAGTATGAATCAGCATAAACCTCTGTAATATTCCCTTCCCTAATATTCTTAACTAGAACATCATATAAGGATCGTCTGTCTCGCCCGATATTATTAGTATCGATAGGATAATATAATGGAAAATTCATTCGCTCATTTAGATCGATAGTTTCCCAAGTGGTTTTAGACCACAATACATCTCTATCATCCACATAACCATAAGGCAAAGGGCCATCATTGTCATAGGCTTTCTGCTCTTCGGTCTTAACACCAATCTCGTCTGGCGTTTTTGCATTTAGTATATTTAATTGTGCATTACTACTTATAGTAAAAAGCAGAGTAAAAGCACACATTAAAACCACATTCTTAATTGTCATAAAATCAAATTTAATTCTAATTCGTCAATTCAACCATTACTGGTGATATTCTAGGTAATCTATAACTAGAATTTCCTACAATGCTTGCCTTAATATCGATTATCTGAACTACAGATCCTCTAGGTGCTCTTTGTAGTGCTTGCTTAGCTTGCTGATTCAATTTGTTCCCTTGAACATTTATAGTTGGTTGCCCTGGTACTCTAAAGCTAAATCCAGTAACCTGTAAATTCAAATCGAAATCAAAATCTTGAAGTACCGCTCCAATGGTTGATATTTCAAGTCCTTGTCTTTCTATACGAACAGCGCCACCATTTCCATCTTCACCTCTAACTGTTCCAGTTGGTCTTGGAATGTCCTTAATACGGAAAGGTACTTGAGAACTTACTGTTACACCATCAGGTGTTGTTCCTGAAGCTCTAATAACAACCTCTCTTCCTGAACCTGGACGCATTACGTATTTACTACCACTTACCCTACTTAATCCAGTACCTGAAGCTGTAACACTATTATCTGGCAAACCTGGAATTGCAATAGTTAATGGATTATCCACTCCACGATATACCACATTCATTTTATCGGCTGATATAACAGCATCTGTAGGACGGCTAATAGTAGTAAAACTTTGATTTACTTCTACTTCTTGCTCTTCACCACTGAACATATATATAAGTTTCCCTTCGATTACATGATCTCCTGGTGTACCAGCATTTACTTTCAAGTTAATCTTACCACCAGAAATTTCGTATTGATCTTTTGTCAATGGTCTTCCATCTAAAGTTAGTTCAACTCTAGCCGGGGATGTAGCTTGGTCTGTTCTTCCTAAAACTAAAGCTCCTTCGAATTCCTCACCAGTGTAATATGCTGATTTAGATGTTTCTAATAAGGTTGCATAGTTATCGTACGACAGTGCTGCATCTTGTGATCCAGAAAGCATTCTAGCTAAAACTTCACTTTGAATGTTAACCACATCCGATTGCATTTGGGTTAATTTAGTACGCGTAGCAATCAATGGGAATCCTTCAAAATGATAGTTTAAATAAGGAAGCTCAATATTGCTATCTCGAAGTGGCACATCAGCAGTAGAGAATTTCTTTTCGATATCTGCAATTATCTCATCAAATCCATTCTCTTCATTACTAAGTAGGTTTTTCATTGCTTCTCGATAGCCGTCGATTTTATCTACGAATCGTTGTCCCTCCTCCGTAAGATTTCCTGAAACGAAAAACATACGATCAGTAAATCCAGATTGATCTTGAGATTCGTAATCCTCTGGCCTTTCTAATGATCCAATTATTTCATCTTTAATTCCCTGAATATACTGAATAAACTCATTTGAAATAACATTCATTTCATCCGACGCCTTTTTAACAGCACCATACTGATCTGGTGATTCACTTGCTCTTTGCGCCAAATTGGCCATAAAAGCATCGTTTCTTTCCATTGTTGTTTGATTCGCTTCTGTTAGACGCTCATCCATAATACCAAAAGCAGACAGCACCTCTTTTGTCATATTTAATGCCATCATCGCAATAAATACAAGATACATGAGGTTAATCATTCGCTGCCTCGGCGTTAATTTCTGTGACATATTTCTGTTCTTTTATTTTATAAAATTAATTCTTTTTATCCTTTGTTTTAATTCTTTAAAAGAACATTACTTTCTATTCATAGCTGATAGCATTCCACCATACACGCCATTTAAAGAAGAAAGGTTAGTAGCAAGGCTTTCCATTTGCTGCTGTAACTGAATCGCATTATTTGCAACACTTTCATTTGCTTCCGCTTGTTTTTTGCTAGATTCTAGCTGAATTTGATACAAGCCGTTTAATGATTCTAACTGCGTTGCAGCTTTTGTCATCTCTTCGCTATACTTTTTAGTAGAACTCATCGCTTCCATGGTTGGTGCAATTCCTTTCGCCGCACCTTCAAAAGAACGAATGCTTTCTCCAAGACTAGCCATTAATGAAGCATCGATTTTAGCATCCTTCAACATTTCGTCTAATTTTTTCGATAGTAAACCAGCAGTTTCTTCTTGTGACACCACTTCTTTTTTCTCTGACTTTTTACGTGACGACGAAGCTTCACCATCAGCCAGCTCAGGATAAACTAAGGACCAATCAAGGTCTTCTGACACAGGTTCGAACGCAGAAAGCGCGAAAATTGTTGCTTCTGTAATCAATCCGAATGCTAAAAGAGTGTCACCACTAATAGGACCCACTGACCAGTGAAGAATTTTAAATAATGCACCAAGAATTACAATTGAGGCTCCGAGTCCGTAAGCCATATTAAATAAACGTTTTGGCAATCTCATAATACAATAGTTTTAAGTGATAAATTTAGATTTATAGTTTAGTTTAAGATATTCTTATTTAATTAATTTCCTACCCCCATATAATCCTGAACGGTACGGAAGCCAATATAACTTCTAGAAGAATCTGCATATTCATAGTCCCTTGTACTTACTTGCAGGAAATATGCTGTGTCCTTCCAAGATCCTCCACGCACCACTTTACGCATATTATCTTTATCATTAACGTTTGGATTCATGGTAGACGAATAGGTATAAGAGGACTGATCGTAAGAAGATGCTGTCCACTCCGAAACGTTTCCAGCCATATTATATAGCCCAAATCCGTTTGGCGCATATGAGTCAGCCTCTACAGTATAAAGAGCACCATCAGCCGCATAATCACCTCTAGCTGGTTTAAAGTTTGCTAAGAAGCAACCTCTATCATCCATGGCATAAGGTCCTCCCCACGGATATGATCCAGATTCAATTCCACCACGGGCTGCATACTCCCACTCAGCTTCACCAGGCAAACGGAATTGGTTAACCTGAGCCCTACCCTTTTGCTTCTGATATGCATTCTTATATAGTGTACGCCAAGCGCTAAAAGCTTTTGCTTGTTTCCAACTAACTCCTACAACTGGATAATCACTATAAGCGTCATGCCAGAAATAATCGTTGTGCATCGGTTCGTTATAAGAATAGTTAAAGTCTTTAATCCATACCGTAGTATCAGGATAAATCATCAACTCTTCTGAATGAATAAAGTCTCTTCTTCGTAAATTTGGATTTCTAGCAGCAGCTTCAACATCCATAGTAGTGTACTTAAAGCGCAACTTCTCCACATCAATAGTCCGCTGTCCATTATACGCCTCATCATAAGGAATATAAAGTGAGTCCATTACTTCTGCATAATACTCATCAGGATATTTTGAGGTGTCCCAGATCAAATTTACTCTCTTATTGATCCTCCTACCTTCATTAAAATCATCACTCAGGCTATAGTAGTTATCATACATGTACTGATCGTATGGTGTTCTATCCTCTTCTTCTTGATCTAAAAAGGCGAATTCACCAATACCACCATCACCTGGTCCCATACCAACTTCATCAGCTAACTCAGCTAATCTAAGTCTAGTAATAGAATCTTTAACCCACTCAACAAATTGTCTATACTCGGAATTTGTTATTTCTGTTTCGTCCATATAAAAGGAGCGAACTGTTACAGTTTTAGTGGGTGCATCTTGAACATTGAATAAATCGTCATCCGATTTACCCATTATAAAAGAACCACCTGGTATTAAGGTCATACCATAGGGCTTTTCTGGGTGCCATTTTTTTCCTTTAACCCCCACCAGCTCCCCCCTGTCGCCAGAATTACACCCGACTAGGAGGACAATGATCGCAGTTAATGCAATAAACTTCTTCATATACACTTTAGTTACTTTATTTTTTCAAAGGGATAAACCTATTTATAATTCTTATAACAAACAAAACATTTCATAAATATTTACTAAAAAGATTGTGTCCAAATTACAATAGCACTCTAAAATCCGATTTTCTGCTGTGCTTTATACCAAATTTCGGGTATCTTTTGGTTACATGCAGCTACATAATCATCGTAACTACATGGTAATAACGTTATAGACTCCATATTATTATCTAAATGCAAAGATTTCGGCAGTTTTATCCACCAACGGCCGGATTTTAAGCTTTTTTTAAAATGCAATATAGTATCATCTATTGGAACTTGGTAATTATTATAGAACTTTTTATCATTAAAATTTTCATCGTTAACTCTAAAGTTCACTCCTTCTATAAAATACCATATACATTGTGCAATTAACATTGCTGCCTGTAAATTATTACTCAATCCATACATTTCCGTAATACTAAATGATTTACATGAGTTGCTTAAGCCAGCATATCGAGTTAATGCACAAATCTCCCTACTTTCAAATCCATTTGGATGATGATGTAGATTCTGCACATGGGCAGCTTGAATACTACGCACATCCAAACTCACCAAATCAGCATTACGTAAATATGGTTCCACTTTAGTAATATCTGCTGTAATATTACCCAAGCGATTAGCGTCAAACAACAACTTATCTAATAAAGCTATCTCATCGGCACTATTATAGCACGATTGATAACCTAGCACAGTATAATTAAACAATCGATATGGTTCTACTGACACCATTTTACCCACGTAGGACTGATTACTAATCGGCCCATCTATATCACCAATATCAAATTGATTATCAATATTGACAAAATGGAGCATTCTATTTAAATAGGTATAGCCTCTATATTGTGCATAAGCAATGTCTTGTCCTCCTCCCAATAGTATAGGTATAACATCCTGCTGTAATAACCCCTCCACCACTTTCTGAACCGCAAACAAAGTATCGGATCGGGAATGTCCTGGTAAAATATCTCCTAAATCAGCAATAGGTAAGTTCCAATTCCCAGGAAATAAGCTGTAAAAAGACAAGCGCAGAGCTTTGAAAGATAGCTCTGCGTTTTCCTTTTGCTCTTGGGGTCTTTCTTTTACACCGACAATTGCAATCTTTATATCTTGTAGGTTTGGAACCCCAGCTTGGGTAGTATGAATAGCCATTTGCCTACCCAAGCAATTAGGTTTCAAATACGCTAGTTCTACTTCTAGCGTATGGTCAATTGGATTTAAAAAATTTAGCACGAACTATTTTTTCTTTTTATTGGACCTCTTCTTTCTGCTGCCTCGTTTTTTAGGCTTAGCTGCTTCAATCATTTTCTGTGCCTCCTCTAAAGTAATCTTATCCACTTCAGTTTCTTTCGGCAGCTCCACCTTTACCTTACCCTTTATTAGGTTAAATCTTTTCCACCGAGCTTTTTCTATTCGGATTCCTTCTTCCTTCCACTCGACTAGTAACTTCTCTTTTTCCTTTCGCTTTCTATCCTCAATTAGCTCTACGATATCTTCATCAGACAAATTATCAAAGTCATATTTTTTATTAACGTTGATAAACATATCATTCCACTTTAAATAAGGACCGAAACGTCCTACTCCTTTTTGAACTGGAAGATCGTCATGATAATAAATAGGTGCATCGGCCTTTTTCTTTTCTTCTATAAGTTCGATTGCCTTTTCTATTGTGACATCTAAAGGATCCATTCCTTTTGGCAAAGAAATAAAAGTACTTCCATGACGTACGTAAGGACCATATCGTCCATGGTTCGACTCCACATCTTCTCCTTCGTACTCCCCTAATGCCTTAGGCAGCTTAAATAAGTCTAATGCTTCTTCAAAGGTAATTTGGTGTAATTGCTGGTTTGGACGTAAACTTGCAAACTTTTTATCCTCATCATCTGCCGCACCAATCTGCGCCATAGGACCATAGCGACCAAGTCGTACCAAAACAGGTTTACCGCTTTCTGGGTGTTTCCCTAGTATACGTTCACCACTTTCTCTATCAGCATTCTCTTTTACATCTTCTACATTTGGTTGGAAAGCTTTATAAAACTCACGCATCATAGATTTCCAATCTTCTTTCCCTTCGGCTATATCATCAAACTGCTGTTCTACACGTGCGGTAAAATTATAATCTAGTACATTTTCAAAATGCTCCACCAGGAAGTCTGTTACAATCATCCCAATATCAGTAGGCATCAGTTTTCCTCTATCTACGCCAACCATCTCCGTTAGCTCTTGCTCCTTTATTGCGTCGTTTACCAAAGAAAACTGTACGTATTTGCGCTCTGCACCTTCTTTATTTCCTTTCTCTACATAATTCCTTTTTATTATTGTAGAAATTGTTGGTGCATACGTAGACGGTCTACCTATTCCTAATTCTTCTAGCTGTTTTACCAACGACGCCTCAGTAAATCTATATGGAGCTCTAGTAAATCGTTCTGTAGCAGTTATAATTTCGTTTTGAACTACATCTCCCAATGTTAGTTGTGGTAGCATTCCATCCTGCTCTTCATCCTCTACATCGGTTCCCTCTAAATAAACTTTTAAGAAACCATCGAATTTTATCATCTCGCCTCTTGCTACAAAATGCTTATCAAGTACAACATCTTTTTCGTCGGTGATTTCCACATGAGCTACAGTACGCTCTAGTTGCGCATCACTCATTTGGGAGGCAACTGTCCTTTTCCAAATCAAATCGTACAGACGAACTTGATCTCGCTCTCCGCGTATTTCGGCATTGCCAATATTTGTCGGACGAATAGCTTCGTGCGCCTCTTGCGCTCCTTTACTCTTTCCTTTATAGTTTCTTGGCTTGCTATACGCTTCGCCATAAAGTTTGTTTATTGCTTTTTGCGTTGCATTTTTTGCTTGGTTGGACAAGTTTACACTATCGGTACGCATATAGGTTATAAGTCCAGCCTCGTAAAGTCTTTGGGCAACACCCATTGTCCTACCAACCGAAAAACCAAGTTTTCTTGAAGCTTCTTGTTGTAAAGTAGAAGTAGTAAAAGGAGGTGCTGGAGATTTCTTTCCAGGCCTTTTTGTTAACTCGCCAATTTTATAACTAGCTTTTATATTCTGCTGTAAAAACTTCTCAGCTTCTTCTTTAGAATTAAAGTTTCTAGGCAATTTTGCTTTAAACACATTACCTTCTTTGGTTTTAAACTCCGCATCTACTCGATAAGAGCCTACCGGTGTAAATCCTTCGATAGCTCTCTCACGCTCTACTATTAATCGCACTGCAACAGATTGCACACGTCCGGCCGACAACCCACCTTTTACTTTTCGCCATAGCACAGGTGATAGTTCGTACCCAACCAATCTATCTAAAACTCGTCGTGCTTGTTGTGCGTTTACCAAGTTATAATCAATACCTCTTGGATTTTTTATTGCATTTAAGATGGCGGACTCTGTAATTTCATGAAAGACAATACGCTTCGTCTTATCTTCTTCGAGGTTCAGTGTATCAACCAAGTGCCATGCAATAGCCTCCCCTTCTCGGTCCTCATCACTAGCTAGCCATACCATATCGGCATCTTTCGTCAAGCTCTTTAATTCGCTAACAAGCTTCTTTTTATCGTTTGGTACAATGTATTTCGGATCAAAGTTGCCTTCGGTATCTACCCCTAATTCATTAGAAGGTAAATCAGCTATATGACCATAACTTGAAGTAACATGGTACTCTTTACCAAGAAACCTCTCTATGGTTTTTGCCTTTGCAGGTGACTCCACTATAACAATATTCTTTGCCATATTTTATTTATTCTTTGGATTACAAAAGTATAGGTTTTTTTTAACTTCATTCGTGAAGTGCCTATAATTCATTCTATTATTTGAAAGTAACTCTTAAATTTCGATGTTTATAAAATCATTAAGCTATCTACCAACCAATACAATAATCGCTAGTTAACAGTATTTATCCTACGAAAAAACGTATAATAACTTTCATCGATACTATTATATAGTATAATACAATAAATAACCACAAACACATTTAATCTAAATTAAATCATATTTACTCATTACCCTATTTATAATAAGACCTCACCTATATATAATAAAGCTAAAGCCTAAGGAGTATTATTAACATCTAAACCCAAAGCAATCTACTCTCACACCATTTACTACCAATTAAATGAAGTTAATGCGCAAAATACCTCTGCCACTTTGTCACGCTTTCATTTTTATGTTATACCTTTGTTGCCAGCTATGGGCTATGTAAATTTGGCCCGTATAAAACTTTGAGGATACGTATTATGGAGAAGACTATAGACGAGAGTATACAAGGGAGTACTCTAAAAACAAAAGATAAAAATAAAGGCGATAAAAAGCTTTATATAGAGAGCTACGGGTGTGCAATGAACTTTAGCGATAGCGAAGTTGTTGCTTCTATTTTAGCCAATGAAGGCTATAGTACTACAGAGAATTTAAGAGAAGCCGACCTTGTTTTAGTGAACACCTGTTCTATTCGAGACAATGCCGAACAAACTATTCACAGAAGACTCGATGAGTATAATGCGGTTAAACGCGATTATAACCCAAAGATGAAAGTTGGAGTCTTGGGATGCATGGCCGAAAGACTAAAGGAGAGACTTCTTGAAAAAGAGAAAGTAGTAGACTTAGTAGTAGGTCCAGATGCCTACAAAGATCTGCCCAACCTTTTAGAAGAGGTAGAGCAAGGTCGTGATGCCATAAACGTTATACTTTCGCGCGACGAAACTTATGCCGACATATCCCCTGTACGCCTAGGTGGCGATGGAGTAACAGCCTTTGTAAGTATTACGCGTGGATGCGATAACATGTGCACGTTTTGCGTGGTGCCATTTACCCGAGGTAGAGAGCGAAGCCGAAGTCCAGAAAGTATTGTTGCCGAAGTAAATGATTTGGCTAGCAAGGGTTATAAGGAAGTAACTCTATTAGGACAAAATGTAGATAGTTATTTGTGGTATGGAGGTGGGCTGAAAAAAGACTTCCATAAAGCAAGTCCCATTCAACAAGCAACGGCCATAGATTTCGCAGGATTATTGAAGTTAGTTGCCGAAGCACAGCCATATATGCGCATACGCTTCTCTACATCCAATCCACAAGACATGAGTGATAATGTTTTGCATACCATTGCGAAATATGATAACATTTGCAATTATATTCACTTACCTGTACAAAGTGGTAGTACGAGAATTCTAAAGGAGATGAATCGCCAACATACTCGTGAGGAATACATAGAGTTGATCGATAAAATTCGCCGTATTATTCCAGATTGCGCTATTTCTCATGATATGATTATCGGATTCCCTACCGAAACCGATGAAGACCACCAAGAAACACTAAGCTTAATGGAATATGTTAAGTACAGTTTCGGGTATATGTTCATGTATTCTGAGCGTCCAGGGACACTAGCAGCTAGAAGATTAGAAGACGATGTGCCTGAGGAAGTCAAAAGAAAGCGACTTACTGAAATTATTAACTTACAGCAAAAACATAGCGCTTACAGGACAAAACAATATTTAAATAAACAGGTGGAAGTTCTTATAGAACGAGAATCCAAAAAATCGGAGGAAGAATGGAGCGGGCGAACGGAACACAATATTGTCGCAGTTTTCCCTAAAGAAGATTATAAACCAGGCGATTATGTTCTGGTAGATATTCACGATTGCACCACTGCTACACTTATTGGGAAAGCAGTAGGATATAGCAAAAACCAACAGTAATTAAGTAGAAGATAATAAGAGTTAATAGTATGTCAATCCAAGCGGTAAAACAACGTTTTGAAATTATAGGTAACGATTCAAAGTTGAATCTTGCCTTAGAAAAAGCGATTAGAGTAGCACCTACCGATATTTCGGTATTGGTTACTGGCGAGAGTGGCGTAGGAAAAGAAAGCATTCCTCGAATTATCCACTCACTATCTCACAGAAAACATGCTAAATATATAGCTGTAAACTGTGGTGCCATACCAGAAGGAACTATAGATAGTGAACTGTTTGGACACGAGAAAGGAGCCTTTACCGGTGCTAACACAGCCAGAAGCGGTTATTTTGAAACAGCCGATGGAGGTACTATTTTCTTGGATGAAGTTGGCGAACTGCCTTTGTCTACTCAGGTGCGATTGCTTAGAATTCTAGAGAATGGGGAGTTCATGAAAGTTGGATCCTCACAAATTCTAAAAACCGATGTCCGAATAATAGCCGCTACCAATATTGATATGAATGAGGCTATAAAAAGCGGACGATTCCGTGAAGACTTATATTATCGCTTAAGCACAGTAGATATAAACTTACCACCTTTAAGAGAAAGGAAAGACGATATACATCTATTGTTCCGTAAGTTTGCTTCGGACTTTGCACACAAATATAAAATGCCCACGGTACGATTAGACGATAGTGCTGTAGATTTATTAGTAAATTATCGATGGTCTGGAAACATTCGTCAGTTGCGCAATGTTGCGGAGCAAATATCGGTTTTAGAACAAGACAGAGAGATAGATGCTGTTACCCTTCAACATTATTTACCAGAAATGTCAAGTTATCTACCAGCCTTGGTAAAAACATCTAAGTCTAAAAGCGACTTTAGTAGTGAAAGGGAAATCCTATATAAGGTCTTGTTCGACATGCAAAGAGATATCAACGACTTAAAATCCTTAACCCTAGAATTACTCAAATCTGGCGATATAGATAATGTAGAAAAAGAACATTCAGGGCTTATTGAACAGATATATGAGAATTTCGATGCAAAACCACAAGGCGAAACTACCGTAAAACCAAATATAGAGCTACTTGATGTTCCTACCAGTCAGGAGAAGCAACAGGTGTCTTATGATTATGCAGAGGAAGTCGAAGAAGAAGAGTCTTTGTCCCTTCAGGAAAAAGAACTTGAGTTAATCAAAAGGTCGTTGAAAAAACACGATGGCCGAAGAAAAGCTGCAGCAGAAGAATTAGGAATTTCGGAGCGCACTTTATATCGAAAAATTAAACAATACGATCTTTAGAATGAAGAAGACCTTTAATTTTATCTTGCTCCTATCAACGGTGAGCATCTTGTTTGCTAGTTGTAAGTTTTATTCTTTCACGGGAGCAGATATAGATTATAACACCACGAAGACGTTTCAAGTGAATTATTTTAGAAACGAAGCACCTTTGGTAGAACCTTCTATTTCTAGAGATTTTACCGATGCGTTGCAAGCCCTCATGCTTAATCAAACAAGTTTATCGCAAACCAATGCAGGTGGCGATCTTATCTTTGAAGGTGAGATTGTAGAGTATTATGTTGCGCCTATTACTGCAACCGCAGAGCACAGGGCAGCACAAAACCGACTTACTATAGCAGTTAATGTACGGTTTATAAACACAGTAAACCCTGAAAAAGATTTTGAAAGACGCTTCTCTCATTATTTTGATTATGAAGGTGGCGCTATGCTAGTTGGCGGCCAATTAAGCACCGCTACCGAAGAAATATTCGAAAGAATTACACAAGATATATTCAACGCATCCTTAGCAAACTGGTAGTATTTATGTTAGACCCACATCACTTTAAAAACTTGCTTAGCAATCCTGAAACCACTGTAGAGGAAGATCTAGAGAAGCTAGAAAAACTTCTTGAGGAACACCCTTACCTACAGAGTGCAAGAGCATTGCAATTAAAAATTTACAAGCAAAAAAACAGTGAGCTATACAACGATGCATTACGAAAAACTGCTGCACATACTACCGACAGAGATGTGTTATTTCAATTCATAACTTCTGAGTCCTTTGCTTCTAAGGAGGCAAGTACAGAAGAAAAAAACATAATAGATTCAGAACCTGTAGATAAAGAAGCATATCTGGAAAAAACAGAGATAAGCATCGAAGAAGAAAGTGAGGCTAAAGTCTCTGATAAAAAACAAGAGACAGCCATAGAAGAACCAATCTACGACAAAAAAGAACCAGAAGAGTCTGAAGATATAGATGAGGATACTGCAAAAGAGATATTGGAGTTAGACCAACCCTTATCTTTTAATAAGGAAGACATTTATTCTTTCTCAGAGTGGTTGCAACTTACAAGTCGCAAACCGATAGATCGAGAGAACCAAGAGAACCAAGAGAACCAAGAGAACCAAGAGAACCAAGAGAAGAAAGATATAAAGGAAGAAACCAAAGAATCCAATGATAGTAACAAAACTCCAAAAACCGAGAAAGTTATTCATATGGTAGACACCTTTTTAAAGAATAATCCTAGACCTAAGAGAAAGCCTGAGACCTTTAACAAAAGGGAAGCGGATGAATTGGAATTAGAATTTAACAACGAAGCGCCAAAATCTTTGATGACCGAAACATTAGCTCGAGTTTATCTGCAACAAAAGAACTATAAAAAGGCAATTCAAGCATATAAAATATTAATTTTGAAAAATCCAGAAAAAAGTGGTTACTTTGCAGACAAAATTCGGGCAATAGAAAAACTTACTAATTAAAAAGCAATATGAGCACATTTACAATATTCGTTATCTTAATCATTTTTGTAGCCTTCTTATTGGTTACCGTTATCATGGTTCAAAATCCACAAGGAGGTGGGCTATCTGCATCTTTCGGTGGTGGAGGACAGCAAATGGGTGGTGTTAAGAAAACATCTGACTTCTTAGATAAAAGCACCTGGACTCTTGCAATTATCCTTTTAGCACTAATCCTACTTTCTAACGTATCGTTGATGACAGGTGGCGCTAGTGCACAGCATGACTTATTTGACGATAACCAAGCTATTCCTACCCAAACTATTCCAACTGACGCTGATATTGAAGCTACACTGGATACCGAGAAAGAGTAGTTAAAAACATATTCATAGTAACTAAATGCCAACTTGCAGTGACAAGTTGGCATTTTTATTTGGCATAATTGCAGTCAAATTGCTTTGGCATACTTTGTGCATCTTGGATAGCAGAAATATTACATATCGTTAATTAACAATTTAAAACTTTATAGAAAATGGCGTTAAAAATTCAACCACTTTCGGATCGTGTTTTGGTAGAGCCGCAAGAAGCAGAAACCAAAACAGCCTCAGGTATCATCATTCCTGATTCAGCTAAAGAAAAACCATTACAAGGAAAAGTAGTAGCTGTAGGTAAAGGAACGAAAGACCATGAAATGACTGTTAAAAAAGGAGATATGGTACTTTATGGAAAGTATTCTGGCAGCGAATTAAACTTCGAAGGAAAGGATTATCTGATAATGAGAGAAGATGACATCCTTGCAATTATTTAACCTCATTCAATTTAAACTATAAAATTATACATACAATATGGCAAAAGAAATAATTTTTGATCTTGAAGCACGTGATGGCATAAAGCGCGGAGTAGACGCACTAGCCAACGCAGTAAAAATAACTCTTGGCCCAAAAGGACGTAACGTAGTATTAGGACGTTCTTTCGGTGCCCCTCATGTAACCAAAGATGGTGTATCGGTAGCTAAAGAAGTAGAGCTAGAAGATACGCTTGAAAACATGGGAGCGCAAATGGTAAAAGAAGTAGCTTCTAAAACCAACGATCTTGCTGGTGACGGAACCACTACTGCAACCATATTAGCACAAGCTATTGTAAACGAAGGTTTAAAAAACGTTACAGCTGGTGCCAACCCAATGGACCTAAAGAGAGGTATAGACAAAGCAGTGCTTGCAATAACTAAAAGCTTAGAAAAACAAGCTAAAGATGTAGGTAACTCTTCAGAGCAAATAAAGCAAGTTGCAACTATCTCTGCTAATAACGACGAACTTATTGGTGAGCTTATCGCCGATGCTTTTGGTAAAGTTGGTAAAGAAGGTGTAATCACTGTAGAAGAAGCAAAAGGAACAGAAACTTATGTAGACGTTGTAGAAGGAATGCAATTCGACCGTGGTTACCTATCTCCTTACTTCGTTACCGATAGCGAAAAAATGCAAGTAGAGATGAGCAATCCATACATCTTGTTGACCGACAGGAAAATCTCTACTATGAAAGACTTACTTCCAATCTTAGAGCCTGTTGCTCAAGAAGGAAAAGAATTGTTGATTATAGCAGAAGATATCGATGGAGAAGCTTTAGCAACTTTAGTAGTAAACAAACTACGTGGTTCGCTTAAAATCGCTGCTGTAAAAGCACCAGGATTTGGTGACAGACGTAAAGCTATGTTAGAAGACATCGCAATCCTAACAGGTGGTACGGTGATCTCTGAAGATAGAGGCTTTACTCTTGAAAACGCTACAATCGATATGTTAGGTACTGCAGAGAACGTTACCATAGACAAAGACAATACGACTATTGTAAATGGTGCAGGTGATAAAGACAATATCAAAGCTAGAGTAAATCAAATCAAAGCTCAGATAGAAAGCACTACAAGCGATTACGATAAAGAAAAGCTACAAGAGCGTCTTGCTAAACTTGCAGGAGGAGTTGCGGTTCTTTACGCAGGTGCTGCTAGCGAGGTAGAGATGAAAGAAAAGAAAGACCGTATAGACGACGCACTTCACGCTACTCGAGCAGCAGTAGAAGAAGGAATCGTTGCAGGTGGTGGTGTAGCTCTTTTACGCTCACTAGAAGCATTCGATAGCATCGAAACCGAAACGGAAGATGAAGCAACTGGAATTAAAATCGTAGCAAGAGCTATTGAGGAGCCACTTCGTACCATCGTTAACAACGCTGGAAATGAAGGTTCTGTAGTAGTAAACAAAGTGAAGGAAGAAAAAGGAAACTTTGGTTACGACGCAAAAACAGAAACCTACGTAGACATGCTTAAGTCAGGAATCATTGACCCTAAAAAAGTAACTAGAATAGCATTAGAAAATGCTGCTTCAGTTGCCGGAATGATTCTAACTACTGAGTGTGCACTAGTAGACATCAAAGAGGAAAATGCACCTGCCATGCCACCAATGGGCGGAGGAATGCCAGGAATGATGTAAACCTTCCTTAAATAAATATTCTAAAAAGCGCCTTGAATTACTTAAGGCGCTTTTTAGCTTTAAATACCTATCCTGACCAAATTAATGACACTATCTCTCATTATTAATTCTTACTTTTAGTAGCTAAGTATAAGCAGTTCCTAAGAAATCTGTTAACTGTAACTTATGCTACATAATTATTGAACACTATAATTTATCTTTGCATTTGAATATTAAAACATCAAACGTATTTTAATGAACATAAACGATTGTATAATAATAGACGTACGCACCCGAGAAGAATTTATGGGAGGTCATGTTGCTGGATCTAAGAATATTCCTTTATTAGAAATCTTAGAGCACGAAGAAGAGTTAATGAAAATGGATAAGCCTATTATTTTTTGCTGTGTAAGTGGTGCTAGAAGCGGACAAGCTACCGACTACTTTAAACAAAAAGGCTTAGACTGCGAAAATGGTGGCTCTTGGCTAAGCGTAAACTTTAAAGTTAATCAACAATGAGTTTCCTAGCCAGAATATTTGGATTAAAACCAAAAGTAAATTATAAAGAACTAGTAGAGCAAGGTGCTATCATAATAGATGTGCGCACCTTAGCAGAGTTCTCGAGCGGACATATAAAAAAGTCAAAAAATATCCCCTTAGAATCCCTGCAAAATAAGATGTCAAGATTTAAAAAAGACACACCTATTATTTTATGTTGTGCAACCGGTATGCGTAGTGGCGCTGCTAGACGCTCACTTAAAGCACAAGGTTTTAATGTTTACAACGGCGGTGGGTGGATGACGCTAAACAGAAAACTTCAGCAAGCATAAATTAAACATATATAAAACAAGAGCCGAATAGACGTGCGTCTATTCGGCTCTTGTTTTATTATTACAATCCGTAAAGCTTTTTTATTTAAAAGTCTCTTTTACTCCACCACAGTGTAGCATTTCATCTCCAAAATATGGGTTCATAATCTCCTTATCCGATGCAAACCAGTATGCTCCCTTATTATTAAATGCCATTGGACAATATTGCATATACACCTCCCCTTTAGTAATTTCCTTTTTAAACGGCATCTCCAATTCTTTAGTCAAGTCAAAGAAACCTACACGATAGGTATCCAAATCCTTAATCTCAGAAAGTTTTTTAATTATCTGCTCTACCCGTGACCATTTATTTATTTCATCGCTATGAATAATCTCTAGCAAAGTATTCTCGTACTCTTTTGCACCTTCTAAATCTCCATTTACAAGATTTTCACTAATCTTTTGATACACCTCAAAAAGTTTAGCTGTAACATCAGATCCTTCAAAGTACACATCATTCTTGTTCAAGACATACTTTTCTTTTTTCTCTTCCACTCTTGTAACTTCCTTCACCTCTACTTCTTTCTCACTATCTTTTGTAGAGTCTTTACACGAAAAGCTAATCATGACCAAACCCATTAAGACAACTAAAGATAATCTTCTCATATTTCAATTATTAAGTTAAATATTATTTTTCCAATCAAAAGTAAAAATAAAAACCAGTACTCCACTACATTCCTGTTCGAATTGCATCTACTGGGTCTAATTTGGAAGCAGATAAAGCGGGTAAAATACCAGACACAAAACCTATAGAACAAGCAATCAAGAGTCCTATGGATATATTAAATGGCGATAATATAAAAACGAAATTAGGCACCATAACATTCAGCCCAGCAAATCCAAGGAAAACCACCATTATCCCGATTAAGCCGCCTAGGACAGATAGAATAACGGCTTCGAATAAAAATTGTAATAAAATAAAACGATTCTTGGCTCCTAGAGCTTTTTGAATTCCAATGATATTCGTGCGCTCTTTTACACTAACAAACATAATGTTTGCAATTCCAAAACCCCCAACCAACAAAGAGAAGCCACTAATAACAAACCCAATGGTGTTAAGTGTTCCTGTTATTTGGTCAACGAAATCTGAAAACCCTTCGATTTCATTAATGAAAAAATCATTATCTGAATTTACATCCAATCCTCTAATACTTCGCATTCGCGACTCTAATCCAGCCTTGTATGCTTCGGGGTCGGAAGATGGATCTGGTTTTATTATAATAGCAGAAGTTGTCGCTCGCGAACTAGAACCATATACACTACGCCCAAGGTTTATAGGAATAAATGCTAAATTATCTCTTGACGGACCAAACATACTCTCACCTTGCTTCTCAATTACCCCAATTACCGTAGCGCGCTTACCCATTACCCTTATCTGTTTACCCAAAGCCAAGTCTGGATTACCAAATAAATTCTTAGCAATATCATTACCTATAACTATAACCGACGCACCTAAATGAGATTCATATTCGTTAAAGTAACGTCCATGGGCAAGAGTAACTGGATCTACAAGTGGGTACTCATCGGTTGTTGCCTGCATGCGCACCATTTCTATCATATTATCTTTATAGCGAAGGTTTTGGCTTGGCAACCACATGTTGTAACATAGAACTTCATTCTCATCGGCAGTATGCTTTAAACTCACATATTGGTCAAAACTTATGTCCACATATTGCTGACGTTTCCACAAAGGCACATCGGTTTGACCGAAAGCCATTCGGCTTAAAAATATGGTTCGTGAATCCATATCTTCGAAACTAGATATTATTTCGTGCTTCATAGAATCTACTGCCGCCAAAACTGCAACAATAGAAAAGATACCAAAAGTCACACCTAACAGCGATAGAAAGGTACGCAACCTATTAGCCCGCAATGCATTTAAAGCAAAGTTCAAACTCTCTTGTAAAACTCTAAAAAACACACGCATAATTTATCTAATTCAATTTAAAAAATACCCGAAGCACCCACCCTAATCCAACATAATCAATATAACCAACTAAAAAATACATCCTTTAATAAACAAGGTAGAATGTTAGAATGCTAATTCTTGTGTTTTATAAGACTAAATCTCCTAGTTATTGTTACACAAATAGTCAGTAATTGTTTATTTTTGCTACTTAATTTTTATGCCAAGGCACCAGCTATGAAAATTCAATCTGCATTAATCTCTGTTTTTCATAAAGATGGACTAGCACCAATTGCACAAAAACTCGATAAATTAGGAGTTACCATCTATTCTACTGGAGGAACAGAAAAGTTTATAAAAGACCTAGGAATCGAAGTTATTCCTGTAGAAAACATTACCGACTATCCTTCTATACTTGGAGGACGGGTAAAAACCTTACATCCTAAAGTTTTTGGAGGTATCTTAAATCGATCCAATCACTCTGGAGATGTAAAGGAAATGGAGGAATACGACATACCTCAGTTAGATTTAGTTATTGTAGATCTATATCCATTCGAAGATACAGTAGCATCTGGCGCAGATATGGAAGACATAATCGAAAAAATCGATATCGGCGGCATTTCATTAATTCGCGCTGCTGCAAAAAATTTCCACGACACGCTATGTATCTCTTCAAAGCAAGATTATAATGATCTATTGCACATCCTAGATAATCAAAATGGAAGCACTACTCTAGAACAACGCAAAAACTTTGCGGCACGTGCCTTCCATGTGTCCTCACATTACGACACGGCTATCTTTAATTACTTTAATGAAGAAGAAAATATTATAGGATTAAAAGTTAGTGAGACTAATGGTCAAAAACTTCGATATGGAGAGAATCCTCATCAAGAAGGATACTTCTATGGCAACATGGAAGCTATGTTCGACAAGCTGCAAGGCAAAGAGTTAAGCTACAACAATTTACTTGATGTAGACGCAGCAGTAAATCTTATGAACGAATTTGTAGGCGAGAAACCGACATTCGCAATATTAAAGCACAATAATGCGTGCGGAGTTGCTCAGCGAGATACGGTTCAAAAAGCTTATTTAGATGCACTTGCAGGCGATCCAGTTTCTGCTTTTGGTGGTATTCTTATCAGCAATAGCGAAATCGACAAGGATACAGCAGACGAAATACACAAGCTTTTCTGCGAAGTAGTAATCGCACCTTCATTTAGTAAAGAAGCCAAGGAGATTCTTTCTACAAAGAAAAATCTAATCCTTTTAAAGCAAAAGAAAACAACCTTGCCTTCAAAACAAATACGCACGTGTTTAAACGGTACGTTAGTACAAGATAAAGACAACATTACAGATACTAAAGAGCACCTAACCTACGTTACAAAAGAGAAGCCTTCTGACAGTGAAATCGAAGATTTATTATTCGCTTCAAAAATTAGCAAGCACACAAAATCCAACACGATAGTCTTGGCTAAAAACAAACAGCTTTGTGCTAGTGGTACTGGTCAGACTTCGCGAATAGATGCTTTAAAACAGGCTATAGAAAAGGCGAATTCCTTTGACTTTGACCTGAAAAATGCGGTAATGGCCAGCGATGCTTTCTTCCCTTTTGCTGATTCTGTAGAGATAGCCAATCAAGCGGGAATTCGTTCGGTTATTCAACCAGGTGGATCTATAAAAGACGAGGACAGTATTGCATATTGCGATAAAGAAAAAATGGCAATGGTATTTACCGGCACACGCCACTTTAAGCACTAAAACATAATTAACATTACAAACTCTGGTTATTTATAACCTTTAGAAAATATGGGATTTTTTGATTTCTTAACACAGGATATAGCTATAGACTTAGGGACTGCCAACACTTTGATCATTTATAATGACAAAGTGGTGGTAGATGCGCCCTCTATAGTTGCTAGAGACCGCACCACAGGTAAGATTATAGCGGTAGGACGTGAGGCAAAGTTGATGCAAGGAAAAACCCACGAAAATATAAAAACAATTCGTCCGTTAAAAGATGGGGTTATTGCGGATTTCGATGCCAGCGAAAAAATGATAAGTATGTTTATCAAAGAAATCCCGGAGTTAAAAAAGCGCTGGATTACCCCTTCCTTACGCATGGTTATATGTATACCTAGTGGTATTACCGAAGTAGAAATGCGTGCTGTAAAAGAAAGTGCCGAACGCGTAAATGCTAAAGAGGTTTATCTTGTACATGAACCTATGGCAGCAGCTATAGGTATTGGTGTCGATATTATGCAACCAAAAGGTAATATGGTAGTAGATATAGGTGGAGGAACCACCGAAATTGCCGTTCTAGCTCTTGGTGGAATTATTTGCGACAAGTCGGCGAAAATCGCTGGTGATATATTTACCAATGACATTATATACTATATGCGTACCCAACACAACCTTTATGTAGGAGTACGTACTGCAGAGAACATTAAAATTCAGATTGGAGCAGCAACAGAAGATTTAGAAAACCCACCAGAGGAACTTGCTGTACAAGGTAGAGACCTGCTAACAGGAAAACCAAAACAGGTTCTATTATCCTATCGTGAAATTGCAAAAGCATTAGACAAGTCGATACTTAGAATAGAGGACGCCGTAATGGAAACCCTAGCGCAAACACCACCAGAACTGGCTGCAGACATTTACAATACTGGAATTTACTTAACCGGTGGTGGTAGTATGTTAAGAGGTTTAGATAAGCGTTTATCACAAAAAACAGATTTACCTGTATACATTGCAGAAGATCCTTTGCGTTCGGTAGTTCGTGGTACCGGCTTATGCTTAAAACATCTAGATAAATATAAAAATGTCTTGATTAAATAATTCGTGGAACAGATAAACTATGCAGCAAGTAATATTATTTTTCATAAGGAACAAAAGCCTTTTGTTATTCTTCCTGCTATTTGCAATATCGGTTTATCTGACCATTCAAGCACATAGTTTTCATAGCACCAAATATGTTAACTCCACCTCGCATTTAGTTGGAGGGATGCAAAAAAATATTAGCTCTGTAGGAGATTATTTTCATTTAAAAAAAGACAACGAACTTTTACAAGAAGAAAATGCTTATCTACGAGAGCTATTACACAATGAAAACAGGATAGACCAGGATAAGATTGATAGTATTAGTAACGATTTCGCCTTTCAATTTACTCCTGCTAAAGTTATATCTAACAGCTATACCAAGAGCCATAATATTCTAACTATAAACAAAGGTGCAAAAGATGGTGTAGAAATAGATATGGGAGTTATTACACCTAACGGAATAGTAGGAATAGTAAATAAGACATCAGAAAATTACGCTACCGTTCAATCTATTTTGAACACAAGAAGCCAGATTAACGCTAAATTAAAAGAAACAGATCACTTTGGATTATTGGTTTGGGAAAAGATTCGTGACCCATTGCATGTACACCTAATCGATATTCCAAGACATACAGAGTTTTCTATTGGCGATACCATAGTAACTGGAGGAAAATCAACCATTTTTCCAGAAGGAATCCATATTGGTATTATCGATGACTACGTGCTCGATGAAATAAACAACGCATTTACGATTCGTGTAAAACTCTTTGCAGATATGACGAGTTTAAACTCGGTATATCTAATACATAATTTTGATTATCAAGAAATAATAAACCTACAAGAAGCTTCGAATAATGGGATTGAATAATGTACTTATCCAAGTATTTCGCTTTATCATTTTGTTGGCTGTTCAAATCCTTGTCATGAGCAACATTAAGTTGTTCGGATACAGCTCTCCCTTTATCTACATAATCTTCATTCTTGGTTTCCCTTTAAACACCAACAAAAACCTACTTATATTTTTAGGTTTTCTGTTAGGCCTTAGCATGGATATTTATAGCAATACTGGAGGTGTACATGCAGGTGCTTGTGTACTCATAGCTTATTTACGCCCCACCTTATTAAAAATTTCATTTGGAGTTAGCTTCGAACACAATAATATAAAACTCACCCAAGCAGAGTTTAAACAGCAAATGGTTTATCTAGCATCCATGGTATTTATCCATCATTTAACGCTATTTGCTTTGGAAAACTTTAGCATAAAGCTCTTTTTACAAACTTTGGAGTCTACATTCGTAACTAGTATATTAAGCAGTATCCTTATCTATTGTATAATTATAATTTTCAGCAGAATTCCTAATCGATGAGAAAAGTATTACTCATAGCAGTAACCATAATTACTAGCCTTGTTTTTCTAGGTCGATTATACTATTTACAGATTTATAATAGTTCGTTTCAAATAAAATCCGAGAACAATGCCATCCAAGTAATGTACGACTACCCACAACGTGGTTACATTTACGATCGAAATAACGAATTAATTGTTTCCAATCAACCTTCCTATGATGTCATGGTGGTTCCGAATGACATTCGTAAGCTAGATACTTTAGAGCTTTGTCAATTACTAAAGATCGAGGTGGCAGATTTTGAAAACATCTTAGCTCGAGCAAAAAGATATTCCCCTAGGCTACCATCGGTTGTTGTACCACAGCTTAATAAAGCTGAATATGCCTATTTAGCCGAGAAAATGCGCAAATTTCACGGATTTTATATACAAAAACGAGCTTTACGTGATTATCAAACCAAGCATGCAGCCAATATATTAGGCTATATAGCGCAAGTAAATCAAAGCATAATAAACAGGAATCCATATTACCAATCTGGAGATTTAATTGGAATTCAAGGAGTTGAAAAACAATATGAAGAGGTTTTACGTGGCGAGAAAGGTGTTCGTTATTTACAAAAGAACCGATTCAATCAAGTTATAGGTCCCTATAAAAACGGAAAATACGATACCCTACCCAAACGTGGTCATGACATTATGATTACCATAGATGCCGAACTTCAAAAGTACGGCGAGGAACTTATGGTAAATAAACGAGGAGGAATTGTAGCTTTAGAACCTAAAACCGGTGAAATTTTAGCTTTGGTAAGTGCTCCTAGTTATGATCCAGGCTTACTAGTTGGACGTGAACGCTCTAGAAATTTTAATAAACTTTGGTACGACACCATTTCCCGTCCCCTATTCGATCGATCTTTACAAGCAGAATATCCTCCAGGGTCCACATTTAAAATGCTAACTGGATTAATAGCTTTACAAGAAGGAGTTGCCACCAGCAATGAAAACATGAGTTGCTTTGGTGCATATCATTATGGTGCAAGAAGACCATTAGGTTGCCGCCCACACATATCGCCTGTAAACATGAAGTCGGCTATATCCGTTTCGTGTAACACCTATTTTTCGGCTAAATATCGCAGTATTATAGAGAAATATCCATCACCACAGGAAGGGATGGACGCATGGAATAAGCATTTAAGTAGTTTTGGGCTGGGTGATTTTCTTGGATACGATCTTCCTATTGGTAGACCTGGGCATGTTCCCGATGCAGATTATTACAACCGACACTACCAATATCCGAAATATCGCTGGTATGCTACTGCTACCATATCCAATGGAATTGGACAAGGGGAAATATTAACTACGCCTATACAGATGGCAAACTTTACAGCAGCTATCGCTAATAAAGGTTGGTATTATACCCCTCATATAATAAAACGCATTTATGATGTAGATACCTTACCACAAAATTTCACCACAAAACACTACACTACCATCGATAGCCAACACTTTGATTCGGTTATAGAAGGAATGGAGGATATATATAACTCTGGAGCAGTAGGCCAATACAAAGTGCCAGGGGTAAGAATAGCAGGTAAAACCGGAACAGCAGAAAACTCTATCCGAATAGGTGGAAAAACAATGCGGCTTACCGATCATTCTGTATTTGTAGCTTTCGCACCAGTAGAAGACCCACAAATCGCATTGGCTATTCTAGTAGAAAATGGTTATTGGGGTTCGCGGTGGGCAGCAAGAATAGCCAGCCTCCTCATAGAAAAATATATCAATGGCGAAGTAACACGAACCGATATAGAGGATTTCATTTTAAATGGAAGCTTACAAGAGGAATATGCAAAGCCGTATGAAAACCTATCTCTTAATACCGATTAATAAATATGGCAGGAAGACTTCATAAATTAGCTAAGTACGACTTTACACTTATATTTCTATATGTTCTTTTAATAGCAGCAGGTTGGGTAAATATATATTCCGCATCCTTTGATAGTGAAGGAACATCAATCTTTGATTTTCAAACAATCTACGGAAAACAACTGGTATGGATTTTACTTAGCGTACCGATTATAGCTTTTGTACTGGCTATAGACTCTAAATTTTATGAACGATTCGCTGGGGTAATATACGTGGTGTCAATGCTTTCTCTATTAGGATTGTTTTTCTTTGGCACTACTATATCAGGACAAAAAGCATGGTACTCTTTTGCAAGTTTCAGCATTCAACCGGCAGAATTTACTAAAGCAACTACAGCTTTGGCATTAGCTAAATTTGGAAGTGAAATAGACACGAACTTTCAAACGTTTAAAGATCAAGTACGTGCCTTTATAATTATATTCATTCCTGCTATTTTAATCCTTTTACAACCCGACCCAGGAATGGCTATTCTCTATTTAGCTTTTATATTTCCGCTTTATAGAGAGGGATTGCATTTCATCTATTTGTTCTTAGGTTTATTTGCAACCGTAATATTTATAAGCACCTTAGCGATTGGGGTAGTATGGGTTAGCTTAATCTCTCTTCTTGTAGTTGGCACCTTTTATTTCTTTAGGCTTAAGCGTAAACCTAAACCAAGTATCGCCAAGTATATTACCATTTTTATAACTGCCGTGGTACTAGCATTTTCAGTTAATTACATTTTTGAAAATGTATTTAAACAACACCATAGAGATCGATTTAATATTATACTTGGTCATGAAGTAGATAATCAGGGGATAGGATATAACACCAATCAAAGTGAAATCGCTGTAGGTAGCGGTGGCTTAACAGGTAAAGGATGGCTGCAGGGTACGCAAACCAAAGGCAGATTTGTACCAGAACAACATACCGACTATATTTTTAGTACGGTAGGCGAAGAGTGGGGGTTTATAGGAGCAGCTTCTATAGTACTGTTGTTTTGCTTTTTAATCATCCGAATAGTCTTCATTGCTGAACGCCAAAAGTCACAGTTTAAACGGATTTATGCATACTCTGTTGCAGCAATATTTTTCTTTCACTTTTCTATTAATATAGGTATGGTTATAGGAATTTCACCTACCGTAGGAATCCCACTACCATTCATTAGTTATGGAGGTTCTAGCTTATGGGGTTTCACTATATTACTATTTATTCTAATCCGATTAGACGGACAGCGAATGGATGTAACCTAACAAACGGTACTACATCTCCCACAGAACACCACCCAATCAATTAACAAATAAATTCATTTTACTTCATTTTTATAAGAACAAACCGAGCTTATTTCGCTATATTGTAAGACTAAATCATTAAAAATCAAGTAACAATGAAGAACTTAAAGTATGTAGTAGTATGTTTACTGTTGATTTTTGGAGTAAACTCCATGTCGGCACAAAAAGATATCAAACTCCAAAATAAACAACTCCAGTCCGAAAGAAGTCAAAAACTCCACCAAGAAAAGCGTCATAAATTGATGCAAGAAGAACTTTCGTTGACCGATGAACAAATGAAAAAAATTGAAATGATTCATGCCAAAAGAGCGGAGAAAATTCAGAAATTAGAAGAACAAATCTCGAGCTTAAAAGAGGAGCAACACAAAGAAGTTCAAGAGATTCTTACGCCTGAACAAAGAGAGAAATCAGAAAAGCTTAGAGAGAAAATGCGAGATGGAAATCGGCGCAATCATCAAATGAAACAGCAACAAATGAAACAACAACAAAAGAAAAATATGAAGATGAAAAGACTAGATAGATAACCTATCATTTTCATAATTATAAAAGCTACTAATTAAAATAGTTGATTAGTAGCTTCTGTTTTTTTTGACCTAGTCCTACATCATTTTTTTAATGAGTATAAGTTGTTAAGTTATGACGTACTTTTAAACTTAATTCTCTGATTTTGTTTGCTTCATTCCCCATAGAGATATTTAGCCCCTTTAATAATTTTCATTACTTTATTCTTTTAGTACCTTTCCAATACTAACAAAACAAACATGATTGATTTAGTAATCCGAAAAGCACGCTTGGTAGACATGCCGATATTGTTGAAGTATGAACAAGAAGTAATTGACTATGAGCGAGCTTTTAATGAAGATATAGAAAAAGAGGACGCCAAATACTACAACCTTCATTCCTTGATAAGCGGAAAAGACTCGGCAGTATTCGTGGGTGAGATTGATGGTAAAATTATCGCTACTGGTTATGCTTTAATTAAAGAAGGTTTACCACAATTTGTTTACGATGAATATACTTATTTAGGATTCATGTATGTAGCACCTGAATATCGCGGAAAAGGTATTAACGCAAAAATTATACAGGCTGCTTTAAAATGGTCCGAAAAAAGAGGAATTAAGCATGTTCGGCTACAAGTATATAGCGAAAACAACTCCGCTATAAAAGCCTATGAAAAGCTAGGATTTAAAACCGAGTTACAAGATATGAAGCTTACCATCAACTCCAATAAGTCCTAAAACAAGCCTAATAAAAGTTGGATTATAATAGCTAGTGTTTGTTGTATCTTATACAGAAGGTTTGGGTTAATCATTTTATATTAACCAGACTTTTAGCTCGAATCTAAATATAAGCTATGGTTTATCTAGCTTTTACCTGTTTCCATAATCGATTCAATAAATACATCTAAATCTTGATCAAAAGTAGGTTTCTGCATCATTTCTAAGGAGCTTTTCTTTAATAGATCAAAGTTTTCTTGGGTGAAAGTATCAAAGCTTTTGCTGTAAAACTTTCCAACTATTGTATAGACTCCCTCTATTTCTTCTGGCAATACCTTACCTTGATCTTTATGTCTAGAACGCAACACGCCGGCTGCCACATAGGCGCCAATCTCAATAGACTTTTGTAAGGTTAGCCCTTCTGGTTTTTCGGATTGCTTTGTTATAAGTATATCTAGATTCTGATAAATTAATTTTTCAATAGTCATGTTTTGTTATGTTTTATTTTCCACGCACATCAAGAACATCGCGCAGTGCATTGCCTAATAGCATAAATGCCATCACCAAACTCATTATAGCAAATCCAGGAACTAATGCCAAATATGGTTTCCCTAAAAACACATAATGGTAATGGTCTTTTATAATTCCGCCCCAACTAGGCATAGGTGGTTGTGCTCCTATTCCAAGGAAGCTCAATCCGCTTTCTACAAGAATAGCACTAGCAAAATTAGCTGCCGATATAATTATTACTGGAGCAAGTGCATTTGGCAAAACATGTTTGCGTAAAGTTCGAAGGTGATTATACCCTAAAGCCTTTGCGGCAGTAACATACTGCATGTTCTTAACGCTCATAACCTGCCCGCGCACTACTCTTGCTACTTCTACCCACATGGTGAGCCCAACCGCTAGAAACACCTGCCAAACGCCTCTACCTAAGGCTAACGTCAGGGCTATTACCAATAGCAAGGTTGGAATAGACCAAGTAACATTAATAAGCCACATAATTACTTTATCTATCGCTCCACCATAATACCCTGCTAAGGCGCCAAGACTAATACCAAGAATTAACGAGATCCCAACAGCAATAACCCCTACCCCTAGTGAAATCCGAGTGCCTATTAAAATACGACTCCATAAATCCCGGCCAAACTTATCGGTACCAAGCAAAAAACGATGCTCTTTAATAAAGTGTTTTTCTACCTCGTCTAAACTATTTAAGGTGGGAAAATCAGATAAACTAAAATACAGGCTTTGACCTAGCCCATCCTCAGAATACTCATATACTTTAAGTTTATTGCCTTCTATTTTAAAATCTGCTATCGGAATAAAAGAGCTTGCAGCTTGCTTACCAAAGAAAAAGCTGCTTATATCTGCATCTTTATTTAGCTCAGCATCTACTTCCAACATAGTAACCCTAAAACCTGGCGGCTTAGAGTGGATGGATAGATGCATTTGATTGGCATTTTTTGATGAATCTGGTGCTATAGCATAGGCAAACACAGCAAGTAGCACACATAGAAACAAATAACTCAAGCTAAAAACGCCCCAAAAGTTTTTCCTAAACTTTTGGAGCGTCGTATTATGCTCTAAATTTTGGTTTGTTTCCAATGTAAACTTTAATTCTTATCGACTAGTTTTGGATCTTGCTTTGCTAATATTTGCAGATCTTTAATCACATGTACTGCTTCATCCACATATATGTCGCGATGTAAAGCTTTATGCCATCTTCTCCTGCTTTCTGCAAGTGTAGAGTCTGTTTCCATTCTCTCTAAATCCGACTTTACACTAGCAAAATCCAGGTGGTTTTCGAACTTATTGATGGTATCGAAGGCTTTGGTCTTTTCTTTTCGAAGTTCAATGTTAGCTTTATACTTTTCAAAGGATAAATGCACCTCTTTTTCATCTCGTCTTTCGCGAATCCATTTTGCATAATCATCCACAATCTTCACTCGCTGATTAGTATCTAATCGAGATTTACTACGCTCTACTATTTCTTCGTAATCTATATAGCCCTTCCATTTTGTATAGTTTGCTGGAGCAATTTTATCATACGGCATAGGATTTTTATAATCGCGTTCGCCAATGTCTATATACGTATACCTATCTGGCATAACAACATCGCTTTTCACACCTTCTAACTGTGTCGAGCCACCATTTATTCTATAAAACTTTTGAGTGGTAAGCTTTAAAGCCCCCAAATCATCCATGTCCATTTTACGGACATATTCATTTAAATCTAATAGGTTCTGAACTGTACCTTTTCCATACGACTGTTTACTACCTACCACAATTCCACGTCCATAATCTTGAATTGCAGCAGCGAGAATTTCAGATGCAGATGCCGATATTTCATTCACTAAAATCACTAAAGGACCATCCCATACTACAGGTCTCCTCTTTGCACGAAGCACTTCTGTTCTATTCCCACTAGAAACCACTTGTACTACTGGTCCACCCTCTATAAAAAGCCCAGTCATATCTATCGCAGCACGTAAAGATCCACCACCATTATCACGCAAGTCTAAAACTAGCCCCTGCATCCCTTCTGCTTTAAGCTCTTTAATTGCTTTTTCCACATCGCTAGCTGCATTTCTAGTTCGGTAATTATTCATATCAAAATAGAACTGTGGCAAATCGATTAGGCCATACACTTCATCACCATCTTTTATCAGACTATATTTAGCATAGGTTTCTTCTAACTCTACTACATCTCGTTCTATTGATACATCTTCTATCGTTCCATCTACTCTTTTTACAGTTAGAATTACCTTAGTTCCCTTTGGCCCTTTTATCAAATCCACCGCATCATCTAATCGCATAGCAGAAATGTCTACCGACTCTTCTTCATTTTCTTGTCGTACTCGCATAATCAAGTCACCAATCTCTAAATGCTCACCACGCCATGCTGGACCACCAGAAATAACTTTAACTACTTTTATATAATCTCGTGTTTTTTGAAGCTGTGCTCCAATTCCTTCAAGTTTTCCAGACATGTGTGTATCGAATCGATCTTTGTCTCTTGGCGCCATATAACTGGTGTGCGGATCGAATGCTTCTGCAATCGCATTTAAATACATCGAAAAGTAGTCCTTATGCTCTAAATCATCAGTAAAATCAAAATAGTCATCTAATGTACTTTGAACGCTCTCTCTAGATTCTTTTTCTAATTCCTCTTTAGACTTACTAGTGTATTCAGAATCGTTTTCCGATTTAGTTTTATCCTCTTCAATCTTATCGTAATACGTTTCTAGTACATTGAGTTTTAATTGTACTCTCCAACGCTCATGAAGTTCCTTGTCTGCTTTTGGATAATCGCGTTCATCGTAATCAATATACATAGTTTCCTCAACCGTAAAGTCAAATGGAGCAGCGAGGATTTCTTTATAAAACTTCTTTACTTCTTCTCTACGGTCTAAAAACCGTTCGTGCACTAAATTATAAAAGCTAAAGTCTTTGGCTTTTACCTGATCATCAATCTCATATTTATATTGCTCAAATTCTTCTATGTCCGACTTTAAGAAAAAGCGTTTAGCTGGATCTAATCCCTCAATAAAGCCTTCAAAAACCTTTTCCGACATTTTATCATCAAAGTCGATTGGACTAAAATGTCCTCCCTCCAATACATAAGTAATCAGTTCTACAAGTGTCTTATCAGAATCGGAGTCCGCATTGGTAAAATTTTTTGTAGTAAAACTACAAGATGCTACCGCTACAAAAACTGCTAGCAGCAACCATTTCAAATTGCTTTTTATCATGTACATGTCTTTCTTTAATTAACCGCTTAAAAGTATATATTATAAGCCATCATTACATGGTGATGATACTAATTTTTTGTTAAACGACATAGTATTCCCTTGAAATATTTGTGTATTTTTGTTTTCAAATTAAAACAGAGTCATGACAAAAAAGAAAAGACCTTTAATATTAGTTACTAACGACGATGGTGTTTCGGCACCAGGAATTCGAGCATTAATTGAAGTAGCAAAAAAACTTGGAGATGTTGTAGTAGTAGCACCCGATTCTCCACAAAGTGGAATGGGACATGCTATTACGGTGAACAACACCATATATTGTGATAAAGTAGATCTTTCCGATCCTAGTGTACAAATCTATAGTAGCAGTGGAACACCAGTAGACTGTGTAAAACTAGCAATGAGCAAAATCCTCGACCGCAAACCAGATCTATGTGTTAGTGGAATAAACCATGGAAGCAACTCCTCTATCAACGTAATTTATAGTGGTACCATGAGTGCAGCTGTAGAAGCAGGAACTTTAGGAATACCAGCTATCGGCTTCTCCTTATTGGACGGTTCCTTAGAAGCGAATTTTGAGCCTTCTAAAAAATATGTCGAAGAGTTGTGTAAACAAGCCTTACTTCATGGCATGCCAGAAAACACGGTATTGAACGTTAATATTCCGAAATTACCAGCAGAAGAAATAAAGGGTACTAAGGTATGTAGACAAGCAAATGCCAAATGGAAAGAATCTTTTGATAAGCGCACTAACCCAAATGGACGTGAGTATTATTGGTTAACTGGAAACTTTGTCAACCTAGACTCTGGTAAAGACACCGATGAGTGGGCCTTGGAAAATGGCTACGTATCGGTTGTACCTGTTCAATTTGATTTAACTGCATACGATGCATTAGAAACTATAAGCAAATGGGATCTACCATAAGAAAAGAGGTTCTTATAGGTGCCATTATTGGACTTATAGGCAACACCTTTGGAGTTTTACTATTCTTCCTGTTATTTTTAGAAGGTTCGTTCAAGGAAAACTTCGACTATGCTTATCAGTATGGTGAGTTGGGAAAAATTATTGCTATTGGAGCTATTCCAAATCTAGCAGCGTTTTTTCTCTTTTTAAAAATCAAACGATTTTATCGTGCACGAGGAGTATTGCTTATTACTATTCTCTTGGCAATAGGTATTTTATATTTAAATATAAGCACTGGCTGATGGGCGAGCAATAAACCATATTAAAAGCATTCCTATGAAATATTATTTAATTGCGGGCGAAGCTTCTGGCGACTTACATGCTTCCAATCTTATGCGAGCTATACTAAAGGAAGATCCAAAAGCGGAATTTCGATTTTGGGGAGGCGACCTTATGCAAGATGTTGGTGGCACTCTTGTAAAGCACTACAAGGAATTGGCTTTTATGGGGTTTATCGAAGTACTAGCTAATCTGCGTACTATTTTATCTAATATTAGTTTCTGTAAAAAAGATATTCTCGCATTTAATCCAGACGCGATAATCTTTATAGACTATCCAGGGTTTAACCTACGAATTGCTAAATGGGCGAAAAAGCAAGGGTTTGCTACGCATTATTACATTTCGCCACAGATATGGGCTTGGAAAGAAGGACGTATTAAAGGAATAAAACAATCGGTAGATGAGATGTATGTTATCCTTCCTTTCGAAAAGTCTTTTTACGAAGACAAACATAACTTTCCAGTGCATTTTGTTGGAAACCCACTGATAGATGCTATTGCAAATCGTGAGGGAATAAGCCTAGCTGCATTTCAGGAGAAACATAAGTTGCCCAATAAACCTATTATTGCCATTATTCCAGGCAGTAGAAAACAAGAGATTCGCAAAATGCTACACGTCATGCTAGATTTAGTAGAAGAGTATGCCGACTACCATTTTGTTATAGCTGGTGCTCCTGGCCAAGACCCTGAGTTTTATGCTGCAACCATTGGTAATAAGCCAGTGTCTTTGGTTTTTGGCGAAACTTATAATTTAATGGATGTAGCACATGCCGCATTAGTAACCTCGGGAACGGCAACCCTAGAAACCGCATTATTTAAAGTTCCAGAAGTGGTATGTTACAAAGGGAGTTATATTTCCTATTTAATTGCAAAACAAGTAATTAAATTAGAGTATATTTCCTTGGTTAATCTTATTATGGATAAAGAGGCTGTTACCGAATTAATCCAAGGCGACTTTAACATTAAGAATTTAAGGACCGAACTGAATAAGTTATTAGATCCAAAGTTCCGAAATAAAATAAAAGAGGATTACGATCGTTTAGAAAGAGTCTTAGGCGGTGAAGGTGCAAGTGCCAATACCGCTAAACTGATTGTGGAAAGTTTGAAGAAGATCTAAATTTCCTTAATTTTACTATACTATTAATCCCTAGAGCTACTATGCGTTTAGATTTCCGATATACTATTTTAAGCATGCTATTGGCTAGTATGTCGCTTATCTCGTGTAGCACGTCTAAATCAACGACAGAAAGAGAGCTAGGATTAGAAATAGTTAAACGAACCGAGTATCCTGGCGATGGCGATTATTTTGCTTCTAGCGAATCAGACTTAGAACCCATCATGGATTTGCCTGAGTGGGACATCCCAGAGTTAATGCCTATAGAAGAATACGATGCATATGCTGAAAGATCTACCACCGATCGTATTATTAAACAAGCTAAAAGCTTTAATGGCACTCCATATAAGTTTGGTGGTACTACTAAAAAAGGAATGGATTGCTCTGGACTAATATACACTGCATTTAAGTCAGAAGATATTTACCTACCTCGTATATCTAGCGACATGGCACGTAGAGGAAAGCAAATTAAACTAAATAACGTCCAACCAGGGGATTTATTATTCTTTAAAACCAATAGCCGAAGAAACCGAATAAATCATGTTGGTCTTGTCGTAGAAGTCAATGGGAGTGAAATTCTTTTCATCCACTCCTCCACTTCCAGAGGTGTTATCACCTCATCTATAAACGAAGCTTACTGGCAAAGAGCCTTTACCGAAGCCCGAAGAGTACTATAGCATATTTACATTTTCTTTTGTAACTTTATTAAAATGATGTAAATAATCCATTAAGAAGGTTATGAATGAATGCTATACGAAACATATTAACGCTTCAACTAGGGCTGTTTCTAAGTATTGGAATTGGCTTAGCCTCTTTATTTCCTGAATATTTATACCTTTCTGTAATAGCATTAAGCCTTTGTCTTGGCTATGCATTGCTTTCTTTAATTCTTTTATATAGATATCCTATACTGCGATTGGGTCTACGTAGCACACTTTACATCTGCACGTTATTAGTTGGCTACACTTTATATGCTCTTCATTTACCTAAAAACATACCAGACCACATTGAAAACCATTACAGCGAAGGAGAAAAAGATCTAGTTTATTTAAAAATATTAGAGAATCAGAGGACTACTAATTATTACCACCAATATGTGGCTAAAGTAAAGCAATTAAACCATACTCAAGCAAGGGGAAAAATACTTTTACGTATACAAAAGAAGGATAGTTTAGTTGTTTTAGAACCAGGACAAGAAAAACTTATATACACCGAAATACATCCTCTGCCACATCCGGTAAATCCTTTCGATATCGATATGCGAAGCTACTACAAAAGTTTGGGAGTATTTCATAGAGTCACTATTACAGATGATGCGATTATAAAATCTATATCATCGGATAGTAAACCTTCTTGGACTTTACGTAAAAAAGCCTTGCAAAGCTTAGAACATACTAGTTTAAAAGAGAATAGCAAGCATCTTATTCAAGCCATGGTGTTAGGATATAGAGAGGAATGGTCTACCGATAGACGTACACAATACAGCAACGCAGGTGTAGCGCATATTTTAGCTATTTCTGGTTTACATATAGGTTTATTATATCTAGTGTTATTTTGGTTAGCCCTGCCTTTACAACGTATTTCTTACTCTAGAACACCGGTATATTTAATTTGCTTGGTAGGATTATGGGCATACGCATGGTTTACCGGCATGTCGCCATCAGCCACACGATCGGTGAGCATGCTGAGTTTCTTTATTGCCACAAAGATATGGCAACGACCCGCACCTTCGCTCCATATATTAGGTAGCTCATATATCGTATTACTATTACTAAAACCAGAATGGCTTTTTCATATTGGTTTTCAGCTGAGCTATTCTGCAGTATTCTTTATCCTGTGGTTATATCCAAAAGTAATTTCCTTTTGGATGCCAAAATATTTAATATTGAAATGGATATGGCAAATAATCCTTATAAGCAGCATTGCACAAGTAGGAGTATTGCCATGGACATTGCATTACTTTGGTAAAGTTCCCGGCTTATTCTTATTGAGCAATTTAATTATCCTCAGCGTTCTCAGCATCTTACTCATAGGTGGTATGATTATTCTCTTGCTAAGCTTCCTAAAAATCTATAACGGGTGGCATATAGAAGTATATAACTTTCTAATCGAAAAAATAGATGCTTATGTGCATTGGGTTTCCCTTCAAGATAAGTGGATTCTAAGCGTAAGCAAACCTAGTATGGCCATCAGCATTGGTATTTTTGTGGTCTTATTATTTGCTTTTCAAATTCTTTGGCAACATGACTATAGCTATCTGCGAAATCTTTCTATTGTTGGAATTAGTTTTTTAACTCTTATAAACATTGCTAAACTATTTCATACCAAAGAAGAAGTCTGGCTTTTGCAGGATTTCGGAGAAAGCTTAATGCTTCAAATAAAACCTAATGAAGTTACTTTATTTACGAATAGCTTAGGAGTAGACACCACGTATTTATGGAATCGATTATCGGATACGTATAGAGATCGAAAAGTGCAAAAACAAGAGCTACCAAGATTATTTAAACTAGACCAACAAACCTATCTGCATATAGATAGCACAGCGACTTATCCTGAGGAGATTCCTGATAATTCGGTGGTAATTCTGCAACACTCAACAAAAGTTAATTTAGATAAATTGATTTACGACCTTAAGCCAACACAGATTATAGCGGACGGTAGTAATTATCCAAATACGGTTTTACGTTGGAAAGAAACCTGTTTAGAAACAAAAACTCCCTTAATCTACACTGGAGATAAGGGAGCTATACTGTTAGGTAATCAATCTTTTATTTTCGAAAAGTACCTTCGAAAGACTTCTGATAGTTTTGCCAAGATTCCGCAGAGGTGATCTCCTTATAATCATCAGTAGCTATCATTTTCAAGTATAATTCTAATTGTTGAGGCGCTTGATATCCAGGTACAGCTTGAATTAAAGCACCTTTCTCGTCAAAATACACCATACTAGGGTAACCGCGTACTTGCAAAGCACGAGTAAATTGGTGGGTAGAGTTTCTTCCTCTTTTACCTGCCCTATATCCAGGGTTTGTAAATTGTTTACCTTGATAATTTACTTCTTCGGTTCCCTCTGCATCGAACTTTACTGCATAGAAATTTTTGTTTATATATTGGATAACGTCTTTATTAGTAAACGTATTTCTATCCATCATTTTACAAGGCCCACACCAATCTGCATACACATCGACCACTATCTTTTTAGGGTTTTTCTTTTGTGCAGCTAGCGCCTCATCCATGGTAATCCAATTGATCTCTTGTGCTTGTACAGCTATGGCCATAAGAGACAATGCCAATACTATTAACTTCTTCATGCTTATAATTTTTCTTAAAACAAAACAAAGGCTTTCAAAACTATCTCGAGGAAAGCCCTTGTTTTATGTAGACGTGTAAGATAAACTTACCTTACACCATGCATTAATCTTTTTAGAACTGGGTTTAATAATATGATGATTACCCCAGCAATTGCAGGCACAACGGTAAATATTAAGAAGAAAACAGACAAGCTGTATTCTTGCTCTACCTGCTCTACCATTCCACCTAAAGATGCCGCAATTTTGTTCCCAATAGCAATGGCTAAGTACCACATACCAAACATAAGAGCAATCATTCGCGCAGGCACTAATTTACTTACATAAGATAATCCTACTGGCGATAAGAACAATTCCCCTAGGGTTAAGAATAAATAGGTTAAAATTAACCACATCATACTAACTCGTACTGCACCAGCTTCCGATCCAGAAGGAATAATACTAGCACCATAAGCTAATATTCCAAATCCTATAGCCATAACAAGTAATCCCAAACCGTACTTCATAGCAGCCGATGGGTTGTACTTGCTATCCCACCATTTAGAGAATAAGGATGCGAATGCGATAATAAAGAAAGAGTTTAGGATACTAAACCACGACACGGTTATTTCCACTTCGTTTTCTTTTACTTCAGACACAGTCCCCATAACAATTTCCGATGGTAACTCAGCCTTTGCGTAGTCATTGCTTAAATTAGCCCTTACATCCTCATCCAAATAAATGAATTTCCCTAACTCTTCGTGTGCTGCCACCTCTTGTCCTACTTGTAAGTCTCTATTTGTAGCTATCTGCAAGGTGTGGGTAACCGCTTCTTCACCTTCCATTAATGGTCTTGCTTCTGTAATCGGTTCATATACTGTTTGGGTTTCACCATTTACCACAGTTTCAATAGCTACCGCATCGTAACTTACATCATAAGACTTGGTAGAATAGTCTTGTATTAACATCCAGATAACCAATCCCCACATAAATGCGAAACACACGGCTAACACCACATTACTTCCTGGAATCTTTTTAAAAGTTTGTTTTTTAAGCAATACTAATACCCATGTAACAATTAGCAATGGAATGATGGTAAGTAGGGTATTAAAAATATTAAATATCAAAGCAGCGTTCCCTGTCATGATACGATCGGTATAGTCTCTAGCAAAAATCACCATCGAGGTCGCAGCTTGCTCAAAAGGAATAAAGAACAATACGGTAAAGAATGCAAAGATAATCACGGCTATCATCCTATCGCGAAGTACTTTATCATATCTTGAAATCCTACTTATTACTAGATAGAGGAATAAGACAAAGCCAATTAGTAAAATAGCCAATGGGCCGGTTAACGTCTCTACTGGAAAGATAAATTTCTCTGGCAACAGATGTACGGCTCCTTCGCTAATCTTAGAAACTGGATCATCGATCAAATAAAGTAATCCGATTATGGAGGTAATTACGATTAAGGCTTTATCGACTAGGGTAAACTTATTCTCGTTACGTGCAGCTTCTCTAGTTTCTTCCGTCTCTTCTACAACTGCATTTTCGTCTACCTTTTTTGGTACGCCACCAACATCTCCGAACAAGCGCTTAGCCCAGGCAAACTGCAAAGTGCCAAACAACATAAAAATACCAGCTAAGCCAAAGCCCCAAGACCAACCAACACGTTCTGCGAGATATCCACAAAGCATCATTCCAAAGAATGCTCCTGCGTTTACCCCCATATAGAAAATAACATAGGCTCCGTCTTTCTTTTCGGGTAGGTAAGTATACATTTCTGAGATAATCGAGGTGATATTTGGTTTAAAAAATCCTGTTCCAATCACCAATAACGCTAATCCCATGTACAGGCTGAGTTCGGTTTCAAAAGCCATAGAGGCATGTCCTAAGGTCATAATAATACACCCTAGAATCACTGCATTTCTGTAGCCCATATATTTATCGGCAATCACTCCACCTACAATAGGTGTTAAGTAAAGGAGTCCTGCGTAGGTACCAAATAAGGCGCCTGCATTTCCTGTTGACCATTCCCACCCAGGGTTACTACCAATAGCAGCGATAGTTAAAAAGTTGATTAACAATACGCGCATTCCGTAGAATGAAAACCGTTCCCACATCTCTGTAAAGAACAATACGAAAAGCCCTGCTGGGTGTCCTAACACATTTGAGTCAAAAAAATTGGTTTTTGACGAAGCCGATTCTGCCATAATATCAATTGTTTATTTCTATAGTAGATTAAAATGTATTTTATTAAAGTTTCGTTTTAAAAACTGCTTTTAAAGTTTTTCTGATAGGCTTCCCAAGCCGCTGGTGTGGTAATTTCTTTATACTCATCGGTAGCTACCATGCGTAGGTACAGTTCTAACTCCTGTACTCCTTTAAAACCACCAATAGCTTGAATAACACTCCCATCTGAATCAAAAAACACCAAACTTGGATAGGTAGCAAGTTTTAGAGCATTTACAAATAAATGCGTACTGTTACGTCCCTTTTTACCTTCGATATAGTTTGGGTTGGTGTAGTCAAAATTATTATAACTAATCACATCATTCCCTTCTCCATCAAGATATACCGTATAATAATTTTCCTTTACATATTGGATAAGGTTTTTATTGGTAAACGTTTCCTTTTCAAATAGCTCGCATTCCTCACAACCATTCTCAATATATACCTTCATCAAGATTTTCTTGGGGTTTTCTTTCTGTAACTCGAGGGCTTCATTCATTTGGATCCACTCTAGCTTCTGTGCTTGGCTAATAGTCGATGTCAATAGGAATATGCCCAAGACTATATATTTTAATTTACTCATTGTTTTCTATTTAAATTACACACCTTCTACTTCCATATCTTCTGCACCATAAGTCAGACGCTTCAGTCTTTTTAAGAACACTAATAACAAGAGTCCAAAAGCAACGGTAAATATTACTAACCCAGTAAACGTTCTATGCTCCATTCTACTTTGAACCTCTTCCAAAACAAAACTAGCATAATAGTCTTCCCCATCTCCTTTGTTTTCAAGTATAGCACGTGCATCATCATCCTTCTCAAAAATTATTCTAGCATGATAAGGCTCCATCTGTGTCACCTTATTCTCTTCTAAAGTAGATTTAAGGTCGGTATAGGATGCAGCGTCTAATTTAAAGGCATCGGATATGTCTTTATCCGTGTCATACTCTTTAAATAACACTTCTCCTTCGTCTAAGTACACCTTAGTTTTTACTTCAAAGGCTAAGTCTATATTAATCGGGTAATCGTACACGGTGATTATCTTATTATTCTCATCTTTTGTCCTAATAGAATCTTTGGTCATCAGGTTTGTTAACTGTGCTTTATCATATTGCACTTCCATATTATATGGCACTAATTGTGACATAGATCCAATGCTTCCCGCTAGCTTATCACCAAATCCTGTTGCTGCAAAAAACAATCCCATCATAATAGACGAGTATTTAAGCGGCGATAGTTTTGTAATAAATGACAATGCTACAGGCGAAGCAGATAACTCACCAATAGTATGGAATAAATAAGCTAAGAATATCCAATACATCGCTGCTTTACCAAAAGTCTCTGCACTAGCTTCTTGCGATGCGAAGATCATGAAAACATAACCAAGTCCCATAATAATGGTACCTATAGCCATTTTAAATAAAGAAGAGGACTCTCTACCACTTTTCTGCCACCATACCCAAAAAGCACCCACTGCTGTACCAAATAGTATGATATAGGCTGAGTTCAATCCTTGGAAGACTGCTGCTGGAATTTCTTCTAACCAGCTCAATCCTATATACCTATCAATTTTAGTATCGGTATACAGATTTAATAAACCACCAGCTTGTTCAAAGGCACCCCAGAATACAATAATAATCAGGAACGATAGCAATAATACAATCACTCTATCTTTCTCTATTTTGGTTAACGGACGTTGTGCAGCTGCTCGTTGTTCTGGTGTAACCTTATCGCCACCAGTAAACTCTCCTACTCCAACTAGGAATTTCTGTCCCCAGATAAATACCAACTGCCCTAAAAGCATTCCTATTCCTGCCAAACCAAACCCATAGTGCCACCCATAGTAGTAGGCAACTAGACCAACAGATATACTTGCTAATAAAGCACCTATATTAATTCCAATATAGAAGATGGTAAACCCACTATCGCGTCGGATATCTCCAGGAGGATACAGTCCACCAACCATGGTAGAGATATTAGGTTTTAAACCACCTACTCCAAGGATAATCAATGCTAATCCGGTAAAAAACGCCCAATCTTGTGGCACAGCCAATATACCATGACCAAGAACTAGTAGTCCCCCACCTATCATTACCGTACGCTTCTGACCTAAAAATTTGTCGGCTACCCAACCACCTGGTATAGAAGCTACATATACCAACATAGTATACCAACCATATAACCAAAGGGCATCTCTTGTACTCCAACCCATTCCTGGGTCAGCAGCCGCAGTAGATGCTACTAAGTATAGTGTTAGAATTCCACGCATTCCATAATAAGAGAAGCGTTCCCACATCTCTGTGAAAAACAATACAAATAATCCTTTCGGATGTCCTAAAAACTCATTAGCGTGTGTATCTGTAGCCATTATCTAAGTGTTATAATTTTATAAGTGGTTTAAAATATATTCCGTCATTTTATTGTAAAGGTGCAAACGTGTGTTTCCACCATATATTCCATGATTTCTATCTGGATAAATCAACCAGTCGAAATCTTTATTTGCATTCACTAGCACATCGATAAGCTTCATGGTATTATCTACATGAACGTTATCATCGGAAGTTCCATGCACCAATAGTAAATTCCCTTCTAAATTCTTGGCATGTGTCAGCGGCGAATTTTGGTCATAACCCGTTGGGTTTTCCTGAGGTGTTTGCATATATCGTTCGGTATAAATCGTATCGTAAAAACGCCAGCTTGTTACAGGAGCTACAGCAATAGCAGTAGAGAAAACTTCTGGTGCTTGGAAAATAGCGTTGGCCGACATGAACCCACCATAGCTCCAACCCCAAATCCCAATCCTATCGGCATCTATATACGACTTCTCCCCTAGTTTCTCAGCAATTCGAATCTGATCGATTACCTCATACTTTCCTAATTCTTTTTGCGTCAGTTTTTTAAATTCGCTTCCCTTATATCCTGTACCTCTACCATCTACACAAACTACTATATAATCGTTCTGAGTAAGCAGCATATGCCAATAATCGTTGGCAGCCAACCATGAGTCACTTACCAATTGCGAGCCTGGACCTGAATATTGATATAATAAAAGTGGATACTTTTTATTTGGATCAAAATCCACAGGCTTTATCGTGTACATATTTAAATCGTAGCCGCTTATATGGATGGTTCCATATTCTTTCTTTGGAAGCTGGTAAGCCTCCAGTTTATCGAGCAACTCTTTATTATCCACAATGGTTCGCAATAGTTTTCCATTATTGGATTGATGTAAGGTGTAAGTTGCCGGCGAAGTACTGCTAGTGTGAGTATTAATAAACAAACTCATATCGGCACTAAACGAAGCAGAGTTAGTTCCTTTACTCGTTACCAATTGCTTTTTACCTCTTCCATTCGTCCTTATACTATATACATCACGATATAATGAGCCATTTTCGGTACTCTGGTAATAAAGTGTTTTCGTCTTTGCATTTAAGCCATAAAACCTAGTCACATCCCAATCTCCTTTGGTCACTTGATTGAGTAGCTTCCCATTCTTACTATAGTGGTATAAATGATTCCAACCATCGCGCTCACTTGTCCAAAAGAATCTTCCATCGTCCATAAACGTCCAATCGTCGGTAACATCGATATAGGCCTCATCGGTTTCGCGCAACACTTTCGTATATGCTGTTGTTTGTGGATGAACGTATACTAAGTCTAAGATATTCTGATGTCTATTGGTTAACTGTACGGCTAACGTATGCGCATCTTTAGTCCATTTTAATCTTGGAATGTAATAGTTGGTTTCCAACTCAGAGAAATCTACTTCCTTAGTAGTTTGATTCTCTAAAGAGTAAATATGCAAACTCACTTCGGAATTATCTTCTCCAGCTTTCGGATATTTAAACACCTGTTGTGTTGGATAAAGTTCTTTTCCATACACATCCATAGAAAACTCTGGAACGTTGCTTTCATCGAATCGTATATAGGCTAAGTAATTGCCATCGGCACTCCAATCGAACATGCGAACGATAGCAAACTCTTCTTCGTACACCCAATCCGCAATCCCGTTTATTATCTCATTCTTTTTTCCGTCTTTGGTAACTTGCGTGGTAGAGTTTGATTTTAAATCCTTTATAAATAGGTTATTTTCCTTTCCGTAGGCTATTTTAGAACCGTCGGCTGAGAAGCTCGGCTCTTGAATTTTATCCTCATCTACTTGGATTAACTCTCCAGTAGCAATATCCAGCACGTAATATACCGCTAATACAGATCGGCGATAAATTGGCTGGTATTCGGTTCCTAAGAGTAATTTTGACTCATCGGGACTAAAACTATATTGGAAAAGAGACTTCAGTTCCGGAAAATTACGAGTGTTTAACAAACTGCGAACTTTTTCGCCAGTATCGTATCGGTATACATCTATAGTGCTATTCCTATTAGCGTCATATTGCATTACCGTATACTCGTTACCATTATTTAAGGAGTGTAACCGAAATAGTGATTTGGCTTGAAAAGTTCCGTCCCAAATCTCCTCCATTCGAAGTTGTTTTTCCTGCCCAACAGCTGAAAATAAGCCAAGTACAAAAGCAAAAACAAGAAATTTAATGCGCATCCGTGTAAATGTTAAAACTAAACCAATGCCAAGTTTACTAAAAAAACCGCAGACACCCTATGCATTTCATGTTAATTGTGGACTTTAATGGGTAATTAACCGTGTTATTAATGGCGGTTTCATTAACAAATTTTTTAGGCAATTCCAGAATTATTACTAGAAAAACCTAGAGTTAATAAAATTTAAAAAAGCTTATTAGTACTAATTAACAGATTAGTCGCTCGTACCTCGCTTGGGTTAGAAAGTTTAGTCGTTCGCAGGCTCACTTGCTTAGAACAACTAACTATAATTCAGAACTTGTATCC
>Ga0209487_1000313_pt1 | contig 43783 bp, 41 predicted proteins | sample Poulit2012_FD_187524 | JGI IMG/M metagenome (GOLD analysis project Ga0209487, IMG submission 187524) | Agricultural soil microbial communities from Georgia to study Nitrogen management - Poultry litter 2012 (SPAdes) (version 2) | ecosystem: Environmental > Terrestrial > Soil > Agricultural land... | reverse complement strand
TCACCTCTTCCCATTCCGAACAGAGAAGTTAAGCCTGCCAGCGCCGATGGTACTGTTAAAACGGGAGAGTAGGTCGCCGCCAGTCTTTATAGAATCCTCTATCTTAATTGATAGAGGATTTTTTTTTGCTTTTTATTGAAAGAACTTAAACAATATTCTTCAAATGCTAATCAAATTTATTAGCATACATGATTTTTCTTCATAGGAACTTTTCATATTTATTCACATAAATCCTCATCTTCTTTCAGCATTTAATTTCTTATTTTTACTTCAAAATTTTAACGATATTTTATATATAAATAAAATGGATTTGTATTAATTGTTGCATGTTTATTGCAGTTGCTATATTTGCAAAAAAAATATTTTTAATTGTCTAATTAGAAGATATTAAACTCAGAAATCAACATCATTTGTATATAATTTTCAACATATGGTGTTATAACATTTAATTATGGAAAATCTAAGGTTATTGTTTTCTGAGATCGTATCTTTGCTTTAGAATAAATCTAAATAAAATGATTCAAGTTTCAGAGAGTGCTAAGGAAAAAGTTATTTCTTTAATGAGAGAAGAGGGAACTGATTTAGAAGCAAGTTTTGTTAGGGTTGGAGTTGAAAGTGGTGGTTGTTCTGGTTTGTCTTATAAGTTGAGCTTTGACAAAGAAAAGAAAGAGGATGACCGTGTTTTTGAGGACAATGGTGTTAGAATAGTAGTGGACAAAAGGTCTTTTTTATATTTGGTTGGTACTGTTTTAGAATATTCAGGTGGTCTAAATGGAAAAGGTTTTGTTTTTAACAATCCTAATGCTAACCGTACTTGTGGATGTGGTGAAAGTTTCGCTGTATAATTTCTAAAGTTTAAAGTTGAGTTATTTGAAATACATATTTGTCTTTCTAACTGTTGGATTGTTTGCACAGTCAAAATTAGACGAAAGTCAATTGAAAGTTTTTCAACCCACTGAAAAATCTAAAGTATTCAACAAAGTTTATACTCAGAACTTTTTCTTTGGAAATTTTGGGGTGAAACAATTGATAGGCGCTGTTTCCATCAACAATGATAATGTGAAAAAGATTGAGATTGTCGCAGAAACACCTTCAGTGAAAGATCAACCTGTCATGGAATTGCTTTATAACTCATCAGGTGATTTGATTCAAATGAAAGTTATGCAAGCTTTCTTTGGAAAGGAAATGTTGGTCGATTATCAATACAAAGATGGTTATTTAGTGGAAGAAAAGTTGACCCAATCAAACGAAATTACAGTCAATCGATTTTATTATACAGATGACAAAATGATCATTGAAAACAGTAAGGGTATTTTAGATGTTTATACTTTGGAGGGTGAGATTCTATTGAAAAATAGTTATATTGATGGTGAAATGATTTTGAGTGATCGTATGGTCAGAAATTGTAGATTGACCAATTACCAAAGAAAACCTATCAATAAAATTTGTTATAATAATTTGAATTTAAAGCTTCCATTGATCATCGAAAAATACACCAATAACGAAAATGAAGCAGGGCGAATGGTACTTCAAGTCGATGAAGTTCTATCCATTGATCAAAGTTCAGATTTAGAATACGACATTAAAGTCAGCGGACAATCGAGATATAAATTAAAATTAAATCAGGATTCGAGTTTAGCTGAATTCGCTTATTTAGGAAATAAGGAAGATAAAACGAAACCTGTTAAATATAAGTTTAACTACATATATAAAGAATAATGAGCAAAACTAAATATACAGAAGACGATTTAAGGGAAGAATTGTCGAGTGGTAAGGAGTATGAATTCGGTTTTACAACTGATATTGAGTATGAGGATTTTCCAACCGGTTTAAATGAAGATATCATCCGTATGATATCGAAAAGAAAAGAAGAGCCTGAGTGGATGACCGAATGGAGGCTTGATGCTTATAGGCATTGGTTGACCATGGAGGAACCTGAATGGGCCAATATCAAATATAAAAAACCGGATTTCAATGCGATTCAATATTTCGCTGCACCCAAACAAAAACCAGAATTACAAAGTTTGGATGAAGTTGATCCAGAATTATTAGAAACTTTTAGAAAACTGGGAATTTCTGTTGAAGAGCAAAAGCGTTTGACTGGTGTTGCGATGGATGTGGTTGTTGATAGTGTTTCAGTTACAACAACTTTCAAAGAAACTTTGGCTGAAAAAGGAATTATCTTTATGCCAATCAGTGAAGCTATCCAAAAGCATCCTGAATTAGTTCGAAAATACATAGGTACAGTTGTTCCTAAAACAGATAACTTTTATGCAGCTCTAAATTCGGCTGTATTTACTGATGGTTCATTTTGTTACATCCCAAAAGGAGTGAAATGTCCGATGGAATTATCAACTTATTTCAGAATCAATAAAGCAGGTACGGGTCAATTTGAAAGAACTTTAGTCGTTGCTGATGAAGGTTCTTATGTATCTTATTTGGAAGGTTGTACTGCACCAATGCGTGATGAAAACCAATTGCACGCTGCTGTAGTTGAACTGATCGCTTTAGAAGATGCAGAAATCAAATATTCAACCGTTCAAAACTGGTATCCAGGAGATTCTGAAGGAAAAGGTGGAGTATTTAACTTCGTTACCAAAAGAGGAGTAGCAGAGAAAAATGCGAAAATCTCTTGGACACAAGTTGAAACTGGTTCTGCTATTACCTGGAAATATCCAAGCTGTATTTTGAAAGGTGACAATTCAATTGGAGAATTTTATTCAGTTGCTGTTACAAACAATCATCAGCAAGCCGATACTGGTACCAAAATGATTCATATTGGTAAAAACACCAAATCAACCATTATTTCCAAAGGTATTTCTGCAGGTCAATCACATAATAGTTATAGAGGTTTAGTGAAAATTGGTCCGAGAGCAGAAGGTGCAAGAAACTTCTCAGAGTGTGATTCGATGTTGATGGGTAACAAATGTGGTGCACACACTTTCCCTTATATCGATGTGAAAAATAGCACTGCTCAGGTAGAACATGAAGCCACCACTTCAAAAATCGGTGAAGACCAATTGTTCTATTGTAACCAAAGAGGAATTGATACCGAAAAGGCGATTGCGCTTATAGTGAACGGATTCAGCCGTGAAGTTTTGGATAAATTGCCAATGGAATTCGCAGTTGAAGCAAAAAAACTATTAGAAATTTCACTTGAAGGTTCTGTAGGATAAAATGATTAATTAAACAATACATAAAAACACTGAGATTAAATGAATCAATTATGAGAATTTAATCGATTTTAAATAAAATGACAATGTTAAAAATAGAAAATTTACACGCCAAAATAGAAGACGGAACTGAAATATTAAAAGGTCTAAATCTTGAGATCAAACCAGGTGAAGTTCACGCAATTATGGGACCTAACGGTTCTGGTAAATCAACTTTAGCATCAGTTATTGCTGGTAAAGAAGATTATGAAGTTACTGAAGGAGATATTTTGTTTGAGAATGAAGATTTGATGGAATTAGGACCAGATGAACGTGCCCACAAAGGTATTTTCTTGTCTTTCCAATATCCCATCGAAATTCCTGGAATTACAGTTACAAACTTCATTAGAACAGCAATTAACGAAACGCGTAAAGCCAACGGATTAGAAGATATGAAAGGAGCTGAAATGTTGAAGTTAATCAGAGAAAATGCTGATAAATTAGACATTAGAAAAGACTTCCTTTCTCGCTCGTTGAACGAAGGTTTCTCAGGTGGAGAAAAGAAAAGAAACGAGATTTTCCAAATGTTGATGCTCAATCCTAAATTGGCAATTTTAGACGAAACTGACTCAGGATTGGATATCGATGCATTAAAAGTAGTTGCTGATGGTGTAAATGCCTTTAAAAATGAAGGAAATGCAGTCTTGCTAATTACTCACTATCAACGCTTGTTGGACTATATAGTACCAGATTTTGTACATGTTTTAAGCGATGGTAAAATCATCAAATCAGGTGATAAATCATTGGCCTTAGAACTTGAGGAGAAAGGTTATGATTGGGTATTAGAAGAAGCAAAGGTATAATTTGATCAATTGAGTTTTAACAATGAATTTGTTACTCAATTCAAGCAATTAAACAAGATAAAATGAGTGATTTAAAAGAAAGTTTGGTTTCAAGTCATTTGGTTTTTAACGAAAAAAAATCAATCGCTAAATGGATGGACGACTTAAGACATGAAGCCATAGATATATTTGATAAAAGAGGTTTTCCTCACCGAAAATTAGAACAATGGAGATTTACAAACTTAGCTCCATTATTGAAAAAAGATTATAAACTTTTTCCAGAACCAGAAGAAACATTCGTTGAATACAAAGACATCAAAAAGTACCTTCTACATGATGTAGATACTTATAATATCGTTTTTGTAAATGGTGTTTACAGCAGTTATTTATCTTCGACTACTCATGACGAAGGCGATATTTGCGTGATGTCATGTGCTATGGAAAAAATGAAGTATCAAACCGTTATTGAGAATTTTTATTCGAAAATAGCTCCTAAAGAAGAGAGTTTGGTTTCTTTGAATACTGCATTTACAAAAGATGGTGCCTACATTCATATTCCAGACAAAACAATTGTTTCAAAACCGATCCAAATTGTTTTTCTTTCGATTGCGAAAGAAGATGAAGTGATGTATCAACCGAGAAACTTAATCGTTGTAGGTGATAACGCAGGTGTACAAATCATAGAACGCCATCAAACACTGAATGGAAAAGCTAATTTGACCAATGCAGTTACAGAAATTCATGTCGGAAAGAATTCTGATTTAGATTATTATAAAATTCAAAACGACACAGAAGAGGCTTCACTAATCGATCATACGTATATAGAGCAAGAAAGAGACAGCGTGGCATCTGTACAAACTTTTTCATTTGGTGGAAAGTTGACGAGAAACAATCTTTATTTTGTTCAGAAAGGTGTCAATTGTAATTCCATTCTAAATGGTGTATCTGTTTTGGACAAAAATCAACACGTAGATAATCATACAAAAGTTGAACATTTATATCCAAATTGTGAAAGTCATGAATTCTATAAAGGAATTTACGATGAACAATCGAGAGGAGTTTTCAACGGAATTATTTACGTTCATCCTGAAGCTCAAAAATTGAATTCATTCCAACAAAACAACAATATTTTATTGTCATCAAAAGCAGGTGTGGACACCAAACCTCAATTGGAAATTTTTGCCGATGATGTGAAATGTTCGCACGGATGTACAGTTGGACAAATGGATGAAACGGCATTGTTCTATATGGAGCAAAGAGGAATTCCTAAAGAGAAAGCTCGTGCGCTTTTATTGCACACCTTTGCAGCTGAAGTTTTAGAGCATGTGAAAATTCCTCAAGTAAAATCAAGAATCAACAAAATCATCGCTGATAAATTAGGTGTTGAAATTGATTTTGAATTGTAAATTAAACAATGCTTTTTATACGAAAAGAAGAAAACGATAAATTGAAAAGCGTCATTTTTATTGAAAATGATGCTTTTTTTATTAGAATAACCTCTTTATAGTTTAAGAAATAAACGAATTTATTAATTCAATATAATTTATCTGAAAATCATACATTTATTAGCTTTTTCAACTTACCAAATTCGTTAATTTGATAAGTTTTGTGTTAGAATCGCTGGTATTTTATCTCTACTTTTGCAACAGAATTAAAGAATACAAGGTATTGACGTTTTGCTAACCCAATCCCAACTAAACCATAAAAATTAGTAAGAAGTAAGGTGAAGTTTTAACCTTGCTTTCTTACTATTTTTTTTTCAATCAATTTTTTAAAAATTAAACATACTTAATATTAGTCGATTTAACTCGGATTAAATATGTAATTTTATTCTCAACTAATTTATAAAAAATAAAATCATCGAAATGGATTTTTCTGAAATAGTCGAATTTACATTTGAAGAGATTTTTGAAAAGGAACTCATTGAAGAAATCAAAGAAGTTTCTCAAATTTTAGAATTTAAACAAGACGATGTTTTGATCGATTTTGGGCAGTACATGAGAGGCATGCCTTTGTTGATAAAAGGCGCCATTAAAATCATGAGAGAAGATTTCGATGAAGGTGAACTTTTATTGTATTTTTTAGAAAAAGGAGATACCTGTGCTATGACCATGTCTTGCTGTATGGGAAATAATAAAAGTGAAATCCGAGCCATCGCTGAAAATGATGGTATGGTTCTTATGATTCCTGTACAGAAAATGGAAGAATGGTTAGGAAAATATAAATCATGGCGAGCTTTTGTTTTCAATAGTTACAACAGTAGGTTCAACGAGTTGCTATCGGCCATAGATAGTATCGCTTTTAAACATATGGATGAGCGCTTGGAAGATTATTTACTCGAAAAAGCCAAAATCAATAATACCAATACAATTACTCAAACCCATAAAGAAATTGCTTACGAATTAAACAGCTCCAGAGTTGTTATTTCAAGATTACTCAAGGCAATGGAAAAAGAAGGGAAATTGAAACTCAACAGAAATAATATCGAAATTTTATAAAGAAATTCTTCTTTTAAATCATAGTATTTGTAATTCACAAGGATTTTGATAGTAATATCAGAGACAATTTCTTGTGTAACAAATATTACTGTCTATGCTTTTTTGATAGTCTAATTTTGTGCTTGTAATTAAAAAAAACATTACAACTTAAAATTTAGACTTTTAAAAACATGAAAAAATTAATTTCAATTTTAATTCTAATCCTTATCATGAGCTTCGTCCGAGCCCAAGATACCATCAGTATTTCTTGGATAGAAATTTCAGAGAAATCACTTGATGAAAATTTACAACTCCAATTAGCAAATAAAGAAACTGAAATTGCTCAAGCCGAATTGTTAGCTGCGCGTGCCATGTATTTACCCAACATCACCGCTTCTTATTCTTTTATGCATACCAATAATCCGCTAAATGCTTTTGGATTTAAATTGAATCAATCGCGAATCGTGATGGAGGATTTTAATCCAGATTTATTAAATCAACCCGATGGAATTTCTGACTTTATGTTGAAATTAGAAATTCAACAACCGATTTTTAATATGGATGCAGCTTATCAAAAAAAAGCTGGAATTGTAAAAGCTGAAGCATTGAAAATAAAATCGGAACGAACCCAAGAATATTTAGAATTCGAATTGAAGAAAGCATATATGATGCTTCAATTGGCTTACAAGATGTTGGAAACTTTAGAAAAAGCTAAACTAACGACTTTGGCCAATAAAAATGTAGTCGAAAATTATTATTCCAACGGATTGGTACAAAAGTCAGATGTACTTTATATGGATGTCAGATACAACGAAATTGAATCTCAAATTCAATTTGCAAAATCAAATATCAACAATGCTTCAGAATATTTATTCTTATTGTTAAATGAAGACGCTACCAATAAAGTGTTTAAACCTATTGATGAATTAAGCATTGAAAGTTTAGTCGCATTTGATGAACCAATTTTAAATCCAAACCGTAAAGATTTAAAAGCTTATGACAAATCCTTAGAAGCGTATGACTGGTTGATCAAATCTTCTAAATCTAAATTTTTACCCAGATTAAATGCTTTTGGAAGTTATGAATTGCATGACAACAAAATAAATGAATTCGATGGAGATGGATATTTGGTCGGTTTACAATTGTCGTGGAATATATTCGATGGATTGAGATCTAAAAGTGAAAGAGCTTCTTTTCAAGCGGAACTCAATAAAACGAAAGTCGAATTGGCTCAATACACGCAACAAAGTGAATTAGAATTGAAAAAAGCATATCGACAAGTTTTAGACGCCGATAAAAAAGTTGAATTATTGGAAATGGCTTGGAATCATAGCAAAGAAGCTTATCGAATCCAAAAAAATAGATACGATCAAGGTTTAGAAAAATCTTCAGATCTATTAATTGCAGAAACTTTGATGTCTCAGAAGGAATTAGAATACCATCAAGCCATTTTCGAATACAACACTGCTTCACAATATTATCAATTTTTAAAATAATTCAAATGAAAAATATAATTAGAACCACTCTATTAATTGCAGGACTATTCTTTTTATCGAATTGTAGTTCTGATCAAGTTGAACCTATTGCTTTTCAGGGAGAAGCCATAAAAGTAAATGTGAGTCAAGCCCAATCATTGGACGATACTGGTTTTTCGAGTGCAAGTGGAAAATTGGTTGCAAAAAGTTCTGTGAATGTATCCACTCGAATGATGGGATATATAACTTCATTTCCAATTGAAGTTGGTCAGCAAGTAACTAAAGGTCAACTCCTTGTTGCTATCAACAATACTGATATACAAGCAAAATCAGCTCAAATCGATGCTCAAATTATGCAAGCACAAGCAAATTTCGATATAGCAAAAAAAGATTACGAAAGATTCAAGAATTTATTCAATTCACAATCTGCTTCACAAAAAGAATTAGATGATATGTCAGCGCGCTTTCAAATGGCGAAAGCTGGATTGGAAGCAGCAAAGCAAATGAAAAACGAAATTAATTCTCAATACAAATATACTAACATCACCGCTCCAGTTACTGGCGTTGTCACTTCCAAATTTGCACAACAAGGAGATTTAGCCAATCCAGGAATGCCACTATTAAGCATAGAGTCTTCCTCTGATTTACAAGCGCAGTTGATGGTTTCTGAAAGTATAATTTCACAATTAGAAACAGGTATGCCAATAGATGTTATCATCAAATCGACAGGCGAAGAAGTGAAAGGTGTTATCGGAGAAATTAGTCCTTCATCCGTACAAACGGGTGGACAATTTATTGTAAAAGCAAATATTCCAAATGCAAAGAATTTATTGGCAGGCATGTATGTAAATGCAAAATTTCCCGTGAATTCGAATAGAGATTCAAATTCAGATGATAATTCAAATGTAATTATCCCAAAATCAGCATTGGTGAAGAAAGGACAATTGGTTGGAGTTTATACCATCAGTGATCAAAATACTGCGATTTTGAGATGGTTGAAAATTGGAAATGATCATGGCGATCAAGTAGAAGTTCTTTCAGGATTGCAGGTAGGAGAGAAGTTTATAGTTTCTGCTGAAGGTAGATTGTACAATGGTTCCTTGGTGAAGCTTAATTAATTATTAAAAAAATAAAAATGAATAAAGGGATATCAGGTAGAATTGCTTCGGCGTTTATAGATTCTAAACTTACGATTTTATTGATGTTAGCATTGATGATCATAGGTGTATATAGTTCTTCATTGATTCCAAGAGAAGAAGAACCACAGATCATCATTCCAATGGCCGATGTTATGGTTGCTTATCCTGGAGCTAGTCCAAAAGAAGTCGAAAGTAGAGTAGTAAAACCTCTGGAAAAAATTATTTCGAACATCAAAGGAGTGGAGCATATACATTCGATGGCTGGCAATGGACATGCCATGTTGATCGTTCAATTTTATGTAGGTGAAGACACTGAGCGATCGTATGTGAAGTTGTACGACGAATTGATGAAGCATATGGATATTTTTCCGGAAGGTGCTACTTTACCAATGGTGAAAACTCGGACAATTGATGATGTACCAATGTTGGCGTTGACACTCTGGAGTGAAAATTATGACGATTTTCAGTTGAGACAAATTGGTGAAGAATTATCGTCTGAAGTTAAAAAGATAAAAGATGTTTCATTGACCAATATCATTGGCGGACGACCACGTCAACTAAAAGTTACTTTAGACAAAGATAAAATGGCCGAATCAAATGTTGATGCTTTGAGCATTATGCAAATGATACAAGCCAATAACGGAAGTTCTCAATCAGGAAGTTTCAATGTTGGAGATACCGAATTTTTGTTGACCACAGGTGAATTTATTAGTACAGCAGAAGATTTAGAAAACCTGGTCATTGGAACTTCTCAAAATATGCCAGTTTATCTGAAACAAGTTGCTGCAATCGAAGATGCTCCATCGACTCCAAAAAATTATGTGAGCTTTGGATATGGAAATGCGAACGAATCTTCAAAAGAATTTAAATCGGAATATCCCGCAGTTACTTTAGCTGTTTCAAAGGTTAAAGGAGCTGATGCTATGCAAATTTCTACCAAAATTTTGGACAAAGTAGAGGAGATGAAGCTGGATTTAATTCCATCGGATGTAAATGTAGAAGTCACTCGAAATTATGGTGAAACCGCTTCAGAAAAGGTTTCAGAACTAATGACTCATTTATTAGTAGCAATAATAGCCGTAACAATTTTAGTAATGTTGGCCATGGGTTGGCGTGGTGGATTAGTCGTTTTCTTTTCGGTTCCATTGACCTTTGCATTGACCTTATTCAGTTACTATATATTAGGATATACCTTAAACCGTATTACCTTATTTGCCTTGGTATTCGTAGTAGGTATAGTGGTGGACGACAGTATTATTATTGCTGAAAATATGCACCGTCACTTTAAAATGAAGAAATTACCATTTAAGCAAGCAGCTATCTATGCAATTAATGAAGTAGGTAACCCGACGATTTTGGCAACCTTTACTGTAATTGCTGCGATTTTACCTATGGCTTTTGTTTCAGGAATGATGGGACCTTATATGAGTCCAATGCCAATTGGTGCGTCTATAGCTATGTTGTTGTCATTATTTATAGCCTTGACAGTTACGCCTTATTTGGGATATCATTTGTTGAAAGTCAAAGAAGGTGAAGAAAACAAAGAAGCAAATGGTGTTGAAAACAATCGAATTTATAAAATTTATAAACGAATTGAATTACCATTGCTAAATAGTGGAAAGAAAAGATGGATTGTTTTAGGAGGAACTTTGGTTTTATTGATCATTTCAACCATGGGATTCTTTACCAAATGGGTTGCAGTTAAGATGTTACCATTTGATAATAAAAATGAAATACAGTTGGTTATAGATATGCCAGAAGGAACAACTTTGGAAAGAACTTCTGCCGTTACTCAAGAAATAGCTCAATACATAAAAACTGTTCCAGAAGTCGTTCATTACCAAAGTTATGTCGGTTCGTCAGCTCCAATTACTTTCAATGGTTTGGTTCGACATTATGATATGAGAGGTGCGAGCAATACAGCCGATATTCAACTTAATTTATTATCCAAAGACAAAAGAAATGCACAAAGTCATGACATAGCCAAACGAATTCGTCCAGAAATTCAAAGGATCGCTTCGGCTTACAATGCTAATGTAAAAGTAGTAGAAGTTCCGCCAGGGCCACCGGTTTTGTCAACAATAGTTGCAGAAGTTTACGGACCTGATTATGATGAGCAAATTAAAATCGCTCGTCAAATTGAAGAAATTCTACATCAAACAGCTGATGTCGTAGATATTGATACGAGAATTGAAGATCCGCAAATTGAATATAGAATTGAATTGGATCGTGAGAAAGCCATGTTAAATGGTGTGGCACCTCAACAAGTGGTTGGCAATCTCACTTATTTAATTGGAGAACATTCAATCGGAAATATTTATGATGAAAATTCAGCAAATCCAGTCGATATAGTTTTAAAATTAAATGAGGCCGATAAAAGCTCAATTGATGCTATCACCGATGTAAAAGTAAAAGGCGAAAGAGGAATGGTCGCTGTCAGTGATATTGTGAATGTTAGGAAAGTGGAACAAGAAAATTCGATTTTCAGAAAAGATCAACAGCAAGTGGTTTACGTTTTGGCAGATATGGCAGGTGATTTAGAAAGTCCTGCTTATGCAATTTTAGGCATGGACGAAAAACTAAAAGAATTGGATATTCCTGCGGGATATAAAGTCGAAGAATTATACATGGGACAACCCGATAGTGAGAGAAATTTCACCATAAAATGGGATGGAGAATGGCAAATTACTTTAGAAGTTTTTCGCGATTTAGGAATTGCATTTATGGTGGTAATGATCATCATTTATATGTTGATAGTTGGTTGGTTCCAAAACTTTAGAACACCAATAGTTATGATGGTTGCTATTCCGCTTTCATTGATAGGAATTGTGTTTGGACATTGGGCGCTAAATGCATTCTTCACGGCGACTTCCTTCATTGGGATGATAGCTTTGGCGGGAGTAATGGTTAGAAACTCAGTTTTGCTGATTGACTTTATTGAAATTCGATTGAAACAAGGTATTCCGATTAAACGAGCGATTGTCGAAGCTGGAGCCGTGAGAACAACTCCAATTTTATTGACCACAGGTGCAGTTGTGATTGGAGCAGCGGTTATTTTATTTGACCCGATTTTCCAAGGGTTAGCGATTTCGTTGGTATTCGGTGCTATAGTTTCGACCATGTTGACCTTGGTGATAGTTCCATTGATTTATTATATCACTGAACATAAAAAGTGGGAGAAAAACAACCCAGAAGTTGAACACGAAAAATCAGAATAATTATGAAATTATTATTGTTAACCTGTATAGAGGAATATGAAAATGAGGTAAAGGAAATCTTGAAACACTCAGGTGTAAAAGCTTTCTCTTACCAAAGTGTAAAAGGATATAAAAATACAGAAAATAGTGAACTAAACAATTGGTTTGTGTCTGATGATATTCCGATGAAATCATTGTTGTTTACCATTTTCATAGAAGATACTTGTATGCCGGATATATTTGACAGAGTTGAGAAGTTCAATGAAGAAAGAGCTTCCTTATCCAAATTACATTTGGCATGTTTGAAAGTAGAACAAACCATTTAAATAAACGTAAAACATTAAAATAAATAGAAATGCAGGTAAGAATTGCACATGGAATTGCTGGTACATTGATTTTAACAAGTTTATTGTTAGGTGTATTTTTAGAAAATCCAAATTGGTTTTGGATCACAGCTTTTGTAGGAGCCAATTTACTTCAAAATGCTTTTACAGATTGGTGTTTAATGTATGTCATCCTAAGTAAATTAGGAATAACCAAAGAAGGGAAGAGTTGTAATACTAAAAATTAGTTGTTAGTAGCTTTTTTCTTATTTTTAAGTTTTATGTTTACTTTCAGTCCGCAATTTGTGGGCTGAAAGTTTTTATTTAATCACATAAGGATTGTAATCTATCAATTCTGGCTTCACATAATCAAAATCCATCAAATCATAATCAGACATATGATAAGTGTTGGTTTTGAAAATATTGTCTCCATGACCTGGTATATTGTTGTACCAAGAAAGTGATAATTCAAATCGATTGAAAACAAAATAGTCGTTGGTCAACAATACACCGAGACCAATTCTTGCATAGAGTTTACCACTCAAAACAGACTCGTTTTCTCCGCTGATCAATCCAAATGATGAACTAAATATCGGTGAAATCCTAAATCCTAACAACGAATAGGGCGAATAAGATTGCGCTTGAATATTGGTCAACCATTTTTTGGTACCAATCACATCCAAACTATAAAACCCATCGATTCCCAATGGATCATTTTCGTTCAAAGTCAATCGATCTCCTCGCGAATCCGCCCTATTGTGTCCTATGATTAAATGAGAGGAAATGAAATTTCTTAATTTCCATTCTCCCATATTTATCAATCGCGTAAAATAATTTAAACCTAAAGAAAAAACCGTTTGTTCAGAACCTTTTGAAGTCCGATATCCACCATAACCCAAGTCAAATCCTAAATATCCAAAATCAAAATAATTTCCCATTTTTACTCTTCCAGCGAGATAAAATCTGTCACGGTTGTTTTTTCTTTGAATTCCTGTGGTCAAACCCATCGAAAATCCAACAGGTATATCTTCTATTATATCGTAATTCTGTATGAATCGATCTTGAACAAATCCTCGCCTCGAAAGTTCTAATCCTAACAAGAAAAAATCTTCATTGGCATAAAATCTATTGGGATCTAAACTCAATTCTGGTCTTTTTATATAATCGACATTGAAATACCGAGCGGAAACTATCAAATTGGTCAATCGATCCTTAGTTGTATTTTCAATATTCGAAAGTCTAAAAGCATATCCACCCCAAAAATCTTTTAAATTGTATTTGAAATTCTGAGCAAATGCTCCGTTGCTATTCGGTATAGAATCTTGATAAGCCCTTTCAATTATAGAAACTCCGCCCGCCCATCGAGTCAAAGGTGAAAAGAAACGACGCTGTAAAACCACACCTTTGCTATATTCGTTTTCTTCATTGCTCGAATATCCGACACTCAAACCTATAAAAGTATTTCTAATATTGGGTATGGTATATCGGGTTTGAAATTTATTGTCACCAGTTTCGAAATTTTGTCGATAATAATTGTCGAAATCATGACCCATTCCTAAAAAATTCCTACTTCTCAACCTAAATCCAACTTTTGAACCTGAATAAGTCATACTTGGAAATATCGCCCAAGAATCTAAAGTATTTACATACAAATCAACACTGTCTGAATTTGTTCCAACTATCAAAGATTCAATTTCTACTTCTCTTATAAACCTTTGTCTTCTGATCAAACGCTCTGATTCTGCAATTTTCAATGAATCGAATTTCTCGCCTTCTTTTAATAATAAATAGTTTTTAATAACAAATTCCCTGGTTTTTACGTGTACGGCATTACCAGCTTTTTCAATGAACTTTTCAGGTCGTTTTGTGCTGTCTGCCAAAGAATATCCAAAAGGTTTATGACTATTGATGTAGATATTTCTAATTGTTTTGCCTTCAACCTCAACAAAGTTATTGTCATTTTCGATCAATATCGAATCGTTTGAACTATCTTTTTTTCTTTTTTTAAGAATTCGCTCAAGAAATTGATTGACTTTACTTTCTTTGTTTTTGAAAATTTTATCAAATGGATCTTCCTCTTTTTCAATGTTTAATGAATCTAATGGTCGAGTTGAATCAGGATTTGTTTGAGCAAAAACCGATGAGAATAAAGAAATTATTAGAAAAAAATAAAGAAAAACCCTTTTGACCATACATCATGAAAACCTATTACGAATTTAAACAATAAAAAGTGAAGAATATTGTAACTCTAAACTCTTTGTAACAAAAGTTGCCTATTGTGAATTTAATCCAACATAACTTTGAAGCTAAGATTCATAAAAATGAGTAGAGAATTCTGGGACGAACGTTATGGAAATGAGGAGTTCGTGTATGGGAAATTGCCGAATAAATATTTTAAAGAAAAAATCGATGAATTATCGGTTGGTAAAGCATTGTTCGCAGCTGAAGGTGAAGGTAGAAATGCAGTTTATGCAGCAACTTTGGGTTGGGAAGTCACAGCATTTGACCAAAGTTTATGCGCTAAGAAAAAAGCAATTTCACTTGCTGAAAATAATCAAGTTACAATCGATTATTTGGTTTCAGACTTGGACAATTTCAATTATACATCAGCATCATTCGATGTATTGGTTTTGATATTTGCTCATTTCCCTGAAGAGAAAAGAAGAATTTATCACAGACAATTGACACAAACCATTAAAAATGGCGGTTATATTATTTTAGAAGCATTTTCGAAAAATCATATGCAAAATCAAAAGGAAAATCCAAAAGTCGGCGGACCTAAAAATATAGATATGCTGTATGATTTGGATGAAATTAAAGAAGATTTTCAAAATTTTGAATTTTTAGAAGCTTACGAAACTGAGACGGAATTGAATGAAGGTGAACATCACAAAGGAAAAGGCAGTGTAATCCGAATTTTAGCTAAAAAGACGAATGAAATTAATTGGTAACAAAAGTTGCTGATAATTTGTCGATGAATTAAGACCTTTGTATCAATGAATTAAAAGAATTAAAGATGGAAAATTTATTACAATTTGATTGGAGCAAGAGAGCTTTTGAAGATTCAGAAGCTGTGATTGTTGACGTAAGAACTCTTGAGGAAATTCAGAGAGGTGTTATTGAAAATGCAATCCATATAGACGTGATGGAAACCGATGATTTTATTGAAAAAATAAAAGATTGGGACAAGGAGAAAAAATATTTTTTGTATTGCCAATCCGGTGGTAGGAGTGGAGCTGCATGCAATTTGATGAATCGATTAGGATTCAAACATACTTATAATTTAGAAGGTGGAATTTTGGATTGGATGGGAAAAATTGTTGCATATGATCGATAGAATGAGAAACGGTTGGAATTTTTTGCGTTGGTTGAGATTTTCGATTGGAATTTTTATTCTAATTCAAGGAATAATCTCAGGCGTAGGAATGTTTATTTTATTGGGTGTGATTTTCACTCTTATGCCATTATTGAATATAGGTTGTTGTTCGACTTCAGCCTGTGGAACAAATCAGTCCAAATTCAATGACGATGAAAACGGAGATTTTAAAGTAGTTTATGAAGAAATAAATACTAAAAAAGAATTAAAATGAAATTTATAAAATCCAATTTATTGATAGTCGGTGGAGTTTTGATCGGTGCTTTAGCAGGATTTTTATATTGGAAATACATTGGCTGTTTATCAGGCGGATGCGCAATTACTTCAAATCCATACAACAGCACGATTTATGGATCAGTCGTAGGGGGACTATTATTTTCATTTTTAAAGAAAGAAGAAAAAAATAATTCAGTAGAAGATGACATTTAAAGAAATAATAAATCAAGACAAAGCAGTTTTAGTTGATTTTCACGCAGATTGGTGTGGGCCTTGTAAAATCCAAGCTCCTATGTTGCAAGAGCTAAAAGATAAATTAAAAGACAAAGTTTCGATTATTAAAATTGATGTTGATAAGAATAGAAAATTGGCTTCTCAATATAAAGTGATGAGCGTTCCTACACTTATTATTTTTAAAAACGGTCAAGCCAAATGGAGACAATCAGGAGTTTTTCCTGCCAATGAATTGGAAAAAATTATTGAGGGAATTAATTAATTTCTTTCAATTGATCAAATGAAGAAGATACTTTTTAACAATGAATGAACCGATGTAAACCTTAAATGATGCAAGATATTTTAGAATATACAAATTCAGAAACGCCAGTTTTGATTGAGTTTTATACCGCTTGGTGTGCGCCTTGTAAAATGTTGGGAAAGATTTTGGACGAAGTTCAAATGGATTTAGGTGATAAAATCATCATAAAAAAAGTGGATATCGATGAGGATAAAATAACTACAATCAATTTTGATTCGACTTATCAAATCATGGGTACGCCTACGATGTTACTTTTTAAAGATGGAAAGTTGCTTTGGAGGCATGCAGGAGTTTTGTTTAAGGATGATCTTTTGGAGAGAATTTCTCCGTATTTGAATGAATAAAACGACCCCTGACTGAAAATTTAGTCAGGGGCAGTTTAGGTCGATTGTTAAGAAGGTTAGTTTCTCAAATTTGTGTTCGCGAAAATATTAATTAAGAAATTATTCTTATGTAACCTAAGTTACTCACTGATTCGAACTATGTTTTAACTTTGAATAAAATCGTGTTGTTTTGAGAAATGTATTTTTTTTAATCGCTTTTACGGGAATTTTATTTGCTTGTTCAAAGTCAGATAAAAATTCGAATGAAATAAATACTGATTTAGATTCCATTGATTTTTCTAAATCAACTTTTGATTCTATCGCTACAATTTCACAAACTACTCTATTGAAAAATGTTTCTTCTGCCATTGAAATTGGAGGAACTGAATATGCAGTTGAATTTTGTAATGAAAAAGCTTTGTCGATAACGGATTCTTTGTCTTCTGAATTCGATTTGAAATTATCGAGAATATCCAATAAAACAAGAAATTCAAACAATGCTTTCAAATCAACTATGGATGAACTCGTTTTTGAAGATTTTTCAAAAGATGCTGATTTAATTGATAGTTTGATTCAGCAAGAAGAAAAAATTACTTATTACAAAAGAATCAATACAGCGATGCCGGCCTGTATCAAATGTCACGGTAATCCATCAACAGATATAGATGAATTGACTTATTCAAAAATTCAATCTTTATATCCAGAAGATTTGGCCATCGGATATGGAATGAATGAGTTGAGAGGATTGTGGAAAATAGAAAAGAAAAATTAGTTGTGTGTAGTTTTATGAATTAATTTTCATTAGAGATCGCCTCATTGAATCAATGGGGCGATTTCATTTTATAAGTAGAAATAAAAAAACCTTAAGTTTAAATTCACTTAAGGTTTAGTTTTATGATAGATTTTATTTACTGAAGAAACTATCGACAAATTCAAATTTATCAAAAGCTTGTAAATCATTAATTCCTTCACCTACACCAATATATTTAACAGGAATTTGGAATTGATCTGAAATTCCAATCACCACTCCACCTTTAGCAGTTCCATCGAGTTTCGTCACAGCAAGTGCTGTAACTTCAGTAGTTTCGGTGAATTGTTTGGCTTGTTCAAATGCATTTTGACCTGTAGAACCATCCAAAACCAAAAGTACTTCATGTGGTGCATTGGGATAAACTTTTTGCATCACTCTTTTAATTTTAGAAAGTTCATTCATCAAATTCACTTTATTGTGCAATCTCCCAGCAGTATCGATCAAAACAACATCTGCATTTTGAGCTTTAGCTGATTGTAAAGTATCGAATGCCACCGAAGCAGGGTCAGAGCCCATGGCTTGTTTGACAATAGGTACACCGGTTCTTTCAGACCAAATAACGAGTTGATCTACGGCAGCAGCACGGAAAGTATCGGCAGCTCCAAGTACAACTTTTTTACCATCATTTTTAAATTGGTTTGCGAGTTTACCGATGGTAGTTGTTTTACCAACACCGTTGACACCAACGACCATAATGACATAAGGTTCGTCCATTTTAGGAATTTCAAAACCTCTGATTTCATCGTTTTTGTTCTCTGTCAAAAGAGCTGCAATTTCTTCTCTCAAAATGACATCGAGTTCTTTGGTGTTCAGATATTTGTCGCGAGCAACTCTATCCTCGATTCTTTTGATGATTTTTAAAGTAGTATCAACACCTACATCGGAAGTGATGAGCACTTCTTCTAAGTTATCGAGTACCTCATCGTCAACCTTTGATTTACCCGCAACCGAACGGCTTAACTTTTCGAAAAAAGACTGTTTTGACTTTTCAAGACCTTCGTCTAATTTCTCCTTTTTTTCTTTACCTAATATTTTCTTAAACCAGCTCACTTATAAAATAATTTTTACAAAGATACCAAAATGTTAAAAACAAAAAAAGGTCACATGATTGTAACCTTTAAACGTTTAATTATAAAAAACTAAAAAAGTATTTACTTTTTAAAAAAATCGTTAACGCTCGCAGCATTAATCATTTTCTCTTCAAAATAGTAAGCACCAGTTTTCGGTGATTTTACCATTTTGATAGCTTTCGTCATGTTCTTAGAACTACCTGTTTGAAGGGTAGCCATTGGTTTCTTTGCCATGGTATACTATTTTATTTGATTTCTTTATGTACGGTATAACGCTTCAACACAGGATTGTATTTTTTCAATTCAAGCCTATCTGGTGTGTTTTGCTTATTCTTAGTCGTGATGTATCGAGACATTCCCGGCATACCACTTTCTTTATGCTCAGTACATTCTAATATTACTTGTACTCTATTACCTTTCTTTGCCATATTGAATGTTTATTAATCGATTAAACCTTTTTTACGCGAACGCTTAAGTGCTTCTTCAATACCTAATTTATTGATGATTTTCAAACCATGTGCAGATACACTCAACGTAATCCACTCATTTTGCTCAGGTACGAAAAATCTTTTCTTAAATAAATTCACGTCAAAAGTACGCTTAGTTTTGATGTTTGAGTGAGAAACTTTGTTCCCAACCATTCTCTTCTTTCCAGTGATTTGACAAATTTTCGACATTTGTTCCTATTTTTTTCGGACTGCAAAGATAAATATTTAAATTACACTTTTACAAGTATTTCCAATTTAAATTTTCTTTTTCTTTTGTAAACTGTTGATTATGTGCCAAGCAATTGTATATCCAAGAAGAATTCCAGCGATCAATAATGCAATTCTTACCAAATAATCGCCATGTTGTGAATAAAATGTCAACTCATTGTTGAGTTTGGCTTTTCCAACCAAAGCTCCATTGGTTTCGTAAGGCAACGATGAAGTTATTTCTCCTTTTTGATTGATAAATGCAGAAATTCCTGAATTCGCAGATCGAACGATGTCCCTACGGTTTTCGATAGCTCGTAAATTTCCATACAATAACAATTGTTTGTGTCCGTCAGAATCACCCCACCATGAGTCGTTGGTCATTATAAATAAAACATTGGCTCCGTTTTTTACATAATCCGTGGTGAATTCTCCATAAATCGATTCATAACAAATGATAGGAGCAATTTTTGCATTGTTGAATGAATTGGTAAATACCGTCCTTTCATCTTGTGTCAAAAGCGTTCTTACAGTTCCTCCAAAATTCAACATTATATCGCCCAAAAGTGGTTTTAAAACACTCATATATGGGAAGTGTTCCACCCCAACTACCAGTTTTGATTTGTGATAATGTTGTATATCATCTTTTGAATTTAATTGTATGGCCGAATTCATCGCATCTACCCAAACATCTGAATTTCCATATCGTGAAGCAGTTTTTGTAGCCAATTTCTCGTATGGATAATATCGCATCAATTCGACGCCAGAAACAAAACTTAATTCTGGATAATCCGAAAAGCTGTTTTGAATCTGTTGGATTAAATAATCTTCTTCCAATCGATCGATGTTCAAACCAGGTCCAGGCCCAGGGAAAGCGGTTTCAGGCGCAACTACAAATTGAACTTCTGGTGTGATGTTCTTTTTTGTAATCTGAATCAAATCATCTACTATTTCAAATGGCTCTTTGCTGTATTTTTCAGTATATGGATCCAATTCTGGTTGTAAAATCAAAGCTGTGATTTCTTCACCTTTTTCTTCATAACTATAATAAATTCCGTACGAAATTCCGATAGGCACCAAAATCCAAATCGAAGCATAAGTAATTAACTTTCTGAGATGTTTCTTTTCTTTTAGGTTCAAATAAGCATAGAGATAATAGAAAATAATCATATTACCCAACATCACCCATAGCGTTCCACCAAAACCACCCGTGAATTCATACCATTGTACCCACTTAGGAAAAGCTGCAAATCCATTCCCTAAGTTGAACCAAGGCCAAGTCATCTCCCAATCGAGATGAAACTTTTCGAAACTCATCCAAATGGCAGGCAAAAAAGGAATTCCATATATATGACCCGATTTTGATTTGACCCAATGATAAAGCTGAAAAACAATACTCATCAATAAAGCATTGATCAATACAGGAAATAAATAAGAAATCCATGAATTTTGTAGTTCACCGTGAGAATTGGTTTCTTGTGCATAATGAAGCCACCAAATAACGATAGCGTTCCAAATTAAAAATGCTATATACGAAAGACCGAAAATTCTCCAACCTTTCTTTTTGATGTTTTCCATTTGTGCAATCTTGTTCTCTGCAAACAGCAATGGAACAAATCCAAAGAACAATAAAATAGGAAATCCATGTGTTGGCCATCCCATAGCCAAAATTAATCCGGATGCAATTGCGTATAATATATATTTCGACATGATGACAAAGTTAATAGAAAACCAATAGAAAAATTTGAATTTTATCAGTAACTGATTTTTTTCATATCCACTAAATAGGGTTTTGTTTTGCAAAGTACGAATAAGTTGTATCTTTGCAGCGGGCAAGTCCCACACAACCAGCTCCTGGTTAATCCCCCAGGGCGGGAACGCAGCAAGGGTATCCGGTTGTAGCGGTGTGATGTGGGTAGCTTGCCTTTTTTATTTGAATTAATTCAAATAAAAATTCTTCAAATTCATAAAATCCAAAATACTCACAAATTAAAATTCTAAATCACAAAAATAAATCGTACTTTTGCCTGGTATAATTTTGTGTGAATTCACTTCCTTTGTATAAGCTCATGATAGGGATGAGTGTTTCTACAACAGACCGTAAATCTGTTTTCTACAAACGAAGTGTATGTTATTCGTTTATCATACCTTCGCTTGTAAATTGTTTAAGGAATAAGTATAAATATAGATATGAATAAACGAATTTTTATTCAAAAAAAACCGAGTTTTGAAATCCATAGTAGGAGAGTAACGAAAGAACTGCAAAACCTTGTCGCTGGAATAGAGTGCAAGGTTTTTGTAATTTATGATGTGTTCCACATCACTGAAAATCAGCTAAAAGATAGCCTGTTTAAGGTCTTTGCAGATCCAGTCACAGATATTGCATACCATAGCTTAGACGAAATTGTTTCCAATGGAAAAGATATAAAATACTTCGCTGCTGAACTTTTGCCTGGTCAATATGACCAAAGAGGTGATTCTGCTGAACAATGTTTACAGCTAATAGGCTTATCCGAACCTGAAGTTCACACAGCCTTGCTTTACGTTTTTGAGAATATTTCTGATAAAGATTTACAAAAAGTTAAATCTTATCTGATCAATCCAGTTGAATCGAGAGAAAAGAATTTAGATAAATTGGTTGAAACTGAAACTCATGAAGTTCAACCAGTAGCAACCCTTGATGGATTTACTGAATGCGATGAAGAGCAACTGCAAAATATTCATGACCAATACGGATTGTCCATGGGCATGGATGATTTGAAATTTATTCAAAATTATTTCAAATCCATACATAGAGATCCAACGGAAACTGAAATTTTAGTTTTAGATACTTATTGGTCCGACCACTGTCGTCACACGACTTTCGAAACTGAACTTACCCAAATTGAATTTGAAAATCAATTCAAAGATACCCTTCAGAAAACTTATGAGTATTATTTAGAACTCAGAAAAGAACTCAATATAACATCGCCTATTCGATTGATGGATATGGCAACCATTATGGGTAAATATTTGAGTCGAACTGGAAAGGTGAAGAACATTGATTTTTCTGAAGAAGTCAATGCTTGTTCGATTGTAGTTCCAATAGATGTCGATGGAAAAGAAGAAGATTGGTTGTTTCAATTTAAAAATGAAACCCACAATCACCCAACCGAAGTAGAACCTTTTGGTGGTGCTTCAACTTGTGTGGGTGGGGCAATTCGTGACCCATTATCTGGCCGAGCTTATGTTTATCAAGCGATGAGAGTTTCAGGTTCAGGCAATCCATTAGTGGATATCAAAGAAACAATTCCTGGAAAATTGCCTCAAAGATATATTACCAAAGAAGCTGCCAAAGGAAATAGCTCTTATGGAAACCAAATCGGTGTTGCTGCTACTCATGTTAGAGAAATTTATGACTCAGGCTATGTAGCCAAGCGATTGGAAGCCGGATTTGTCGCTGGAGCAGTGAAAAAAGATTGGGTTCGAAGAGAAGAACCTATGCCGGGCGATAAAGTAATTTTATTGGGAGGTGAAACCGGTCGTGATGGAGTAGGAGGTGCCACTGGATCTTCCAAAGCTCATGATGGAGAAAATATCGAAGAATTGAGCTCAGAAGTTCAAAAAGGAAATCCAATCATTGAAAGAAAAATTTTAAGACTTTTTAGAAAAAAAGAAGTTTTAGCCTTGATTAAGAAAAGCAATGATTTTGGAGCAGGTGGAGTTTCTGTTGCTATAGGTGAAATCGCAAGAGGTGTAAAAGTAGATCTCGATGCTGTTCCTTTGAAATATGACGGCCTAAACGGTACTGAAATCGCTTTGTCTGAATCGCAAGAAAGAATGGCGATAGTAGTCGAAGCTAAAGATGTTGAAAAACTTCAAGCCTTTGCCAAAGAAGAAAATTTAGACGCTACAGTTGTTGCTGAAGTTACTTCAGATGATAAAATGACAATTGTTTGGAAGGGCAATAAAATAGTGGAATTGGAAAGAAGCTTTTTGGATACCAATGGTGTTAGAAAAAAAGCTACAGCCCAAGTTGTCGATTTAGAATCGGCAAATCCATTCGGAAGCAAAGAATTCTCAAAAGAAAATTTCATCGAATTGATGAAAGATTTGAATCATGCTTCACAAAAAGGATTGAATGAATTGTTCGATGATTCAATCGGTCGAGGAACGGTTTTAAAACCTTTTGGTGGTAGAACACAAAATTCACCAGAAGATGTGAGCGTTCAAAAATTCCCAACCGATGGATTTACAAATTCGGTAAGTATGGCAAGTTTCGGTTTTGATCCGAGAGTCAGCCGATGGTCACCTTATCACGGAGCTTATTTTGCAGTAATGGAAAGCGTTGCTAAAATTGTTGCAGCCGGTGGTGATTATTCAGAAATTCGATTGACTTTCCAAGAATATTTCGAAAGTTTAAGAGATGACCCAAAACGTTGGGGAAAACCTTTGGCAGCTTTGTTGGGCTCAATTGAAGCTCAAAAACAATTGGAAATTCCTGCCATCGGTGGAAAAGATAGTATGAGTGGAAGTTATCAGGAATTAGATGTTCCTCCTACATTGATTTCTTTTGCAGTTTGTCCAAACAAAACTCATAAAATCAAATCAGCCACTTTACAATCGAACAATTCTAAACTTTCAGTTTTCATTCCAAATTTGACCGATGATTTATTGTTGGACGAAAATAATTTGAAATCAGTTTTTGATTGTATTCAAATCAATAATTCAAATATTATTTCATCTGCTACAGTTAAATTCGGTGGTTTGGCCGAAACCATTGCTCTGATGAGTTTTGGGAATGAAATCGGTGTGGAGGTTGAAACTACTTTGGATCTAATGAAATTTTATCCAGCAGCTATTGTGATTGAACATTCAGATGATCTTGAAATTTCAAATGATTTGAAAGATAATTTTTATGAATTAGGTAAAACAAATGCATCGAAAGAATTGAAATTCAATGAAGTTTCAATTTCTATGAATGAAATTTTAACCGAATGGAAAAGCACTTTCTCAAACCTTTTCCCTGAAAAGATTGAAAAGTCAAAAACTCCTGTGTATGATTTAGAAATTAAATCAGACAATCTACCAATAGCTCCAACGATACTAAATAAAGTAGCTCAGCCGAAAGTATTTATGCCACTTTTCCCAGGAACAAATAGTGAATACGATGGTATCAAAGCATTTGAAAAAGAAGGAGCAGAAGTAGAAGTTGGCGTGTTTAAGAATTTGAGCAAACAAGATATAAAAGATACGGTGGAAGCTTATGCAAAAGCCATTGACAATGCTCAAATCCTTTTCATACCAGGTGGAGCTTCAGCAGGCGACGAACCCGATGGTTCTGGAAAATTCATTGCTACCGTTTTAAGAAACGAAAAAGTGAAAGAAAGTGTTCATAGATTGTTGGAAAGAGATGGCTTGGTGTTAGGGATTTGTAATGGATTCCAAGGATTAATTAAATCAGGTTTGCTTCCTTATGGGAAAATTCAAGATTTGAAAGACGATACACCTACTTTAACTTACAACGAAATTGGTACAAGAATTACTTCTATGGTTCGCGTGAAAGTCAATCCTTCACATTCACCTTGGTTAAAAGGAATGGAAGGAATGGAATATTGGTTGCCGTTTTCACATGGTGAAGGTAGATTTATGTCCGATGAGAATAATTTGAAAAAATTAATTGACCAAAATCAAATCGCTACTCAATATGTAGATTTGGATGGAAATGTAGCGGTTGAAATGCCTTACAATCCAAATGGTTCTGTGATGGGCGTTGAAGGTTTGGTGAGTCCATGTGGGAAAATTTTCGGACGTATGGGACATTCTGAAAGAGTAGAAGAAGGAACTTATCTGAACATTTCAGGAGTAGAAAATGTAAGTATTTTCAAAAATGGAATTGAATATTTTAAATAATTGATCAAATTATTACAACAAATTAATAAGAATAAAATGGAGAGGAAATTCAATTTCCTCATCCATTTAAATTCAATCAAATGAAAACAAAAATTAAAAAACCTCAAGATTCTTTAGATTTTTACCAAAGAAATCATTTAAAAAGCATTTTAAATGATGAAGCTTTAGATAAAATGGAAGAAGAGTGCGGGGTTTTCGGAGTGTTTGCTCCAAACAATATCGATACTTTTTCATTGTCTCAGTTTGGGATGTTTGCTTTGCAACATAGAGGACAAGAGGCTTGTGGAATTTCTGTATTGAAAGATGGATACATCAAAACTTATAAATCAGAAGGTTTGGTTTTAGATGTTTTCAAGGACATTGAAAATATCAACGAATTTCAAGGAAATGCAGTGATTGGACACACCCGATATTCTGCTGCTGGAAGTGAAAGTTCGAAAAATATTCAACCGATTTATGCAGTGAATTATTATGGAAAACCACATTTTTCCATCGTTCACAATGGAAATGTAATCGAAACGGAAGAACTGAAAGAAGAATTGGTCAATGAAGGTTTACCTTTTTTAGCCAATACGGATACTGAAGTTATCTTAAGATCGATTCAAAAATATGCCGATTTAGAAGTTCATGAAGCGATTAAAAAAGGATTGAAGAGAATCAAAGGTGCATATTCAGTTTTATTGTTAGCGAAAGATTCTTTGGCAGCATTTAGAGATCCCAACGGAATTCGTCCTTTGTGTATAGGTAAAATCGGCGAATCAGCTTATGTTTTCAGTTCGGAAACTTGTGCATTGGACGCTGTGGGTGCGACTTATGTGAGAGATGTTGAACCTGGTGAAATTGTAGTTGCCAACAAAGAAGGCTTGCATTCTTATGCATTGGAACAACCGACCAAAAGAAGAACTTGTTCTTTTGAATATATTTATTTTGCTCGACCTGACTCGAGAATGGATGGAAAAGAAATCTATGATTTAAGAGTCAAATGTGGAAAGAAACTCTACGAACAATCTCCTGTGGAAGCTGATGTAGTAATAGGTGTGCCAGATTCAGGTGTGCCATCGGCCATCGGATATTCGGAAGCTTCAGGAATTCCGTTTGAACCAATTTTGGTAAAAAATAGGTATATGAGTCGTTCGTTTATTTTGCCTTCTCAAGAAATGCGAGAGAGAGTAGTGAATTTGAAACTCAATCCAATTGCTGAGAAAATCAAAGGTAGAAGATTGGTGATACTCGACGATTCGATTGTAAGAGGTACGACGAGTAAACTTTTGGTACAGATTTTAAAAGAAGCAGGTGCCAAAGAAATTCATTTCAGAAGTGCATCTCCACCTATAGTTTCGCCTTGTCATTTGGGAATTGATATGCCGACAACCAAAGATTTGATTTCAGCAAATATGAGAAGAGAAGAATTGGTCGATTATTTGGGCGTGGATAGTTTAGATTTTCTAAATGTAGAAGGTCTGATGGATATTTTGGGTTCAAATGAACATTGCTTTGGATGTTTTACAGGAAAATATCCAGTTGAAAAAACAAAAGCAAATACGGATTCTTATCAGAAAAAATTAAAGTATTAAATTATAAATAAAGGGTTTTAAAGTGATGAAACAGGACTTGGATTTCTAAGTCCTGTTTTTTTTATGTCTTCATTTCATAAATGAAATCATCCATAAAATAACCATTTCCTATATCGAAAACTCCTTCTTCAACTTTTAAAAAACCAACTCTTTCATAAAAAGCTATAGATTGAGTATTGTTTTTATTGACATTTAAACGAATGGAATTTTTATTGTTTTCTTTGGCAATTTCTTTGGATCTATCGATGAGAAATTTCCCTAATCCTTTTCCTCTGACTTTTGATTTTAGATATAATTTGGACAATTGAATGTTTTCTTCTTCCACTTCACAAACCAAATAACCAATAGCTTCATTTTCTAAATATAGAATTTCCCAATAAACACCTTCTTCCAACTCTTTTTGAATCTTCTCAGTCGAATAAAACAAATCCAGCATATAATCGATTTGTTGTTGACCTATAATCGGAAGGTAGTGTTCTTCCCAAATTTCTCTTGCCAATTGTTGAACTGTACTGATATCTTCCGATTTGAGTTTGACTAATTTCATACAAATTATTGTTTTGAAAAGTTCAAATTTAATAATAATTGGATTGACATCTCTTTGTTTTCAGTTTCACGAATTCAATGCTTATATTTGTTAGCAAAAATTAAAATATGTACAGCGAAAAATTCAAACAACATTTAGTAGATCAGTTGGCTGATTTGGAAAGTCAAGGTTTATTCAAAAGAGAAAGAATAATTGCCTCAAAACAAGCGGCAGAAATTACATTAGAAGACGGTAGTAAATTGTTGAATTTCTGCGCCAATAACTATTTAGGATTATCTGACAATGCTGATGTGATCAAAGCTTCTCAAGATATTTTAGACAAAAGAGGTTATGGGATGTCGTCTGTACGTTTTATCTGTGGTACACAAGATATTCATAAAGAATTGGAAACTAAGATTTCCAAATTCTTAGGCATGGAGGACACAATTTTATATGCTGCTGCATTTGATGCAAATGGTGGTGTGTTTGAGCCTTTGTTTACTGAAGAAGATGCGATTATTTCTGATGAATTGAATCACGCTTCTATCATCGATGGCGTTCGCTTGTGTAAAGCTGCAAGATACCGTTACAAAAACAACGATATGGAAGATTTGGAAGCTCAATTAAAAGCAGCTTCTGAAAAGAATCATAGATTTAAAATCATAGTAACCGATGGAGTTTTCTCAATGGATGGTATAGTTGCCAATCTAAAAGGTGTCTGTGATTTGGCAGATAAGTATGATGCTTTGGTGATGGTTGACGATTCTCATGCTACAGGATTTATTGGGAAAACCGGTCGTGGAACGCATGAATATTGCGATGTGATGGATAGAGTAGATATCATCACTTCGACTTTAGGAAAAGCTTTGGGTGGAGCTATGGGTGGATTTACTTCAGGTAAAAAGGAAATCATAGATATGCTTCGTCAAAGATCGAGACCTTATTTATTCTCAAACTCTTTGGCACCAGGAATTGTTGGTGCAGCAATTCATGTTTTGGATACCTTGGACAAAAGTACCGATTTGAGAGATAAGGTAATGGAGAACTCAAATTATTTCAGAGCAAAAATGAAAGAAGCAGGATTTGATATAGTTGAAGGCGAATCAGCCATCGTTCCTGTGATGCTTTACGATGCTAAATTGTCTCAAGAAATGGCCGACAAACTTCTGGATGAAGGAATTTATGTGATAGGATTTTTCTTCCCAGTTGTTCCAAGAGAACAAGCGAGAATTAGAGTTCAGCTCTCGGCTTCTCATACAAAAGAGCAATTGGACAAAGCAATTGCAGCCTTTATTAAAGTTGGAAAAGAATTAAAAGTAATTGAATAAAACACAATAAACTTAAATGAAAATCCCATTTGAAATTTCAGATGGGATTTTTTATTCATTAAATCTTCTTCAATCTTGCGAGATAAGCTGAGCCGACTTGTTTGACTTTCTCAGCCTTAAATCCACTGTTTTTTGCTAAACCTTTTAAATATTCAAAATCGATGAACAACCAAGGAAATGGTTTTTGCTTTTTTCCTTTATAATAAACAGTAAATTCAACTTCTCCATAATATTTTTCAATCGGCAAATCCAAACCATTCAACTCGTTGTACATATAAATTAAATCCGTACTATCGATCAATATTTGACCATCATTTTTCAATAAATCATATAATTTGTTGAGATAAGTATTTACTTGATCAACTTTACCGAAAATTCCAGTTCCATTCATCAGCAATAATATTGTATCGAATTTTTCTTCTTTGAAATCCAATAAATGCTGACAAACGACTTTTCTAATTCCTCTCAATTTGCAAACTTCACTTGACTTATGAGAAATTTCCAAAGCCGTAACATCCATTCCCAATTCATCTTGCAAATAAATGCTATGAGCTCCTGCACCTGCGCCTATGTCGAGCACTTTACCACGAGTCAGTTCCATTGCTTTTTTTTCGATAATGTTCATTTTATCGAATTCTCTGAACAAATATGCCACAGACATAACTTCCAATTCAGATATGGTAGTTTCAGTCAAAAGATCTTCTGGTGAATTGTCATGATGAAAATCCCAAATCGCTTGCCCCATCAAGTCGCTCATTGATAAAAAAATTAAATCACGAATTTAAGGATTCTTTCTTTGGAATGTAAACTCGTTCGATAGGTTTATTCAAATCAGATGTTGTTTGTTTTTCAATAAAGATAGATATTAGCAATCTATATTTTAATTCAATTAAAACATCGACTATTATGAAAATTCGTCACTTTTTTTCTTTATTAATTCTATTTACAAGTTTCATTACAAATGCCCAAAACATTGACCTATCAAAGGTCGATGAAGTAGTTGAAAAAACACTTGAAACTTTCAATGTTCCAGGAATTGCTGTTGGAATTGTACACAATGATGAAGTGGTTTTGGCCAAAGGTTATGGAATTGCAAATATCAATACGGGCGAAAAAGTGAATTCAAGTACGAATTTTGGAATCGCTTCCAATTCTAAAGCATTTACGACTACTGCCATTGCATTGCTGATTGATCAAGGAAAAATCAATTGGGACGATAGAGTGAAAAAATACATTCCTGAATTTAAAATGTATGATGATTATGTGACGGAAAACTTTACCATTCGTGATTTGGTCGTTCATAGAAGTGGCTTGGGCTTGGGTGCGGGAGATTTGATGGTTTGGCCGGATGGTCATGATTTTACACCTGATGATATCATTCAAAACATTCAATATCTAAAACCTGTTTCGGATTTTAGAACGAAATATGATTATGATAATCTGCTTTACATCATAGCCGGAGTTGTAATTGAAAGAGTTTCAGGGAAATATTGGACAGATTTTATCGAAGAGAATTTCATTCAACCGCTCAATATGAATAGAACTGCAGCGAGTTGGAATACTCTGAAAGATAGAAGCAATGTGATTGTTCCTCATGTTCCAATCGATGGTGAATTGAAAGTGGTCGATCGATACACCAATTCTATTTTTGATGCAGCCGCTGGACTTTATTCAAATGTGGATGATTTGATTCATTGGGTGAAATTTCAATTGAATTATGGGAAAACTGAAGATGGAAGACAACTGGTTTCAGAAGAACAAATGAGACAACTTTCAACACCACAAACGCTTCAACCGAATCGTACAACTGAACCTTACAATACACTTTTTAGAGCTTATGGACTCGGATTTCAATTGCAGGATATGAATGGGAAATTAGAAGTTTCACATACCGGTGGACTCGAAGGTATAGTTACTCAAATCATTATGTATCCTCAATTGGACCTGGGAATTATCGTTCTGACCAACCAACAATCAGGTGCAGCTTTTATGTCGATTTCAAATACCATCAAGGATTTTTATTTGGGATTGCCCGAAAAAGATTGGGTGGAGCATTATTCTGAATTAATTGCAAAAAGACAGGGAGATGCCGATCAAATTGTTTCAGAAGTTTGGAAAACAGTTGAAGAAAATAAGAAAAAGAGAATTGCTTATATCGACACTTTAGTCGGAACTTATGAAGATCCATGGTTTGGTCAAGTGGAAATCAGTCAAAGCAAAGGAAAGTTGAGATTTGTATCGAAAAGATCTTCTCAACTTCAAGGCGATATGTTCTATTATAAAGGTGATACTTTTGCAGTGAAGTGGGACAACGCTTATTTACATGCAGATGCGTTTGCAATCATCGAAACCAAAGATGGAAAAGTCGTTGGAATGAAAATGCTACCGATTTCTCCTTTGACCGATTTTAGTTATGATTTCCAAGATTTAGACTTTAAGAAAGTGAATTGACGCTTTTGATACAATTGATTCATTTGCAATGAAATAAATGAGAAAAATCAATTGGAGTTTCATTGTAAAGTAATATATTTGCGTTTGATTTTCAAAGAGATAGGTTCTTTGAATTTCAAACCTAAACCAGTAGAATTAAACTAACCCAACCGTTTTTTTTTAATTATCCAACAACTTAAATTTTAATTTCCCCCATAAATATGAGTTGAATTAAAACGTATTTATGAAGTTTAATTTTTTACTGTTAAAGATAATTTTCTTTACACATTTAGCAAGTATGTCTTTTGCTCAATTGCCCGAACATCGCGGAATGTATGTGGACGGATTTGTTTCTCAAATTTTAGGAAATAAACAAGAAACCGATAAATTACTCGATTTTATAGAATCGAATCATTTCAATGCTTTGACTTTGTATGAATTGCATTTGATCGATTTTGAAAATGTAAGACAAGTTCGAGAATTGTCGAGATTTATAAGAAATGCAAGAAAAATTGGTGTGAAATCCATAGGTGCAGCAGCCGAAAATGCAGATTTTTTTCTAAACAAAATCATTCCTTACAACCAATCCCAAGTCTCAAGAGCGAGATTCGATGTTTTGAATTTTGAATTCGAATTTTGGGTGCCTGATTTGTATCAAAATGGGAAATATTATTGCCAGAGCTATTTACAACCCAACGGATTTAGTTGTGATCAAAATGGTGCCTTTCAATTTTACTTACAAGAAATTCAGAACATTCATCATCTTTCTCAAAACAATGGTTTGATTACCGAAGCTTATTTGGGTTGGTTTTCTCAAGAACAAGCTGATTCATTGCTTCCATACATCGATCGATTGTTGCTGCATGCTTATGTTCAAAACCAAGAATTTGCATTTGAATATAGCAAAGAAAGACTTTTATTTCTGGAAAATACGAATGAACCCATTGAATTAATTGGACTTTTTTCATCTGAAGATCAATTTTTAAAACAATGGTTAAATGACAACGATAACGATTTGTTGTACGCTTATTCAATTTATCACGATGATTTCATCAACTTTAGAAATTGGAACAAAGTTTATGAAAATGGTTATCAATGGTTTACTTATTCCGTACTTCCAGAAGATGCGAAGGTTATCGATACAAATGATGAAACCAGAGATTTAGAAGCGACTTTCGCAGCGAATATATCGATAGGACCGAATCCTGCTGATGATTTCGTTCAATTGAAAGGAGATTTAGATTGGGTAAAAAAAGTAATTATTTATGATTTAAATGGAGAGTTAATTAAGAATTTTAACTTTTCTTCTAAAATATTTGTTAAAGAATTAAAAAAAGGTATATATTTATTCCGTTTAATTGGTGAAAACCAAGTTCAAACGTTTCGTTTGTTAAAACATTAAATTTAATTAGTACATGAGAACGAGATCGGCTCTAACTTTTGAGCCGATTTTGTTGTTGGTTTAAAATCAACGATTTATTCCAACCTAACATTAATTCATTGTTAAATTTCATAGAAAATATTTTATGCTTCGTTTATTTTTTGTTTTTTTCTTAAGTTCAATTGCTTTGTTTCAACTACAAGCTCAGAGCGATTATGAAAAAGACATGAAAGCTGCTTTATCCGAATGGGATTTTCGAAATTCTAATTTGGATTATGAAAATTTAGCTAATGAATTTTATGAAATTTACAAAGCAAATAAAAACCAATGGTTGCCTAAATATTATTCAATGTTGATGCAAACTTTCGCGGCGACTGAAAAAGATGCGAAACAAGCAATTGAAATTTCCAATCGATTAGAAAAAGAATATTTGGAATTGGAAAAACTAAATCCTGACCAAGATGAGATTTTGGTTTTAAGAGGAATGTTTAGAACTCTAAAAGTTGCAAAAGATCCTGAAACTTATCGAATGACGCTTTCCTCTGGTGTTTTATGGGATTTTAATGAAGCATTGAAAATCAATCCGAACAATCCAAGGGCAACTTATTTATCGGCTTATTTCAATATGCAATCAGCACCATTTTGGGAAACTGATCCTAAACGATATTGCTCATCCATGGTCGAAGCAAAAGAATTGTTTGCAAAAGAAAATAAACCCGAATTAGAACCGCAATGGGGAGAATTTCAAGTAGAAGAAATTTTGAAATCGGTTTGTAATTAGACCTTGCTCTGATTGAGCGTAAGTATATATTTATCGATATAAAATTGTCTGTTTTTGAATTTGTATTGTTGAATGTATCTCGGATGCTCAAGTGCAGTTATTTTTTCAAACATTTGAATTTCATCGTTTAAAATTTCGATGTAATCCGCACTTTTTTTACCCAAAACAAAAACTTCTGAAGTATCGATTCCTAAATCAATATGTTTCTTCAAAATTTTGATGATATAATTTTTCAAACTGTTGAACAAAACCTTGTTGTCATAATAATTTGCATTGATCCAACGATCGGGTCCTTTGTTTTGAACAATTGCCAAAGGAAAAGGAGAGTTGATATAAAATTGATTGTAAAATTCTTTTACTCCACCAAATTCATTGATCATATCATAAAGAAAAACTGAAGAAACTTCATGTGTTTTTGCAGATTTCATTTTGATTCCACAGTTTTTTTCCAATTGTTTTGTGTCAGTAAAAGGAATTCCGGTCACAGCTGCTCCATGACGACTTGGATTGATGCCCAAAATAAACTTCCGCTCGTTGGTGTCATTATAAAATTTCTTATAAAACTGACGCATCACCTGCATGGTTTCAGGATTCTCTAAGAAAGGATTGAGGACGCTAAAACCTTTGGGAAGTTTGCCTTCGAATTTCAAGTTTTGATTGAATGCTATGATTTTATCGGCGAATGTTTCTGTCATATTAACATTAAAAATATAAAAACATTCATAAAAAATAACGCTCAAATTCAATTAATTCAAACTATTTTTTTCTTTCCATCACGTAAGTAACCATAGTGATCAATGAATTTTTGTATTCGCTGTCTGGAAATTCATCCAACACTTTTAGTGCTTTATCGCTGTATTCGTGCATCACTTTTTTCGTGTATTCAATTCCTCCATTATCTTTCACATATTGAATGATTTGTTGCACTCTTTTTTGATTTTTGTTGTGACGTTTGATGGAGTTGACCAACCACTTTCTATCTTTTTCTGAAGCTTTATTTAAAACATGGATCAGAGGCAAAGTCATTTTTTGTTCTTTGATATCGATGCCCACAGGTTTACCTATCAAATCTGAACTCGTATAATCGAATAAATCATCTTTGATTTGGAAAGCCATACCCACCAAGTTTCCAAATTCATTCATCTTTTTACAAACTTCTTCTGAAGCATCTACAGAACGAGCACCGGCTTCACAACAAGCAGCGATAAGTGTAGCGGTTTTTTGACGAATGATTTCATAATAAACATCTTCTGTGATGTCTAATTTTCTCGCCTTTTCGATTTGCAAAAGTTCACCTTCTGACATTTCTTTGATAGCGACAGAAACCACTTTCAGTAAATCGAAATCTTCATTCTCAGTCGATAAAAGCAAAGTTTTTGACAATAGATAATCGCCCACCAACACAGCGATTTTATTTTTCCATAAAGCATTGATAGAGAAAAATCCACGTCTCATATCGCTATCGTCCACCACATCGTCATGCACAAGAGTTGCAGTATGAATCAATTCGATCAGTGCTGCAGCTCGATAACTTCTTTCTTGAAATTCACCAGTCAATTTAGCCGTTAGAAAAACAAACATAGGTCGCATTTGTTTTCCTTTGCGACGAACGATATAGTGAGTGATTCTGTCCAACAATGGAACTGAACTTTTCATAGATTCATAAAACTTTGTTTCAAAAAGTTTCATTTCCTCTGCAATTGGCGCTTTTATTTTTTCGGATATTTTCACTTGTTATTGAGCTAATGAATGAATACATTGAATACTTTGTTCGACATGAAAATTTCTTTTTTTGAAATCTTCGTTGCTGAAGCAAATGATGTTTGGGTTTTCAGGTTTGATTGCAATTCCTTCGGTTTGACCGACTTGTGGAACAAAACCCAAAGGTAAACTGAATTTGTTTAAACGATCTAAAAATAATTTGTCTTCGTTTTTTTTATTGGGCAAAGAAAAACCAGAGATAAATGCAAATCCGTCCGGTGTATAACCGATGAAATAAAATCCATGAGTGTTTGAAATCGGATTGGCATCGACAGTTGCTCCAGTGACCATATAATTGGTTTTGAAAGTTTCTACTTTCACTGCACTTTGTTTGCCTGGTTTCACTTCCAATGTATAATGTGTGGTTTGTAAATTCGTCCATTCTTTGGTAAATAAATGCAATTTGCCATTGTAATAAAAGAAAGCTTCGCAATCAAAGTTTGTCTTTTTATTTCCTGGGTTGAAATCCGTTTGCTCTTCATATTCAAATTCGATTTTCTCAGCTTCCACCGAAATTATTTTCTCGTTAGAATTTAATTTCTCAATCGGAAAATAATAAATTGTTAGATCTTTTCGATTCCCTAAATTATTGCCAAAATCGCCGATAAAAACATATTCGTCGCTAAAAGCGATTTCTTCCCAATCGACATTCATCGCATTGCTGATTTTCACAGTTTGAACAGTTTTACCAGATTTTGGGTCGATTTTATAAATTTCTGCTTTTCCACCACTGTCATTATTTCCCCAATAAAAATCTTGATAGAATTCTAAAGACGAGATTTCATCGAGATTTTCACTGATTTTTAAAGTGCGAATTTGATAGTTTTCTATGCTCAGAGTATCTATCTTCATTTGTGCCGAAAGATTCAGCATCATCAAACCAATAAAAGAAAACAATATTTTTTTTGTCATCTCGTGAGTTTCACTTTTAGAAGCCCAAATATACTACAATTGTAGTAAGTATGTAAAATAAACTATTTGGCTTATTTAGAAAAATTATAAGCTTATTTGATCGAAAGTTGTGGAAATCTTTGATGAATGAGCAAATGATTTCAATCGAATTGTTCTACTTTTTTGCATTTTATGATTTTTTTTCCAGCAATGCTTTGAGTGAAAATCAAACTTGAATTTTCACTTTCTTTGATGTTGAATTTTTTTCTGATATTTTCCACCGACAAAGGATGATTTTTTGAAATGATATGAAAAGCCGTGTTTTTTAAAGTTTTTTTCGGATTTTTAATTTCTTCTAAACATTCAAAAATTCTACCAGGAAAATCTTTAATGAGTTGATCTGAAGTATATAGATGAGTGTTTTTTTCTAATTTATAAAGTTTGAATTTTTCTGCTATGAATTGAAAAGCTCCTGATTTCATAAGGGCTGAGTTGGGTTCATAAATGTATTTTTTGAAATCTGAAAATTGAACTTTCGCTTGGGATTCATCGCTCAGTTTGAATGAAAAATTAGGATGATTGCTTTTTAAATTAACGGCATGAATTTGAGGGTTTTCTTGAATTTTATTTTGGCAAATCAACAGAAGTTCCTTCATTTCGTTCTTTACAGCGACCAAATGGATTTCTTGAATTTGAGGAATTTTTTGAATCGCCATTTTTAGATCAAATAAAGGTGATAATTTGATCATGACGGTTTTCGAACGTTGATTTAAATTTTCAATATGTTCTAAAATATTGGGTTCTAAATCTTCTAAAAGAAATTTTTTCTGAGCATTTTTTCTTCTTGCCGGATCTAAATAAATCACATCCCAATTTGCATTTGGATTTTCATTGAAAGTTTTTTCAAAATCGGAATTGAGGTATTTTAAATTGTTTTGTTGTAAAGTTTTGTAGTTGTGTTTTGAAATTTCAACCAAGTTTTCGTTTTTTTCTACAGCTGTTACCGAATTGAATTTCTGGCTGAAAGCAAACGCATCGATTCCCATTCCTGCGGTTAGGTCAATTAGCGAATCGCCCTCAATCAATGAAGCTTTGTATTCAGCAGTTGCAATGGATGAAGCTTGTTCTAAATTGATTTGAGGAGGAAAAATAATGTGGTTAGTTTCAAATAAAAAAGGAAATTTAGTTTTTGAAATTTGCAAACCTTTGATTTGTTGAGCCAATTCCAAGGAAGAAACATCAGGAAAAGGAGATTTTTTAAGTGCGATTTTTCGATGATCAACAGTTAAATTATCTTTCAAAAACTTTTGAACTTCTGTTTTTAATAGGTTTGAATTCATGGGAGCAAAGTTAATTGATAAACCTAAATCTGATGATAATTTTGTAGGTAAATGTACTAATCGAAAGTAATAAACGTTTTTATTGATCGAATGGATAAAATAAATTCTACTTAGAGTTTCTTTTCTAAAAATCTTTATCAACTTTGTATGTTGAAAATATAAAAAGATAAAAATAGATGATTCAAATATTTAAAAAAGAATTAGCGAATTTTTTTACAGGCTATATGGCATATATAAGTGCGTCTGCGTTTGTAGTAATTTGCACATTGTTTTTATGGTTTTTCGAAAATGAATTTAATATTTTCAATATTGGAACTGCGACTTTGAGTAGTTTCTTTTTTATTTCTCCTTGGATTTTATTGTTTTTGATTCCAGCGCTTACGATGCGTACTTTGTCGGAAGAAGAAAGTTCGGGAACTTTACAGTGGTTGTTTACTCAACCTTTGAAAATTAGTGGAATTGTTTGGGGAAAATATTGGGCAGTCATCGTTGTCTTATTGTTTTCAATCGTTCCAAGTTTGATTTTTATTTATACGTTGAATCATTTTATAGCAGAAGGTCAAAGTTTGGATTATGGCGTATTTAGCAGTGGATATTTAGGTTTATTTTTATTAGGAAGTTGTTTTGCTGCCATAGGGATTTTTACTTCATCGCTTACAAACAATCAAGTTGCAGCATATATCAGTGCGGTTTTATTATGTTTTGTATTGTTTTATGCATTCGAAAGTTTAGCATCTTATAATTTGATGGGAACTGCTGATTATTATGTTCAGAAATTAGGAATGTATGTTCATTATCAACGCTTACTCAAAGGGATAATCGATACAAGAGATGTGATTTATTTTATCGTCATTATCGGTTTGTTTATGACATTGACTCAATATAATTTAGAAAAGAAAAAATAGTTAAATCGAAAGAGAATGAGAAGAGGTTTTAAAAGTTTCGCAATTTCATTGGCTATTTTATTGGGAATTGTTGTTTTGTCTGAGTTTGTTTTCAAGAGATTTGATATGACTCAAGACAAGCGATATACTTTGAGTGATACGACTTACAATATTTTAGAGCAAATCGAAGATCATTTGAAAATAAGTGTTTTATTGGGTGGAGAATTGTCAGGTGATTATCGAACTTTAAAGAATGAAATTTCATTTATTTTGGATGAATTTAGAAATATCAATCCAAAAATCACTTATGAATTCATAGATCCAACCAAGGAATTTACCAACGAAGATTTGCAAACAATTGGTTTAGCACCAGCTCCAGTTCGAACGGACAAAGGTGTTTTAAATGTTTATCCCTATGCGAAAATGCTTTATCAAGGAGAAGAATATTGGATGGAAACTTTGGTAAATGATCCAACTTTACGATTTGAAGAATTGGCTTTGGCTTCGACTGAAAAGTTAGAATATCTTTTCATGGATAACATCAGAAGTGCGACTCAAATCGATAGAAAAAACATTGGATTTTTGGTGCATCACGACGAATTGCCAGAAATTTATATGGACGGATTTGGTCGTTCTTTGGCCGATAATTATAATGTCGATGTTTACATTCAGCCGATTCAAGATTCTACTTATACTTTGAAAGAATCCGATATAGAAATTTTGAAGCGTTTCGATGCTTTGGTGGTTGCTAAACCGACTTTACCATTTACAGAATCCGATAAAATAGTGATGGATCAATACATCATGAATGGAGGTCGAATGATGATTTTGGCTGAAATGGTGGATGCTGAAATGGATAGTATTTTTAGAAGTGGGAAAATTGTGGCTTTTCCAAGGGATTTAAAGATCAATGATTTTTTGTTCAACTATGGTGTGCGCATCATTCCGACCATGGTCAAAGATTTAGAAGCAGCTAAAATCGTTTTGGCCGATGGAGAAACTTCATCAGGAAATATAAGTTATAACACTTATACATGGCCGTATTTTGTGCGAGGATTTAAAGCTGATTCAAGTCCAATAACCGAAACTGTAAATTCAGTGAAATTTGAATTTGCAAATCCAATTGAAATTTTAGATAATCCCAATGTAGAACCAACGGTTTTATTGGCAAGTTCGCCTTATACGACTTTACAACAATCGATGAGTTTTGTTGAATTGACTGAAGTGGGTGAATTGTATCCGGAAGAATATGGAATGGGAAGAATTCCATTGGCGGTTTTATTGGAAGGAAATTTCAAGTCAATGTACGCTTCGAGATATGAAAGACAAGAGATTCCAAACTTTAAATCAGAAACTACAGACGGGAAAATCATAGTTGTAGGTGATGGGGATGTCGCCAAAAATCATGTATTGATGGGGCGCCCTATGCGTTTAGGAGAAGATAAGTATTCAATGCGTCCAGACAATCCAAAACAACGTCCAGTGACTTATGATAATCAGAATTTCTTATTGAATTCATTGGACTATCTTTTGGGTGAAACTGACTTTTTATATTTAAAAAATAGAAAATTAGAAATTCCGAATTTAAATGAAACCAAAGTGAAATTAAATAAATCGGAATGGCAGTTCAAAAATTTATTGATACCTACTATTTCGATTTGGTTGATAGGAATTTCAATGATTTTCTGGAGGAAAAAGAGGTTTGGAAAGTGAGATTATTGTTTTTTTTTATAAACTGTAAAAATCAATAAGCCTGAATTAAAACTTCAGATGGAATGTTTAGTTTTTCATTCAATTTTCTAATCATTCCAAGAGATAGCTTTCTTTTTCGATTTAGAATTTCGCTTGCTCTACTTTTTTGTCCAATGATTTCTGCTAAATCATTTTGTGAATAATTAAGTTGCTCCATTCTAAATTTAATCGCTTCAATTGGATCTGGAAGTTCAATAGGGAAGAATTCATTTTCGTAATTATCAATTATAATACCTAAGATTTCTAATTCGTCACCTTCTTTTGTTCCAGGTTTTAAATCAAAGATTTGTTCAAGTCTTTCCAAGGCTTGATTATAATCTTGCTCTGTTTTAATCGGTTTTATTTTCATCTTTAAATATTGTTTGCATCAATTTTATCATATTCTGCATGCGTTCCAATGAACCGAATCCACATCATTTGATAATGATTTTTACTTTTTGATAATTTTAAATGTTTCGATAATACCATTAGTTAAGCGAACTCTTATCAAATAAGTTCCCGGACTTAATGCTTTAAGGCTAATTTGATTGTTTTGAATATTTGTTTGATCGAATATTTTTTGACCGTTTAAGTTAAAAATTTCAAGTTCTTTAACAGGACTAATAGATTCCATGAAGAGAATATCGTCCAGTGGGTTAGGATAATAATTGAAATCTAAAATTTTTGGATCTAAGGTGCCCAAACCGTCACCACATACGCCAGCTACGTAAAATGTCAAAGGACTATTGTTTTGTGTATCTTCTATCCAATTGTCACCATTATCCAAACTATAATGGGTTCTATATCCTTCATTATCCAATACGGTTGGTACCCATAAAACTTGTTCGTCCTCAGTTGCTGAAACTGTATGTTCTAACCAATATTTCCCTTCTGTTAATTCGATTGAAGTTTCTAAATCAAATATTAATCTATAAACAGCAGTATTTTGAAAATCCCAATATAAAAGAGTTTCACTTGGTTGCATAGTGATGGATTTTATAATTTGACCGGGTTCACCATTATTATCTTCTCGGATGTTTAGTGTTGCATTTTCAGGTGTACCCTTTGATCTAACTTCAGTAATTATTTGTTGGATTTTAAATACATCATCGCTTGATTCAACTTCAAAGTCTTCAGCAGCTCTATAGGTTGAGTTCATAGTGATATCATATATGGTAGGTCTGATAAATTCTTTGTGAAAGCTTCGTTCACCTTTCACACAATTAAAATCAGGAGCGGTTAAATTAATTTTCTCACCACAACTAATAGAAATATATCTAGTTTCTACATTTGTGTGACATTGTGAGTTTTTACTAATGGAAATATTAACTTCTTTATCAGTATCAGGTGTAAATTTTACAGTTCCTATACCAGTAGCATACCATTCGGTAGCTGCATTATTTCCAATGGTAATAAAATCTGTAGCAATAGAACTCTTAAAGGTGTATTCGACACCAGCTGTTAGTGACGCTCCTTTAAATAAGCTTCCAGTGGAGTCAAGTGAACCTAAACTTTCATCCTCCCCATGACAATAGGGTGTGTAATAACTGTTTGTATAATTAGGATACATACAACCACTTAATCCAATATCAATAATATAATCTTCCGCTTGTCCATTTGCGAAACTTACACAAGGACTGTTAGGGAAGTCTGTATCAGATTTAACAACTCTCATTTTAGTGATGCCTTTTTCTGCTTCAATTGGTACATGAATTTGTGCAGTTGCTTTTTTGCCATCCGTACCCGTTGAATTATGGATGCTCCCAATTTGATAAACTTCATTTGGGTTGTCCCATAAGCCATTTCTATCCCAGTCAATCCATACAGCGAAATAACTTGTTTTATTTCCATTTGTATTTCCTTCTACAGAAATGGTATAGGTTTCATTTGTATAAACATGTCCAGTAATAGAGGTAAAATCTTCTAAAGCCGAAGAACCATTTATTTCAGGATTTGAACTATTATTTATGTCAACAAAATCAACTTTTGTAATCGGTTCTACATTACCTGAAATTTCAAAATGGCAATCAAAAGGTGCGTTTATACAATCAGTTCCTAAACAATGTTTAGAGTCTATTGTATTTCGAATTAATGCAGCAGGTTGTGGACCAAATCCAAGGCTGAAATTAATTCCCGCATAAGTTAAATGACAATAACTCATGATTGTTCCTCCTTCTGTGGGAATTTCACCCATTTCGCAATTCATACCGTTACTGTAACAGCCATCAATTGGAGTATTGTCTCCATTCCAAAAACATTCATGTGTGTGAGGTGAGCCTAATACATGGCCCATTTCATGAGCGATAACTTGAATTGTCCATGAATAAGTAGGAATTTCAGCATAAACCATATCTACACCTGAGTATGCATATCTATTATTGCTACAAAGTGTGTCTATACCAGCAGCCAAGCCTGACTCAATGGGATAATTAATTAAATGTGCTAAATCCCCATCAAAGTCAATAGTTGTTTCTTTAAATAAATTTAAATTATTTTCAAAACCTAAGTTATAAGGATCTTCTGTTGTCCATATTTTAATTGAATGAAGTTGAATAGAAATACCGTCATTGGCATAAAGAACATCTAAATTGTTTTGAATACCTGTTATCCAATCTAATGTTTCAGTGGTACTATTGCCATTATTAATATAAATTGAATTTGTTATTTCATAATACAATCGAACGCAGTTTTCAGTTTGCTCAGTAAAATGAGTGTTTAGATTGGCATTGATGTGATTAATCATTTGTTGATTGTCTTCTATTCCCTCAGTATGACATTCGAAAGAACTACTACCTAAAATATTTCTATCTGAATAAGAAATATAATCTTGTTTGTCAACGGATTTTCCAATTACAACATTACCGTATTGTAAATTCGAAATAATCCCAATCACATTATCATCAAAAAAACTAATTGCAACAAAGGAAAAAGGGTCATTTTCTAAAGTTCCCTTATAATATTTTCCTGGTGTATAATCAATTAAATTTCCTTCATGATCTGTGGCTTTAAAGTCTGGGCTTAGAACTTCACGTTTTTCAAGTTTTATGAATAAATCATTTTCTTGATAAGGAATACTTAACTTAATTGTTTCAAGTTCGTTTTGAACAATTTGGTTTAAGGCTTCAGTATTCAATTTTAAAATAGTAACATCATTTGCTGAAAGAGCATATTTTTCTGATTTTGTAACACTAATTTCTTTTGTGAATAAATCGATTAACTCATACTCGTCTGAGATTTGAGTTTGGTGTTTTATATTGTTTAAATCAAAATCATATAAAAATCCACCCGTAAAAACTTCAGATTTTAATGAGTGTTCATTATTGAAATTTATGATAGATTCTGTTTTCCAATTTCCTGCATTTAATAAGGAAGTACTCATTAAGAGAAGAATAAAAGCAGTAATTGTTTTGTGATAAAATAAATTGGTTTTCATAATAGCACATTAATCTTGAATCAAACAAATATAATTAAAAAGTAAAAATCTTCACTATCAACTCATTCAGCAATTCACCATCAGTAACATTTCCACTCACACCTACGCCTTTGCTTTTGACATCGGTTTCTCTTAAGAGTGAGATGATTCGAGTGGCTTTTTTCAATGGATAATTATGTGCAGCTGTGATGACATCTCCA
>Ga0209487_1000312_pt1 | contig 43857 bp, 70 predicted proteins | sample Poulit2012_FD_187524 | JGI IMG/M metagenome (GOLD analysis project Ga0209487, IMG submission 187524) | Agricultural soil microbial communities from Georgia to study Nitrogen management - Poultry litter 2012 (SPAdes) (version 2) | ecosystem: Environmental > Terrestrial > Soil > Agricultural land... | reverse complement strand
AGAAAAGCACGGTATGTAATTTACACTAAAAATTTTTACACAAATTTATCACACATAAAATATGAAATGCCGTAATATCAATGACCAGGCCGCCCCGTTACATCCCGGCCACTGGTATCGGCAGGAAAATTTACGTTAAGATTAAATATAAAAATATAACCGCAAACGTTGTTAAATCAATGTTTGCGGTTTTCTTATGCATAAAAGAGAATACGATTGAATAAGATGTAGTTTGGATTCATTTTACACATTTTTTTCACACGATCATATTTTCAAATATGGCCGTTGTCTTTTCCTCATCCTCTGTACGCATCTCATTTAATATGTGGGAATAAGTCTTCCATGTTGTTTCAACATCTTTATGTCCTAAACGCTCACTTACATAGTTCATCGATACTTTTTGATATAGCAGGACGCTTGCATGCGTGTGTCTCAATCCGTGCATTGTGATTGAATCTATGCCCAAGCTAGATAATGTATTTCTTAATATTTTATTAGCATTGGTATTACTGATCACTTTGTATTTAGATTGTGGACTAAAAAATACTAATTGGTTAAGATTTGTTGGCATTTCATCAAACAGCTTCCTAAATGATTGCATTGTTTTATCATCTATTTTTATGATCCTTACTGATTCATCATTCTTTGTTGCCCCGAATCCAACTTGATTCCCCATATATGACCAAGTTTTCTCCACATTGATTTTATTATTAACAAAGTCAAAATCCTTTCTTGTAAGTCCTACCAGTTCACCAAACCTTAATCCTGATACTAATCCTAATAATAATAAATAATAGCCTAGGACGTCACCTAACTTACTTCTCAATGCATTTAATAATCGCTGGCTATCATCGTAATTCAAATGCTTCTCATTCGCTTTTTTAGCGGGGGTTGTCCATGTTAAATTTACCTTCCTTGTGAAATCAAATGGGATGATCTGATCTTCTACAGCATCCTTTACACATGCACGCACATGCGAGTTTAACTTCTCAACAGTCTCTTTACTTCTGGTTGCCCCGAAATCATTAATGAAAGCCTGGTAGTCGCTTCTTTTTATATCTTGCAAGGGTTTCCCTCCAAAATGATTTTCAATCGCCTGTAGGCTATATTTGTAATGCTTCATTGTGGTATCGCTTATGTTTGTTTTATACAGATCAATCCAATTCTCGAAATACTCATCAATTGGACGAGGTTTTAATTCTGGAGATGTTCCTTTTTGTAAATTAGCTTCTATTTCAGCAGCGGCCACTTGCGCCTCTTTCTTTGTACGAAACCCACCTTTGCGAATAGGCTTTGATTTTCCGTTAACCATTCTCGATATAGTATATTGCCATGTTTTACCGCGTTTTGTAAAACTAGCCATTCTGATCCCTCCTAAATGATTGGAACGTTTGTTCTTTTTATGTTATACTGTAATTAAATAATTTTCAAACAAAAAGGTACTTATTCCCTATTTCATGTTTAGGGTTGTAATGTTTAGGTAACATGAGTAATAATTAGGTTAAGCCGTTCGGCTGAATTGAGTCGGTGAGTAGACGTAATCTACTCGCTATTACCTACTTCGTTCCATTCGTAGAGGTCTTCAATATGACAATTAAGTATTACAGAAACATTACGTGCAACTTCAATCGACATTCTTTGTGTATCTGTTACATATTTATTGATCTGCTGTACACTGACACCCATTATGTCAGCGAGTTCTTTCTGTGTCATATTGTTATTATCCTGTAAGCGGTAACGTAGTAGGCATCTACCGACTTTATAAGCCAGAACAGACACCCTTTCTTTATTAAATTTATTAGGCGGTGATGTTTGTGTCAGATGAAGATTATAAAAATATCGTTAAGTACGTCAAATTAATCAATCATAAAATTGAGAGTGAATCACTCGTTAGATTGGTCAAAGAAATTAACGGCAAACTTAATATTGCTCATTAGTTTTTTTCTTTCTTCGCCCTCCAATTCGAGGGCTTTTTCTGTTATTTCCTTAATAAGCATCAAATCGTCAGCGCTCAACTTTTCATCATCTGAAGCCTTCAAAGCGCGTTCTAAATTATTATTATTTGTTTTTGAAGGGAAGAAATCATCGATCGGCCTTTCTAAAACATCCGCAATTTTAAATAATATATCTAATTCTGTTTCATTCGTTCCGTTTTCGTAACTAGATATAGTGTTATGCCTCACACCTATTTTGTCTCCTAAGTATTTTTGAGTCATTTTTTTACTTTTCCTATATTCTCTGATCCGATTCCCTACATATTTTCTTATTTCAACACTCATAAACAACATCCTTTCCCTTATATAATATATCACGTTTCATGAACCCTTTAACAACAATTATATACATCTTTTTAAGATTTATTCATAAAACATGAAGAAAAGTATTGACCCGGCTAATTATTTCATGTATTATGAAGTTAGTTCAGAAATGAGGTGAACAAAATGCAACACAAACTGGCATCTTTAAGAAGGTATAGAAATATCTCTCAGAGAGAAATGGCAGATGAAATCGGAATTACAACTACATCATATTCAAAAAAAGAGCGAGGGATTACACAGTTTACAGCTTCAGAAATGTTTACCATTGCAGATTTGTTTGAAATGAAGATTGATGAAATTTTTTTACACCCAAACTTCATAAAACATGAAGTTAAGGTTAATCATTAAAATAATATAAAACACCATCGCACCCTAAAGCGAATATTTAAACCGAGCAGAGCTAGGCCATGACAGATCATTTAAATCTTGAGCCGCGCCAATAGGTATATGCCAGGACGTTTGAATATTGGTTTGAGGGTGTTGATGGAAAATGAAAGGAGAAGACAATGCAACAATTAGAAGTAAACTTATCAATCCCTGTCCCATCTGACCAAGTACTAATATCAAAAGTCGAATTACAGGAATTAAAGCAACAATCACTATCCGGTCAATTTTGGAATATGAAAGATTTAGAACAGCGCACCAATCGAAAGCAGGAATGGATAAAAGAAAACATCCTATTCCCGTCACGCTTCAGAAAAATATTAGATTCAGAGAATGGAGGCTTTGTGTATTATCCCGAAAAACAAGGGCAAACATGGAGTTTTCAAGCTAAGGAAATGGCCGCATTCTTGGACAAGAATTTCTCAAAAATATTCGGAGGTGCCTAAATGAGCGAACGCTTCATAAACGTATTTTATATAACTGCTTTTATCGGGATGTTGGGGTTCTTATTATTTGCACTAATAAATGCTTAGGGAGGTGATCGCATGGATAACGAGTGGGTTGATCTCATCCAACAAGCAATAGATCAAGGGATATCAAAAGAAGAAATACTAGCTTTGTTAAGAGGGTAAGACCCGTCTTGCAGGACGGATCAATAAAAAGTTTTTATTACTATTAGTCTACCACAAATACGGAGGTTTTAGACATGGAAGAATTATTAAAGAATTTAGCGTGGAAGTGTTTTAAAAATGAATTGTCTATGACTTTATACGGTCACGGGAGCATCGGCGTTAGATACCATTACGATGATGAGAATGGAGATCTACAGGGAGAAGATGTGACGGAAGGTATCTTGAAAGGTTATGAACGATTTGAAAAACCCGTTGATGTACTGAAAAGAATGAATAAAGAACTGGATGAATACTTGGAGATAGAAGAAATGGAAGATGAAGAATTTCAAACGGAGGCGAATATTAATGAATAATACAAACCAAAGCTTACAAAATTACCTAGACGAACAAGAACAAGTGGAACGCGAAGCATTTACGATACAGGATGATCAAGCAGCTAATTGGGCTTTAAGAAAAATCGGTCAGATGCAGAAGCAGATTAAGGATAATAATGCGCTTGCAGTATCTGAAGTTGACAAAATTGAAGCGTGGAATAAACAAGAAAACCAAAAGGCGCAAGATAGTATTGATTACTTTCAAGGCCTGTTATCTTATTACGCTTTATCAAAACGTGAGGAAGACCCTAAATTTAAAACTCTTAAACTACCGAATGGGGCAATCAAGTTTAGAAAACAACAGCCAAAATATAATTATGATGATGAAGTTTTAACTGAACACCTTAAATTAACAGGAAGAGATGATCTGATCAAAGTAAAAGAATCGCCCGATAAAACGGCCGTTAAAAAATCCTTTAAAATTCATGATGGAAAATTGGTTAATCCAGAAACGGGCGAATTTGTTGAAGGTGTAACAGTCGAACAGCGGGAGGATGCTTTCAAAGTAGAGGTGATGGATTAATGAAAATAACCAACGCCAAGGATATTGCGGAAGATTGGGCTACATACCTATTGTATGCTCCTCCAGGAACAGGAAAAACACACACTATTAATTTTTTGGAAGGCAAAACACTGTATGTGGCAATAGATAAAACTCAATATCCATTAAAGGGCAATGAAGACATTGACATATTGGATTTTGATACGCACAACGCATGGAAAGAATGGGGAGAATTTATTAAATGGTTGGCAGGTAGTGATTTATCTGAATATGACAACTTAGTGTTTGATAATGTATCAGAATTATTCAGGTCAATGCTTGGAAACCTAGGGAGAGAAGGAAAAAACAATCGTGTTCCGGAAATGCAGCACTATCAACAAATTGATTTCTTTATTATCGACAGTCTGCGTTTTATAAATAGTTTAAACAAGCGTGTTGTATATCTTGCTTGGGAGATGACGGATGAATTTCAAACCGAAGGTGGACAGATATTCAATCGAACATTCCCGGATATTCGAGGAAAGATTCTTAATAATTTTATGGGGTTGTGCCAGGTCGTGGGTAAGTTAGCGGTAAATCAAAAAACCGGAAATAGAGGCTTTATGTTACAACCAAGCAATTCAACTTTCGCTAAGAATCAATTAGATAATAGGAAACATTGCTTACAAAGCGACATTTTCAAAGTTGGTGATGCGGATGATGTTCCAACTTCATGATTACCAACAAACGCTAGTAGATAATACAAGACAATCCTATGTAGATGGTTATAAATCACCCTGTGTGGTTGCGCCATGTGGAGCAGGTAAATCAGTAATTATAAGTGAGATCGCACGCATGACAACCCTAAGAGGTAATAAAGTATTGTTCCTAGTCCATCGAAAAGAATTAATCGATCAAATAAAAGATACTTTCAAGAAAAACAGCGTTGATTTAAAACTTGTGCACTTTGGAATGGTGCAAACAGTTGTAAAAAAATTAGACAGGTTAAACAAACCACAACTGATTATAACAGATGAAAACCACCATGGTTTAGCTGCATCATATCGAAAAATTTACGATCACTTTCATGATGTATTGAAACTGGGTTTTACGGCAACTCCGATCAGATTAAATGGTTCCGGATTAGGTGATATTAATGACATTTTGATCGAGGAAGTAGATGCAAGGTGGTTGATCGAAAACAGTTATCTATCACCCTATAAATATTATGCACCTAAATTGATAGATACAGAAAAACTAAAGTTAAACAGCTTAAGGGAGTTTTCCTCCACATCTGTTAATGATGCAATGGATGATAAAACGATATATGGTGATGCAATTAAGCATTACAAGCAACTTGCAGACGGTGGACAGGCAATAGCCTACTGCCACAATGTGGAAGCTAGTAAACAGCTTGCTAGTGAGTTTAAACAGTACGGAATTAACGCGGTTCACTTGGATGGGAAGACACCGAAAGCGGAACGTGATGATATTATACGTCAATTCCGTAACAGGGAAATTCAGATCATCACAAATTGTGACATTATCGGTGAAGGTTTTGACGTTCCGGACTGCTCTACGGTGATTATGCTAAGGCCAACTGAATCACTCTCTCTATTCATACAGCAGTCAATGCGAGGAATGAGATACCGACCAGGTAAAACGTCAATCATCATTGACCATGTGGATAATGTGAGAAGGCATGGCCTGCCGGATATGGAAAGAAAATGGAGTTTAAAGGGAATTAAATCGGAAAGCGGGCCGGAAATAAAAATAAAAGAATGTGAAAACTGTTACGCAGCTTACCCGTCCGAGTTCAGGGAGTGTCCGGAATGCGGTCATAAACCTGAAGTTGTAAGGGGTGAGCGAGAAGGTTACGAGGTAGATGAATCCGCAGTATTGGAGGAAGTAAAGGAAGGAGAATTTAGCTTCACAATGGATTTACGAGAGCCGGAAGATTGTAAGACAGTTGAAGAATTGTATGAGTTGGCAAGGAATCGTCAATATAAGCCCGGTTGGGCGTATATACAAGCAAAAAGATTAGGGTTGTTGGGGTGATTGAATTGGAAGGTGATTATGTTGGCAAAACATACGGAAAATTAAAGGTTATTGGTGATACAGGAAAAAGGAGCGGCAGCGGAGAGAAAATACTGATTGCGCGACATATTGAGACCGGAAAAATTTTCGAGTCCAGAAGAAGCTCTTTGGAGAACGGAACTACAACGGGGTTCAAAAGCAGCAAGGCGAATGTTAGGAATGGACAAGTTGGGGTGAAGAAAACACATGAAAAAACAATAAGAGATGGTTACGGAGTTTCTCTTTTGAAATCAAATAATACCAACACCTTAAACAAAACGGGGTACAAAGGAATTTATTTCAGCAATAATTATTGGGTTGTTGAAATCAGATTGAAAAATAAAGAAGAACATATACAGAGGCACTTTAGATCTTTTAAAGACGCTGTACTGTTTTCTGAAAAGACAAGGAAGAAATTGATATTGCCTCTTTTGAGTGAAGGGGAAAAGAAAACATTCTCGGAAACAGAAGGCAAAGAAGTGATAATAAATGACTATGTTGCAGAAAGGCAACAAGAAATAAATAAAGAAGTTGACGAACTAAAAAAGACAGAAATAAATAAAACAATAAAAAAATATCAAAAGACTAAAGGAGTCACTTTTCGAAAAGACAGAAATAATTGGTTTGCTCGAATAAAAATTGACGGGAAAACAAAACACTTAGGTACTTTCCCCACGGAACAAGAAGCAATCCAAGCACGTCAAAAAGCAGTTGAAGAACAAATAAAAATACTAAAACAAGAAATGGAGAGATTATAATGGCAGGATTTAATTTAGATTTTGAAAACGTATATGAAGGTAATGGCGGACAGGTTGAAGATGGTTGGTATGAGGTTGTAGTTAATCGTTGTAATGAAGATGCTACTCCGAGTGGTGCAGAATACACGGAATTTGATTTAGTTATCAGAAATGATCTTGATCAACCAAGCAAGAACATGCATATTTTCGAGAAGAACTTTAAGGCAAAAGCTACTGGCAAATATAACATGACTATTTTCAACACAATCGGTAAAGCGTGCCAATTGCAAAACGGAAAAACTTACAACAGTTTCGATGAATTGTTAAAGGATTTTGAGGGAAAACCCGCATTAGTTTTTGCTAAAAACGAAGAAAATGAAAATAACGGTAAAACGTATAACAACCTTAATGTGAAGATGTGGAATAAAACTAAATTCCCGGATGTGCAGCATCAGTTTAAAGGTAAGGATCAGGGAGGCGCACCTATGAATGGTGGAGCGATTGATATTCAAGATAATGATTTGCCATTTTAGGAGTGGATCACATGTATTCAGAAATACCTCAAGAACTTAAAGAACTTAAACAATGGTGTGGATTCAGATTACAAGAACGTAACGGAAGATCAACAAAAATACCGATCGATGCCAACACGGGCGGGTTTGGCAAATCGAATGATGAGAGTACATGGTCTGATTTTCAGACCGCCCTCTCTTCCATCAATAGATTCCAATGTGATGGAATAGGTCTTTATTTCAAGCCCCCTTATTTTGGAATTGATCTTGATGATGTAAGGACAGAAATTGATCGCTACAAACAGAATGATGATGAAGATAATATAGTCGCTGAATTTATCGAGTTAATGGAAAGTTATGCAGAAGTGTCTGTAAGTGGTAATGGTGTCCACATAATTGCAAAGGGTGATTTGCCCGAAAAGGGAAGCCGTAAAGGCAATGTGGAAGTTTATAATAATGGTCGCTTCTTTGTAATGACAGGCAATAGGTTGGGCAGATATACAGATGTTGCTGAAGATGATATGGGAAAAATTAATTATCTCCACAATAAATATATAACGAGCAATGAAGTTTCGGCAGCGCGCAAAAGCGCTTCAGACCGTCAAGGCAACGGATTATCCAAAGAAGAAATAATCAAGGTAGCTGGAAATAGCAAGAATGGCATGCGCTTTAAATTATTCATGGGTGGTGGTTGGGAGCAGTTTTACGAATCACACTCCCACGCAGACATGGCATTTGCAAATGATCTTGCCTTTTGGACAAACAGAGATTACGAGAAGATGGATTCTATTTTTCGAGACTCTTCCCTTTACAGAGATAAGTGGGATAGCAAACGTGGAGATCAAACGTATGCAGAAATAACTTTAAATAAAGCAATACAAGATTGTAATGAAGCTTTTAACCCACAGTCTAATGATGAAAAATTCAATCTGTACGTTAATGAATTTGACACAAAGAAAATAAAGAAGAAATTCTACAGCTACGATGATACCGGTAACGCATCAAGATTTACGGATAATTTCGGTGAAGTTGTCCGTTACAGCTACATACGAAAAAACTGGTATTACTACAATGATAAAACTTGGCAATTAGATCAAGAAGGAAAAGTTAGAAATTTAGTGGATGAAATACTGGAGAAAATGAAGAAAGAACCGGTTTACACGTCCGGTGATGTAGATGAAGAGGATGCCCAGAAGAACTTACAAAAGCACATTAAATACTCCCGAGGTAGTAATGGTAAGACTAACATGCTTAAAGAAAGCCAGCATCTAATCCCTATTACACCAGGTTCATTTGACAGGGATAAACACCTTCTAAATGTACAAAACGGCTACATCGACCTTAAAACAGGTAATTTGCATGATCACGATAAAGGTAAGTTTTTCTCTAAAATATCATCCATCGAATATACAGATAAAATAGATTATCCATTGTGGTTGGATTTTCTAAACCAGATATTCGATGGAGATCAGGACTTAATTAATTATATGCAACGAGCGGTAGGATATTCCTTATCCGGGTCAATTCAAGAACAAATGTTATTTATTCTGCACGGAAACGGTCGTAATGGTAAGTCAGTGTTCTTAGACATTATTACCGAAATGTTAGGCAGTTATACGGTCAACATTCAGCCACAAACAATTATGGTTAAGCCGCAATCTGGTGGAGCGAATAGTGATATTGCCAGATTACAAGGCGCAAGATTAGTTACTTCCACTGAGCCTAATGATGGTATGCGGTTTGATGAAGGTTTAGTTAAACAGCTAACTGGTGGTGATAGGGTGACGGCCAGGTTCTTATATGGTGATGAGTTTGATTTTGATCCCGAATTTAAATTGTGGATGGCCACTAACCATAAACCAATCATCAGAGGTACGGATGATGGAATTTGGAGAAGGTTAGCAGTAATTCCGTTTACTGTTCAGATACCAGAAAACAAGGTGGACAAGCAGCTTAAATATAAATTACGCCGTGAAATGAAAGGCATATTAAATTGGGCTGTTGAGGGTTACCAGGAGTGGCAACGCATTGGATTGAAAGAGCCGGAAATCATTAAGAGGCAACGTGGTGATTATCGAAATGAGATGGATCCGGTTGAGTTGTTTATTGATGAATGCTGTGTCCGCAAAGATGGAGAGAGAGAAAAATCATCTGAACTGTATCAAATTTACAGATCGTGGGCTAAAGATAACGGTCAGTATTTAATGAATAGCACAAAATTCGGAAAAGAAATGAGTAATAAATTTCAAAAGATAACGAGTAACGGGGTTCATTATATCGGGATTCAGTTAAAAAAAGAATTTAATGATGAAGCAATACGATTGAACTTAAATTAATCCTAGTAATGTACTTTTAAAATAAGAGTATTCAGAAATACAGACTATGTATTTAGGTCTAAAAGACTACTAGGTTAAAAATAAGTAAAAAGCGGAAGGGGTGCGGAAGGGTTTTGGAATAGTTCACTTATAACCCTTCCGACCATAAAACATTGATATATCAACCTTCTTTACTATTATATTTTCTTTTTGGAAGGGTTGGAAGGGATAAAATAAAGAAATAGAAAGCAGGGTAAAAATATAAAGACTGGGGAACCTTTTGTTTTTTCGTAAAACCATTCCAAAATAAGAAGAAAAAACACCTTTAACGCCAATGGTGGCAAAGGGTCGGAAGGGTTCTAAGGTGGTTCCGAATGAAGGGAGAATAAAAATGTCCAGAAAAAGGATTGAACACGTTGGGGAAAAGTTGGGTTATATAACTATTATAAGCGAACGACCGGGACGAGGTTATCGCATATTCAGAATGAAATGTGAAGTATGTGGAGCGGAAAAAGAAGTTGCGCATTCACAATATAATTCAGGTAATTGGAATGTTTGTGAGCATGATGCTTTATGAGGGAGTCAGACGTACAAAATTCTATCAGACTAGCATTAAATCCATATGCGACTGTGTTCCGGGCAAACGTCGGAAAGGTACGCATGAAAGATGGACGTTATTTTGATACCGGCCTTCCCTCTGGTTTTTGTGATCTGTTTGGATTCCGTAAATCGGACGGAAAAATATTTTTCATTGAAGTTAAAAACGAAAAAGGAAAGCTGCGGGATGTTCAGAAGCATTTCATAAATAAGATGCAGGAGCAGGGAGCAATTGCAGGTGTTGCCCGAAGCCCAGAAGATGCAATAAGAATTGTGGAGGAAAAAGAATGATTCACATGGAAGATGCCAACCGCAAACAGTTACTACAGATAGCATTGCACGAAAACTGTTCATTAGATTACAAATACGAAGCAGCAGCCGAATTACAAATTAGAAAATGGCAAGATGATATGTTGCCGGAATTAATCAAGTTGTGGGGACAAGGTAAATCTGTATTTGAAATTAGCATTGAAATGGAGATACCGGAAACAACAGTACACAAACGAATACAAAAATATAATCTATTCGGGAAGCGAGTTGCAACATGAAAATAAAATTCACAATCAATAAATACCGAAAAGGCAGCACAAATAACAATTTTAATCCGAGGTTGTCGAGTTATTGGAAAATGGTTTATGAAGATTTATTTAAAAATTGGTGAAAGGGTGGTAGTTATGACTGATAACATTAATTCCCCAAATCATTATAATTCCGGGGATATCGAAACGATTGATTATATACAGGACAAGCTAACTGCGGAGCAATTCGAGGGATATCTTGCAGGGAACGTCATGAAGTATGTGTCTAGGTATCGTCATAAAAACGGAATAGAAGATTTGAAGAAAGCTAGGTGGCACATAGATAGATTGATTGATGGTGCGCGGGAAGAAAAGACGGTTGTTCGAATGTGCGCTTATTGTGGGGTTACTTTTTTTACAAGCGTAGGCGCAAAGGTATGTGCCGAATGCAAGGAGTAAGGTGGGCAACCCATGAACCACAAACAAGCCCGGAAGTCACTTGAATATATTATAGACAATCAGAAAACAGTCAGTATATCCAAAATAGATAAGGCAGTTCGTGCGACATTAAACCATAACAAGATGCTTCAATCTGATAATCGGAAATTACGTAAGAAAATACAACGGCAGCGTGTCGTGCTTAGGAGGTATGAGGATGAGTGACTTAGAACAATCAAGAGCGTCATTTAAAAAGGCGCTTGAAGGATTAGACGATGAACGAGCACTTACATTGGGGAGTTATCCAGGGAAGTTGATAGAACGTGTGGAGGAATTGGAACAGGTAACAAAAAGACAGCTAGATACTATTGGATATTATGAGGATTTAACATATCGCTACAGACAGGCTTTGGAGTTTTATGCGGATAAGAAAAACTATAAAACCGTGTTAGAGAGCGATGAGGAAATAGCGTTTTTAAAAATGTCATCGGTGCAAAGAGATGGTGGAGAGAAAGCGAATAAAGCATTCAAGGAGGGTGAAGAAAATGACTAAATATCGTATCTGGGACAAATTTAATAAAGAATTTATCGATCTTGAACATACAGACAGGAATTTATCCATTGACCCGATAAGTGGAAAGGTTATGGAAACAGAGATTTCAACAGGTGAATTAGATAATTATTTATTGGATTGGTTGGTTCCGGTTGTGTTTACAGGATTACACGACAAGCACGGTAAAGAGATTTATGAAGGGGATGTTCTCCGAGTAACGGAATACTCAGGAGATGAGTTATTTGGATATAATTCTCCAGTAGAGTTTATTGATTCGGGTTACCTGGTTACAGAACCGAATGGCACACAAGTTCCTTTGGCTTGCTTTCACAATCAAGATAATGCTGTCAATCCATTAATTGAAATCGAGATCACCGGAAACATCTACGAAAATCCCGAGTTATTGGAGGAATCGGAATGACTGAAAAAGTTAAATTGACGCAGGCTCAGGCTGATGAGGTTAAAAGGATAAAAGATATTGACTACGCAATTAATATTCATCCGTTAAATAAACGCCCAGATTCTCCTTTAAGAAATTTGTCTGTAGCAGCAATTGCACGCGCTCTTTATGTCGGCTATGAAGTAGAACTGGAGTACTCTGTGGGGGATTGGATATACCGCGAAAGAGACATGGTGATTTCAAAGATCACAAAAATTGATTATGGAATGAACGTAAGCGGTTCAATCTTTACGGATGCATATACTGGGCGGTTGTTTAAAGACGAAATTCGCCACGCCACCGAGTCGGAAATAGTTGCTGAAAAAGGGCGGAGAATGAATAAGAAACTGGATGCCATTCTGTTGGATTTGAGTAGCGAAGAACGTATTAGGTTGCAAGGTAAACTGAATTGCGGTGATGCCAATGAACTATCTAACTCCTGAAGATTACGCAATCGCTAAATCGAACGGGATCAGCAGAAAACGTGCACATGAGCGTTTTTATCACAACGACTGGTCAGCAGAACGTGCGATAACTGAGCCCACAGGACACTATCATTCTAATAATTATAAAGAATTACTAAAGCAAGCGCATGAAAATGGCGTGATGATCACATTGGGTGGACTATACCAAAGGATATATAAAGGTATGTCGGAAGAAGAGGCAGTCACCAAGCCATTAGTGCGAAAAAGTAAATATATAGAGATAGCTGAATCAAACGGCATAAGCAGGCAAGCGTATTATTCCAGAGTCCACAGAGGTTGGGACAAAGAGTTAGCTAGTACTTGGCCTATTGGTAAGAGTCGGAAGAAGGTAGCGGTAAAGCCGACTGCATCAGATGACTTATCAGAATCAGAGATTGACAGGATATTAGAGATTGAGGTAGGTAGTACGCATAGCGGGTGGTTCTAAAATAAAAGGAGGAACGGAACATGGGAGTATTTGAGGTGTTAACTATTGTATTTGTTGTATTAAAGCTAACAAGAGTTATTGCATGGAGTTGGTGGTTAGTGTTGTTGCCGGAGATCATTGCATTCGTACTGTATGTGGTTGGTCTGATTGTCTGGGGGACGATCGGCACAATTGGTTTTAAGAAGGCGAAGAAAGAAATTAAGAAGTTTGATGATGACTTTTTCAATGAGTGGTAGTTAAACGCAACACAGCCCACTCACAAACTATCATAACTAGACAACTAGACAAATACATACAGCAGGATTTAAAACGCTTGCGGGTGGGTTAAATTGATTATTTGGAGGTAGTGAGGATGAAGGAGTTTTTATTGTTTGTAATTTTGTTTTTTGTAGTTCATATAACGTTGAAGTTACTTTCCAGAGTAATGGGTCGATTGTTTAAAGAATCTAAAACAGGTGCAGATATTAATTTCCTCTTTACTTACGCGGCATTCATAACGGTTCTTTTGATAGGTGAGGGCATTATATGACTCCACGCTGGATGATCGAAAGAAAATATAAAAATAGCAATCATGAAATATTGCAAGTCATTGAAATATATAAAGAAGATGAAAACAAGGAATTAGTTAAGTCGGAGAATAAGCAGTGGACGTATAAGAAAGAACTATTAATGGTGGAGGGAAAGTATTGACTAGGCAACGAGCACAATATGCGCTTTATTATGGGGATGAATTTATATGTATGGGGACGGTTAGGGAATGCGCTGAATTTACAGGGATGAAGGAAAACTCAATACGCTATTATGCTACTAAAACTGGATACGAAAGGTCATTGAAGGCAGATATGAAGAATAGCGTTTTTATTGTAAAGGTGGAGGGATGAATCAATGAATCTATCACAACTAAACCAACAAGCCAGGGACGCTGCGAATAATCAAGATGATGGGTTATTTAGTGAAATTATCGAGGCTTTAAATTACATGCTAAGGAGCGATGGATAATGTGGTATATGCTACGCAAAGACAAGCAAGAGATTATGACGGATAAAGAGGACAGATCAAATGAGTTGCAGGAGCAAGGATATGAGTTAATGCGGGTTGCAGATGTGGAAAAAGTCAGCAAATGCAAGGATGATTAAACACAGGATTGCCCGCTTTTATGAAAATGATCAAGAATCAATATTTGCTCTTTACGAGGATACGAAAGGCTATGTGCATTATAAAGATATGTTTTCGGATATGGATCCGGAAACGATGCCTGCAAGTTTATTTTATACAGAATATGAATGGGTGAGGGATGAATGATGGATTTAAATGAATTATTTAAAATACAAGCAAAACTAGATGAACGAATCATACATGAACACGGACTTGAAGGACGGGATTTGCTAGATAAGAAGATTCTAGCTCTACAAGTTGAATTGGGTGAGCTTGCTAATGAATGGCGCGGGTTTAAGTTTTGGAGTGATGATCAGGAGCCAAGGACATATGAAGCTAACCCAGATGATGTATGTGAAGCGTGCAAAGGAAATCCCATTTATTACAACGAGGATAAAACCAAAATTGTGGATATGTGCGGGAACTGCGATGGATGCGGTGTGCGTTTTCATAATCCACTACTAGAAGAATACGTTGATTGTCTTCACTTTATATTGAGTATTGGAAACGACAGATATATAGAAGAACACGAGTTTTCAGACTTAAGATGCGAAACGAATGTAACTGAATGCTTCTTGAAAGTATTTGATTCCATTAATGATCTTCATGAGGAAATTAATTTTGGCAACAGCTATGACTCAGAAGATAAATATATTTATTTAGTAGAAGATTTCATTTTACTGGGAGATGCGCTCGGCTTCACACGGGAACAAATAGAACAAGCTTACTTTGATAAAAATAAGATCAACCACGAAAGACAAAATACAGGCTATTAGGAGTGAATTCATGAAAGATAAACTACTCTGGATAGCATTAATCGCTATCGTTATTATCGCAGGTATAACCACGTATACAACTTACAATAAAGTAACCGATGTAATGGAGCAACAGCAGAATAAGATTGAAGCATTACAGGAAGAGAATTCAGCGTTACATGATGATGTGTGGAATTTGAATAATCAGCTTATGAAGGAGGATGCTGATGACTAACGCAATTAAACCGACTAAGATAACAATCAAAAAAGTTGAATCCGAATGGTATAATTACTTCAATACATTAAATGAGATTACAAGGCTAAGAGAAGAAATAACTAATCCATTCGATGAAGAACCAGACAACAACACTGGTGGTGGAGTAAATTCGGTTAGAAATATTAGTGATCCGACCGCTAAGATGGCAACAAGGTTAATGACGAGTAAGCAGTTGGCATATCTGACAGAAATAGTTGAGGCGATTGATCAAGTGTACAATGCCTTACCGGATAATTATAAAAAGTTAGTCCGTTTGAAGTATTGGAATAAGAATAATGAGTTACTGTGGGATGGCATAGCATTGAGATTGAGCGTAAGTAAAAGGCAAGCGCAAAGATGGAGAAATGAGATTGTGCAAGCTACTTTGGAGGTGTTGGGATGGAGATAAATGATAAGGATGTAGCGATCAAAGTAATTAGGGCGTTCTTAGAAAGTAATGGACACGACACTACTGATTTTACCGATGAAGAAATAGAGGAAGCATCCCTTAATTTCGGGATCGCAGTTTCGCGAGCGGGGATTAGTACCGAGGAAGCAGCGGCAGGAGCGGAAAGATTAGCAAAAGCTTTCTCCGCTATTAAATAAGTCACTATAATGTCGCTTTTGGCATGACTTTCCAGTGTATTATGGTAGTATAGGAAATTTAATACAGTGTTATTTATCAAATATCTAGGTGCTGGGTGTGGAAAGCCTGGCACCACATAAATTAATAGCGGCGTATTACTTCGGTGTACGTCTAAGGCAGGTGGATGCGTCCGTCTGTCTTTTATTGTAATATTCCCACGTTATGGTAATATAATAGTAAGGCTAGAGTAGCGCACTCGAAAAGCAGTTACCCGACTGCCTGCCTTAAATAATATATCGGGAGCCGTGGGAGGTTATAATATGAAAAAGTTGATTGGTATTGGAATGTTGAGTTTTGGATTGTTTTTAACTGGTTGCGGAAGTGATGATGAGGTAAGCAATGAAGAAGAGCTTTCCCTTGATGAAATGGCAGAACAAGAAGCACCAGACATTACAAGCGATCCAATGGAAATTGCAATGAATGATCATGAATACTTTTCTGGTGGTTTCGATGATTATAAAGTAACGCGATACACAAGCAATCAAGCTGATGAGGATGGTTTAATTAACATAGAAGAAAACGGTTATGAATTTAAGTTTACTGTTATTTATGGCGAAGCACAGTACGGTGATGAAGATTCTATACTCATTGTGGGAGAACAACAAAACACTAATGAAGATGGCGGTTCACTTGTATGGGCTACTGATGACATTATCGCTGACGGTGAGGAAAAAGTTGGCACTGGGATTGGATATGAAGACGTTGCACCAGGCATAAAAAGCAAGGTTCTTATAGAACACAGTGTGGAATACGGTATGCCGGATGAGATAGTAATTGAAGGTGGTTGGATTGATGAAACTAATGAGGATGGGTATCAAGACGAGCAGCCAAAACCAATTGAATTAGATGAAACGTATACATTTCATAGAGAATAAATTCCTTCTGAATGAGGTGATCCGGTATGAGGCTACGAGTGAAAGAAATATTACTCACTGAGGTTACTTCCAAATACGCTTTGGATTCCTTGGGAAGTGTAGGATATACTAAAGAAGATGCGAAAGTCGCTATTTATCATGGAGACATTCGTAGGGTAGGGGACGGTAAGTTTCACACAAACGATGGGGGTTTCTATAATGTTTATAGACCCAATTGGGTGTTAGTAATTGATGGAGTAGAATATGCATTACGTCCGGATGAATTAGGTAACATCGGAACTATAGAATAATACAAATATACGAAGGCATCTGCATTTGCAGGTGTCTTTTTTATGTATGAAGGAGAATGTAAATGACATTTATTATTTATGCAACGGAAATCTTTAGAATGATTATGTATCTGATAACTGTAATAGGCTTGATACTTGTAACATATTACGGAGTGAAGGCTTTGAAAGTTGAAAATGTATTTAAGAAACTGGAAGAAGAAAAACGAGAACAACTCAATAGACTGAAAGCTATAAATGATCATTATGAAAAGTTTATAGATGAGGATTAACATACTGCTGAAAGGTTGGTGGAGTGAATGAGAATGGAACCTGTAATAGCTATAGACGATATTAAGTTTGACTATGAAGAATTGTGGACAGATGATGAAATGGTGAATGTGTTAATTCGCAGAGTGGATATAAGGTATACTGTTTACCGTGGCAATAATGAACTTGATGGTGAGATCACATTGCCATTTCGTGAGTATGAGAATATGAAGTATTCAGATTTAATGTTCACTGTGAGAGAGCACTTAAAAGGAATAGTGAAGGGGATATGATAACAGCATTCAATATCATACTACTATTAATCATAGTCATCTCATTCATGGGAGCTATTGCAGATAACTACAATGACAGAGTAATGTCAATGGCATCTATATGCATAGCGAGTATGGTTGCATTCATTGTTAGTGTGATGTGGTTGTGAAACCTCAGAGGAAATGTAATCACAGGAGCTGTCGAACATTAATCCCATACGATGAAAGATACTGCGATGAACATAGAGGGGTAACTAATAAGATTTATGATAGGCGTAGGGATAAACAATACAAAGACTTTTACAACAGCACAGCGTGGCGTAAGGTAAGGTATCAAGCTATGTTAAGGGATGAATGGTTATGTGTTATGTGTCTGGATGGGGGGATATATAAGCAAGCTATCATCGGGGATCACATTATACCGGTTAGGCAAGACTGGGATAAGCGGTTAGACATAGATAACATACAAGCATTATGCCATGAATGCCACAATACTAAAACTGCACAAGAAAGAATATAGGTAATAAGTCCCCCGGGTCAAGGTAACCCTTGGTAAAAAAACAGATTAAAACCGGCGCAAACTTTTCTTTTTGATTTTTGCGATTATGTAAATTCTAAAACACCATTTAAACACCATTAGGAGGTGATTGTGTGCGTGGTAAACCAAATAGAGGTATTTATACAGAAGAAGAATTAAAGAGCCACAAGAAAGGCAAGGAATACGTTGCAAAGAAGATGGCAGAGCAAGAAGCATTAGGAGATTATGAACAATTGGAGTCTGACACCATACCTCCACACCTTTGCTACTATGGTAAAAAGGAATGGAAAAGAGTCATCCCATTGTTGAAAGAATTACCTATTGCCGAATTGGACAGGGAATTGATTGAATCGTATTGTGCATTACATGGCTCTAAAAGAAGGCTTGAAAAAGGAGTACAAGAACATGGTCACTCTTATAAGATATACGACAACGACGGTAACATAGAAACAATGAGACGTAATCCGGACTATGATATGTTGCTCCAAACGATAAAAGAAATCCGCATGATCGCGAATCAACTTGGAATGACGATGAATAGCAGGCTTGATCTAGCTGTTCCGGATGAAGGAAAAGAAGAAGATGAGTTTATGAAGCTGTTAAAAGGCGGTTAAGAATCGGGTGATGTAAAATGGAGGATCGCGTAACTCAATATGCAGAAAACATTGTAAGTGGTAAAACTCTAGCAGGTAAGCCTGTTATCGCTACTGCCAAACGTCACTTGAAAGACTTGGAGAAGTCCGAGTCAGATGGCTTTGAATATTATTTTGACGTGGACAAGGCAAGTAGGATAATTAAGTTTATTGAGATGTTGCCGAATACCACAACAGGAGACGCAATGCAGTTAGCTCCTTTTCAAGCGTTCATTGTTGGCAGCATCCACGGGTGGAGATACAAGAAGAATGACCACAGGAGATTCAATAAGGCGACAATTAGTCTTAGTCGTAAACAAGGTAAGACGCTTATTAATGCTGGTATGGCTATTTATGAATTAATCGCAGGTGAAAGCCCGTCAATTAACAGGCAAATATTCTTGTCCAGTAACTCGCGTGAACAATCTATGATTCTATTTAAAATGGTTAAACAGCAAGTGGACAAGCTAATGAGCAAGTCTCCTGCAATTAGAAAAGAAATAAGGCAAGTTAGGAATGAGATTACCCATAACCCTAGTTACTCCATTATCAAGCCCACAAGTGCTGATTACAGCACTATGGACGGTAACGAAGTATCGTTTGGGATAATTGACGAGTATGCAGCAAGCCCCACAACTAGATTACTTGATGTAATTGAATCATCTCAAATACAGTTAGACAACCCTCTAATAGTCATCATAAGCACGGCAGGTTATGATGTTAATGCCCCGTTTTACACAGAACGTAACTATGCCATTGAGATAGCAGAGGGTAAGCAAGTTAATGAGAATTACTTTAGTTATGTTGCCATGCAAGATAGTGAGAAAGAAATCAATGATCCTGAAACATGGATTAAAAGCAATCCGTTATTAGAAGTTCCAGAATTAAAAGAAAAGATGCTAAAGAATTTAGAGCAACAACTGACCGAAGCGCAGGCTAAAAACGATACATTGGAGTTTAGGATCAAAAACTTAAACTTATACGTTAAAGGGTCTGTTAATAGCTACATTGATGTTGCTGATTGGGAAGCGTGTGCAGTCGAAAGACCACCAAGCATACAGGGTAGAGATATTTATTTCGGTATTGACCTAGCGCGCGTAAATGACTTGGCAGCAGTCAGTAAGATTTACCCTGTAGAAGATAATAAAATGTATGTGGACAATCACTCTTTTGTAGGGACTAAGGGCGGTCTGCAAGAAAAGTCGATCAGAGATAAGATTGATTATGAGATGTTGGCCAACAAGGGATATGCAACAATAACCGACTTAGAGAGCGGAATTATAAACTACTCATTGATCATGGATTATATTGTTAATCACATACAAGAAAATAACTTAAATGTAAAAGGGATCATGTTTGATAGTTGGGGAAGTGATTTGTTCCTGGCTGAGTTTGAAAAGAGATACGGTCATATGGACTTGCCATTTATCGAAGTGGGTCAAGGGTTCAAAAACTTATCTGAAGCAATTAAACAATTCAGATTGGAAATTTACGAAAAGAACATAATGCACAACGATAACCCTAATTTAAACATAGCGATCAACAATGCTATTGTGAAGCACGACAACAACGCCAACATAATGCTTGTGAAGGATAAGGCACGTGAGAAGATTGATCCTATTGTGGCGACTATAACAGCATTTACACAGGCTATGTTCCATGAATTTGATAACAGCAAGGATATGGAAAAATACATTATGAGTGATGACTTTGGATTTTAGGAGGAAAAAAATGGCTAAATATCGTAAGAAACCAGTGGTAATTGAAGCATTTCGTTTTTATGTAGACCCTATGCCAGATTGGTTTATGGATAAAGTTTCATCGAATGATGTGATCTTAAATAATTGTAATTACGACACACCACAAGACGATCCACCTTATTGTGAAATAGAAACATTAGAAGGTGTGATGATAGGCAATGAGGGAGACTATATTCTCAAAGGTGTGCAAGGTGAAATTTATCCATGTAAACCAGATATATTCGAGGCAACTTATGATGAGGTGAACAAATGAACATAGGAAAACTAACAGACGGATTAAAGGCAATCGGTCTTTTTTTATTGTCAAATTTAATCGCAATACTATTTTTAATTGGTTTAGCTTTAATTGTTTACGCAGTGTTTTTAGTGTCGCTTGTTTTCGGATTGGTTGCAGCAGGAATTGCATTGATTTTAGTATCTTTAATAATGAATAGCGAAAAGCCCAGTTGACGATTGATCATTCCATGTAGGAGGTGAATAAATGGGAATATTTTATAAGCGAGAAATGAGAAACTTCTCCGACGAGGAAAAAGAAGCGCTGATATCCATGTTGCCAGGGTTCCAAGGGGTACCGACAACATACACAAGTGCTAAGGCAATCGAAAATAGCGACGTATTCACAGCCATTCATATGATTGCTAGTGATATTGCTACCCTGCAACTAGAAAAGCGCGTGAGGGGCGTTAAAGATCCTACTGACGTGCTTTCAAAGATAATCAATGAAAGACCTAACGGAACGTACAATGGATATCAATTCAAGTTTATCATGGTTGCCAACGCTCTTTTAAATGGTGAGTCGTTCGCTGAAATATTACGCGATAAAAAGGGTATACCTGTAGAGTTGGTCCATCTGCCTAATAGCGTGGTGGTGCTCAAGATAAATCAGGAAACGGGTTACAGACTTCTTTATTTTGTTAATGACGGAAAAAAACAACGGACGATACAGTCGGATGACATGTTGCACTTTAAGTTTTTCAGCTTAGATGGTGTGAATGGCGTTAGCCCTTTAAAAGCATTGAAAGATGACATCGAGACTCAACAAAACAGTAAGAAGTTTCTAGCCAACTTCTTTAAAAACGGAACACAGAATGGTGGTTTGCTTACTTTCAAGGGTGGTAAGCTGTCCAAGGAAGCGCGAGAGAAGCTAAAAAAGGAATGGCAAGAAGCGAACGCTGGAACGGATTCAGCGCACAAAGTTGTTGTTCTTGATGAAACAATGGAATACGATCCAATAAAGATTGATACAGAGGTATTAAAGCTGATAAATACGTCCAATCACTCCACCACTCAGGTTGGTAAAGTGTTCGGTATACCGCGTCACAAGTTCGGTCTGGAAACATCTAACATGAACATTGAAGAAATGAATATGGATTATCTTGTTAATACGCTATCACCTTATTTAGAGGCAATGGTGAGCGAGATATCATTTAAGACGACGCAAGATGTATTGCTGAGTGATGTTAGTTATAAGTTCAACACGGATAACTACAAGATGATCGACGCTGAAACGAAGGCCAAGAACGAAAAGATTAAAATTGAAACTGGCATCAGTACATTGAATCAATCCAAAGAACAATTCGGCTTGCCTTCTATTGGTCCTATGGGTGATAAGCACTTTATGAGCCTTAACCTTACTACGCTGGATATGTTAGAGGAATATCAAATGAGTAAGGCTACTAATTTACCAATCCAAGGAGGTGATAATGATGAAGGAGACTGAAAAGAGGGTTATGTCCACCGTGGAGGTTAGGACAAAGGAAAGTGAAGATGATGCCATGGTCATTGGTGGTTATGCACTCAAATATGGCACTTGGTCGCAAGATTTAGGCGGTTTTATTGAGACAATTGACAAGCAATCGCTAAAGAATGCCGATCTATCTGACGTTCGTTGTTTGATCGATCATGATAATAGCCGTATTTTAGGACGAACAACCGCAAAAACACTCAAATTAGAGAGTGATGATGTTGGTTTAAGATTCGAGTGTACGCTACCCAATACCACATACGCTAAAGATTTGTATGAAAACATACGAGTCGGCAACGTAAATCAGTGTTCATTTGGTTTTGAAGTAGATAAAAACGGTGATGAATTACGATTTGACAAAGAACAGTCTATTTATAAGCGTACAATCAAGGCATTTAAGCGCATATTTGATGTGACGGTTACTTCTACGCCTGCCTATACCGACACGGATGTTGCGCCTGCTTTGCGAAGCATTGAACACCTGGAGAAAGAACAGCGCAATAAAATAGAAGCCGAAAAACTAAAAATTGAAATGGATTTAATTGAAGCGTCTCTTGAGTAGGCGTTTTTATTATGTATAGGAGGAATGTATTAAATGAGTTTATTAGAAATGCAATTAAAGCTAAAAGAAACACGCATTAATCATAAGGCTAAGGTAAAAGAAGTTCGTGACGCGCTTGATCGAGATGATATTGAGAAAGCTAAATCTCTAAAAGAAGAAGTGGACGAAATGAAAGCCGAGATTGACGAACTAGCTGATAAGGTTGAAAAGATTGAAGAAGAAAATAAAGAAGATGAACAAGAGGACGAAGGAAACCAAATTTCAAATGGAGAAGGAGAACAGCGCATGGCACAACCATTTATTCCAGAACCAACAAACGAGGAAACACGAGCATTTCAAAGTTATTTAGAGACAAGAGAAATTGACGGTGGAGCACTTAAAACAGATTCAGGATTTGTTGTAGTTCCAGAAGAAGTAGTTAACGAGATTCTCAAATTAAAGGAAAAAGAATTTAACCTTGACCAATATGTGACAGTAAAATCAGTCGGCTATGGTTCTGGTAAGTATCCGGTAGTACGCCAATCGGAAGTTGCAGCATTACCACAAGTTGACGAGTTGGAGGAAAACCCTAAGTTAGCAGTTAAACCGTTTTTTCAATTAGGCTATGACATTAAAACACATCGTGGGTATTTCCTAATTTCTCGTGAAGCAATTGAAGATGCAGCTATTAATGTTCTGGCTGAATTGAAAGGATGGATGGCGCGCACAATTGCATCTACACGTAACGCAGCAATTGTTAAAGCGATCAAAGAAGGTACTCCAGGAGAAGAAGGAAAGACGCTTAAACTAGAAACGATCAATGCAACTGATATCGACGGAATCAAGGATGCGATTAACCTTAATTTAAAACCTAACTACGAGCATAACGTTGCTATTGTATCTCAAACAGCATTCAGCGAATTAGACAAATTGAAAGACAGCGACGGACGTTATTTGCTACAAGAAGATATTAAAGAACAATCTCAAAAGCGCTTACTTGGTGCCAGAGTTGTTGTCCTTCCTGATGAAATGATTGGAACGGATGCTGCCAGCACTATCATCATTGGTAACCTAAAAGATGCTATTGTCCTATTCGACCGTAGCCAGTATCAAGCAGCATGGACTAATTACATGCAATTTGGTGAGTCTCTAATGGTTGCAGTACGTCAAGATGTTCGTATCTTGGATGAAAAATCTGCAATTGTTATTAACTTCGGTGGTTCCGGCGGAGTTGAAGGCTAAACCCGGGAGGGGCTTTAATGAACTTAGAAAAGATTAAAATGCATTTGCGAGTTACACACAGCTTTGAGGATGAGTTGATACAGGAGTATATGGAGTGGGCAGAAAATGACGTCATTGCTTCTGTGTCTCTCTCTCCCGATGTGGACAAGGAATATTTAAAGGGTAATATGCAGTATAAAAAAGCGGTTGTTATGCTGACTAGTTTTTACTTTGAAAATAGGTTGACTATAACTGATAAAAAGCATACAGAATTGCCTTATGGTGTACTGGATAGCATTCAAAAGCTTAGGGGCGATCCACAGTTGGAGGTGGCGGGTAATGTCGATTGATTTTTCTGATTTAAAAGCGCCTGTCACCTTCTATGAGTATGTTCCGAGTGAAGGTCCTGAACCCGGCGAGGAAGAACAAAGAACACTGCATAGAAGTTGGGCTAAAGTGGATCAAGTTTGGTTAAAGGATTTAGAGTTAGCCAAGTCAAATGGAACTGTTAATGATTTAACTATCATTATCCGTGATCCGTTAGCTGATTATATTCCGACAAACAAACACTATGTTTCTATTGACGATTTAAATTATCGCGATAAGCGCTACAACGTGAAGCATGTGCAACCAGATATACAGGATAAGCGGTTTGTGACGATTGTTGCGGAGTTATCAGAATGAGTGTTGAGGTTAAGGGTTTAAAACAACTAGAAAAAGAGTTGGAACAACGTTTCGGAAGAGAAAAAATGCAGCAGGTAAGCGATAAGGCACTGAAGGATGGCGCGAAAGTGTTTGTGAAGGAATTGAAAGCGCAAGTAAGGACTTTTTCGGATGGAGTAGGACATTCAACAGGTGGAACATATGAAGAGATAACTATTTCCGATCCTGTGACAGTCGGAGGCTCACGTACAGTTAAAGTACACTGGCGCGGCCCTAAAGGTAGTTATCGTATTATCCACTTAAACGAATGGGGAACGGTCAATAATCCCAACCCCGCAGGTAAGGGCGCTATAGCTACAGCTTTACGAAATGCAGAATCTGCATACCGCAAAGCCATTAAACAGGCGATTGAAAGGGGTATATGATGGATATTTTAAATGTCGTATACCAAGCATTGAAAGATGATCCTTTTATCGATGAACAGGTACAGAATAGGATTAAGTTTTACGAATATCCCGAAACAGGAGATTTATCAAAGCCGATTATCGTATTAGAAGAAGTTGCCCCGGAAATGCCGGGCGACTATGCGGATGACAATTGGCTTACAGATGATTACTATGTCCACATAGAAGTGTGGGTCAAAGGTAGTCGAGTAAAACGTGATGACATTGCTAAAAGGATTAAACACATTATGTGGGATGAATTAGGCTTCCACATGGCAAGCGGAATGCCGCCGGAATACGACAAGGACACAAATATATTTCGAGATGCCAGGAGATACCGTGGCAAGTATTATAGAAACGACTTTGACAGCTTATAAGGCTGTTTTTTTATTAAATAATAGGAGTGATTATTGATGGCAGAGAAAAAATACCGCTCAGCTACTGGTGTAGATGAGTTTTATTACGGAGTAGTAGATGAAGGTACAACAGCAGAAAAGGTTGAAAGAGTAAAGTTTTTACAAACTATTTCAGTAGAAATGGAACAGGAAATTGTTTCCGCTTATGGCGATAACAAAAAAGCTGAGATGGGCGTATCAAGTGGTGACATTTCCGTTACCGCAGGATTTCATACCATCCCATTAGAGGACAAACAAACTTTATTGGGTCTTGATGTAGCGGATGGAATTACCGCAATGGGTTCAGGTGACAATGCACCATATGTTGGGGTTGTTTTCGCTAAAACTTATGAAGATGGCTCTAAACAATATGTTGGGCTACCTAAAGGGATGTTCACACGTCCATCTATCGAAGCTAACACAAAAGAGGATTCCGTTGAATTTTCAAGTGAAGAAATGGAAGCACAATTTATGGATAGAGAAGTAGTCGGATTTGATGATGAAAAATCAGTCTTATTCGCAGTTGATGAGAAGGGAGAAACAACTAACCGCGACGCTTTATTCCAAGCGGTGTTTGGTGTGACTCATCCAGACGAAGGCGCTGGCGGAGGTGTTGAAGGATAATGGCAAACTTTACAGCAATTGTAACAGAGGATGTGCCGGGTAATCGCTTGTTGTCACTGAAAACAGAAACTCGTGACGGTGATGATGTTTTAACCATCGCAGTGACGCCCGCGGGTGAAACTCCTGACTTTAGGTCAACAGGTGAATTGAAAGCCGATAAAGAGGTATCTGTGACGATTAAAGATATTCCTGTTTGGGAAGTTGAATCAGGAAGCGATTTAACAGCGGGTGCTAATGTTGAAGTTGGAGAAAATGGCGTTGTAGTAGCGGGCGAGGGCTTCGGATATGTAGCTGAATCTGTGAAAACTGGCGGTGTTGCTAAGGTAGTGCGTCAAGCTAGTGGTGGTGCGGGTGAACGCGGACCAAGGGGAGCTAAAGGCGACACGGGACCCCAAGGTCCTGCGGGCCCTAAAGGTGACGCAGGCGCTGCCGGAACAGACGGAGCACAAGGACCAGCGGGCGCAGATGGGTTCGGAACAGAAGAACAATACAACGATATCATTTCACGATTAGAAGCGTTAGAGGTTTAAAGAGTAGGGGAATAACCCCTGCTCTATTTTTATATAAAAAAGGAGATATGAATAATGGCTAACTTGAAAAGAAATATGATCGAACTTGTAAAAGACGTAAAAGAGGGAGAGGTTGTCACAGAAAAATATTGGACTCCTGTTTTCATTCCAATGTCGGTAGTATATGAGGCTATGGATTTATCCGAAACGGCGGAGAGTGGAAAAGTTAAAGAACGTGATCTTTTTGATCAATTTATGGATTTCATAGCTACTAAAGTTTATAAAGATCAGTTTACCAAGCAAGAGTTAATGGATGGTCTACATGCTCCTGATGCAATCCAAACACTACAGGATCAAATTTTATTCGTGGCACAAGGGCAGCAGACGGATGAAACACAAGCTTTTCTGAACATCAAGAAAAGGGGTTGAACGATGAGGATTTTACTTGGAAGAAACAAAAAGAATACATGGATAAACTTATACGGGATTTAATTGAAAGTGGAAAGGACATAAACGAAATTATGGATATGCCATTTAATTTCATGGTCGACCTAATGGAAGAGCGCAATAAACCAAAAGAAGAAAAGTCCTTAATTTCCGCATTTGGAGGTTAAGGATGTTTTTCATAACTCCGCAGAAAGGAGGTAAATAATGGCGAATGACAGAATTTCCGGTTTGTCAATTTCGATGGATCTTGAGACTGCGGGTATTGATCGTAGTATGTCAGAGATCAAACGTAGCTTCCGCGGATTGAATTCGTCAATTAAGACTAACACCAATAATTTAAAATATGGTGAGAAATCCGTTGAAAACTACGAAAGTTCCATATCAAGTTTAACGGGAGACATTGAGAAACAACGGAAGAACCTTGATGACTTAGGGCAGAAGTACAGAGAAGCAGCTGCCGATGGTAACGAAAATTCGGCGGCTGCTCAAAAGTTGGCTACAGAGTACAATAAACAAGCTGATAACCTAAACTACTTGGAAAGGCAGTTAGAAAACGCCACTAGTGAACTTAGGGAATTTCAAAAACAACAAGAATTACAAAGTTCTTCCCTATTCAAAACGGGTACAGCGTTAACTGGATTCGGGAACGGCCTTCAATCAATATCCGGTAAAGCAAAAGACGTAGGCAAAAGCTTAACGAAAAGTATTACCTTGCCCGCACTTGGTGTTGCAACTGCTGTTGGTGGTATTACCGCAGCTTTCGGATGGGAAAGGCTTGTCGGTCTTGATAGCGCTCAGGCACAACTAAAAGGGCTTGGCTACAACACAGAGGAAGTAGGCAGAATATCCGATCAAGTAACGTCAGCCATTGAGGGCGGCATGACGACAATGGCAGAAGGTACTGCTGTTGCGGCAGGTGCTATGGCCGCAGGTGTGGAAGAAGGCGCTGAATTAGAGCAATACATTACACTCGTTGGTGATGCTGCGGTCGGCGCTAATAGACCAGTAGAAGATATGGCGCAAATATTCAACCGTGTGCAAGGTTCAGGTAAACTAATGACGCAAGAACTAAACATGATAGAGCAAGGAATGCCAGGTTTTGCAATGGCTATGGCTGACAACCTTGGAGTGACACAAGAAGAATTCCGCAAAATGGTAACTGCTGGTGAAGTTGGATCAGATGAATTTATGGATGTAATGGAGGACTTCGCGGGCGGGATGGCTGACGCTTACTCTGATTCTTGGCAAGGTATGCTTGCGAACACTAAGGCTTATATAGGCATCATCGGTGAGAATTTACTAGGTGGCGTATTTGAAAAGTCAAAGGAGTCAATAGCCGAGTTCATAGAGGTGTTAAAGTCTGACGCAGTTGTTACCTGGGCAGAGCAGATGGGGCAGTCAATAGGTAATATGTTTAGCAACATCGCTGACAAAGTCCAAGGCGCTATAACATGGTTTAGCAATCTGAGTAAATCACAACAAGGCGTAATAGTTAAATTTGGAGCGGTCGCAGTCGCTGCCGGGCCTGTATTGGTGGCGTTAGGAACACTTGGTGGAATTGTTGGTAAAGTGTCTAGCGGATTGGGTACATTGATGACTACTGTTGCAAAGGGTGGGGGTGTCGTCAAATCCCTAGGGACTGCATTCACATTTTTAACTGGTCCAGTTGGTCTTACAGTCGGAATCATAGCGGCGCTTGTGGCAGGGTTCACACTAGCCTATAAGAAATCAGACACATTCCGAGGTATTGTAAACAAGCTTAAAGATGCATTTTTGAATGCCGTATCGGGTATAACGGAGTTCCTAACAACCAACGAGACAATTCTTGCTATGGTTGACGGTATCAAGTCTGCATTTACCACCATGAGAAAAAAAGTCAATCAAGCTATTGGTGCAGTGGTTGGATTCTTCCAAGATAAAATAGCGGTCATGACATCATTCTGGGATAGCGAAGGTTCAAGCTTTCTACAGGCTTTTTCAAATGTATTCGGTGGCATATGGAAGGTAGTTAAACCTGTACTGGATGCCGTGTTAGGTGCTGTTAAGTTTGCATTGCCGGTTATTAAGGGCATTTTTGATGTGACATTCAAAGCAGTTTTGGAAATCGTCAAAATGGTGTGGAATAACATCAAAGGTGTTATCAATGGCGGATTAGACATCATTATGGGATTGATCAAAACATTCTCAGGATTGTTCACAGGCGACTTTTCAAAGATGTGGGAAGGCGTTAAGCAGATATTTTCGGGCGCAATTGAATTTGTCTGGAACTTCGTGCAACTATCATTCTTTGGAAAACTGCTAAAAGGCGTTACGGGCTTCATAAAGTTGTTCAGCAGTCCGATCAGTAAAATGTGGACAGGTATAAAAACTGTATTTTCTACGGTTATAAAGTGGATAGTAGATTTTGTTAAAAATAGCTTTACGAGAATGAGTAATACAATAACCACAATCACAACCGCAATCCGAAACGTTATTTCCAAAATTTGGAATGCAATACTTTCATTTTTCAAGACAGTGATAAAAAGCATTGTTGATTTTGTTAAGCAACGATTTACAAACTTGAAAAATAATACTACAAATATTTTTACTGGCGTACGTGACATGGCTAAACGAGTTTGGAATAAAACAAAGGACAACATCGTCAATCCTATAAAAAATGGTGTTAACTGGGCGATTAAAAAATTTAAAGGATTTAAAACTAGCGTCACTGAAACTTTTAAAAATATTAAAGATAACGTGTTTGGTTATGTTTCTGACATGATCCAGAAGGTCAAGGAAATGCCAGGGAATATGAAAGATAAGATTGTTGAAGGTGCAGGAAAACTTAAAGAAGGATTCCTTGATATAGGACAGAGTATGATTGACGGAATGGCAACAGGTGTTAATGGTGTCATCTCAGCCGTTAAGTGGGTTCTGAAGAAATTCGGAATTGAAAAGAATTGGCATTGGGATGCTCCTACTATCAATGCTTACGCAAAAGGTACGCGTGGTAAGCATCCGGGTGGTCCGGCTATCGTTTCTGATGGGGTGGGCAGTAACAGTGGACCCGAACTCATGCAAGACCCTAAAGGCAACTTCTCATTAAGTCCTGCAAAACCAACTTTAATACCAAACATGCCAAAGGGCACTCAAGTATGGTCGGCAACCGAAACAAGAGAAGCGCTAACTCCACAATATGCGTGGGGTATAAACTTCAAAGACGTAGCTAAAGCCTTAAACCTAGGTGGAGAAGCTATGCAATATTCCGATTCGAAAACTAACAGAGCGTTAGGAAAGGCTGCGTCTGGAATAGGGTCGGGATTGGATATTTATAACGATGCACCAAAAGCCTTGTTAAATGCGGGATTAAAAGCAATGGGTGTAGAAGTTCCGAATTTCCCTGCTGCGATCGGGAAGATGGCTAAGGGCGGATTTAATTACGTTAAAGATAAAGCTGTAGGTTTCATAAAGAAAACACAAGACGATGAGTTAGAAAGCATAACTGGCCCTACTAGTGGCGGAGCGTCCGCATGGCGTGGAATGATCAGAAAAGCTGCAGCAAGAATGAATGAATCTATAACTAGTAGGCACGTTAACGGCATTATCGCTCAAATTAATCGTGAGTCGGGCGGTAACGAGAAGATCACACAATCATCTGCTGTAGTAGACATAAATACGTTGTCTGGAAATCCAGCACGTGGGCTATTGCAGTATATCCCGCAGACATTCGCTGCTTATAAAATGCCTGGTCACGGTAATATTTATTCCGGTTATGATCAACTATTAGCATTTTTCAACAACAAAACTTGGCGCAGAGACTTGCCATACGGAACAAGAGGTTGGGGTCCGAGAGGTGGTCGTAAGTTTGCAAGTGGTGGATTGGTTAAAAATAGCGGATTGTACGAATTGGCAGAAGGTGGATTTCCTGAATGGGTTATACCTACTGATCCTAAACGTAGGACGGATGCCATGAAACTATTAGCGCTCGCCGGCAAGGATATTGAGAGTGGAAATAAGCGACCACGGCAGTTGCCTAACGTTAGTGGCAGTAGTGGTAACGATAACCGTTACCTAGAAACAGTAGTCGACAAACTAACTCAACAGGTACAGTTGCTAACTGAATTAGTAGTCTCTAACCGAGATATTGCCAATAAGCCAGTCCTATCAGAAGGTGACATTAAGCGATCTTTTAACAAGATGGACTCCAAGGACTCCATTAATCACGGTATATTCACAGGCAGACCAGGAGGTGCTTATTAATGTACGATCACTTTAAAATATATGATTTAAACTTTAATCCAGTACCCTTACCTGTGGATGAAGTTGGTTATGGATTGCGAGGGTTGGATTTAGAAGTATCTTCAATTGGGCAAGAGGTAACGGAACACAGCATGTCTGGTCGCCCTGGTAACGTCACCACAGGTGTGCGAGATACCGATCGAGATATGACATTAAGTGCAAGAATCAAGGCAATGAATGCAACAGATTATAGATTGAAACGTGATCGCGTCTATTCCTTTTTCCGAGGATTAGGCGCTTTTTATGTAACAGAAACATTGCAAGGAAACAAACTCATGAAAGTCAGAGTGATTGAAAAGTATACGCCTGAGCGACCTCAGAATATGCAAAGATATGCTTTTGTGGATATACCATTACAAATTGATGGACAACCATATTGGATTAGCCGTTACACGACAATGGACTTGCACAATAACAAGGGCATTCCTGCTAACGGTAACTGGTCTTTCGGGATGGGGATTGATGTATCACCCGACAATTTAGTCTATCAATATGAGAATGTTAGTGAGTTTAACATTTACAATGCAGGCATTCCGTTAAAAACAATACAAGAAAAGGATAACTGCGAAATAAGAATTGAGATAAATGAAAATATCACCAATTTCTCTTTGTTTGACGCAGCGGGTGGGGAATGGAAGTATAATCCAGAAGGGAAAACGGCTAATATAATAACGTTTGAAGGATCACTACAGGACAAGTCTATTGATTTTAGAAGCGGCGAAGTGGAAAATTACTCAGGTAGAGTTTTAACAGATTATATAAAAGTTGAACCTGATTCGGGTTATACAAATAGTGGTGTGATTGCAAGTCATTATTATGATGAAAACAAAAAACATATAGCGGGCAGAACAGGAAGCACTCACGTCTCTCCCGACCAGTCTTATTGGGCTAGATACGTTGTTGATTCAAGTGATGTAAAAAACGCCATAGTCAATAAAGGCAAACAACTAACGAAAGATTGGAGTTTAAAAACAGGTGACATAATCATTTTCAAAGGTCACGATGTGCGCTTGAATAAAACAACGATCATGGAACGCACAAACAGATATTATCCAATCATAAAAGAAGGCATCAATAAATTCAAAGTCGATGGGTTACTGTATTATAAAATAACTTTTGACTTTCGATTTAAGTATTACTAGAGAGGTGAAAGGATGTTACCATACGAAATAAAAGCAATATTAAGTGATGGCGAATTGAATAAACTTAATGATAATTTTTCCGACATTTTTAATTCAGTTACCAAAATTTATAAGTCTTTAAATGATCTTATTCTTGAATCTGGGAAAAGTGATATGGAGGTTGTTCAAGCACGGGCGGGTGAACGAACGCTGGACGCTCGACTTGATAAGATGGAGCGTTTAAGTAATGAGGTTTCGTCTAGTTTGAAAAAGAAAGCCAACGAAGAAGAAGTAAGGAAAAAAGGAGTACCAATCACACTGAATGATGCTGATAGTGAATTATTGGCTGCTATTCAAGGTGGGGAAGAAGTTAGTTTTAACTTGTTATCAGACCCGAGGTTGCACTCCGTTTCTGAAGAAAAAACAACGTTCGTTGAGGTTGTTTCTGATAATTTATTTAATAAAAATGACTTTATTCCAGATAAGCACATAAACGGATCGACTGGAAAATTAGATGATAACGAGTATAACAATGGTGTGTCTGGTTTTATTCCCGTTGAACCCAACACAACATATTCAAAGTCATTCAATAGAGAAACCGGGATAGCCTATTATGACGAGAAGAAAGAATTCATAAAATCAGTTAAAGAACCAATAACATTTACCACACCAGAAAATGCCTACTATGTAAGAGCTGCAGTGAGAAACGACGAAAGGGATTTTTTTTATATCAACGAAAGTGATAAACAATTAGGATTAGATGAATATAAAATCAGCGTTAGAAATATGAGTGTTGACTATAATATGTTAACGGACGATATTAAAGTTCGCTTAGCTGAAAGAGGAAACAACAATACGGAAAAGAAATCATATTATGTGAAAGATCCAATCCCAAACGGATGGTATAAAGCTCCGAAATTAGACGATCACATTGCTGGGAAGCATCCTTATCAAATTAATACACAAGATATATATGACTCTTTAGAGGAAGTTGTAGACGGAGAATATGTAACAAAAGAAACCCTAGGCAAAGACACTACTGAGGGTGACGATATCTTCAAATACGAATTTAAACCGGATACAATGAACATAAATAACTTCAGTGGTGTAGACGATAAGGAAGGTTTAGAGTTCACGAAAAAGTTCCCAAAAATAATTTTACACACTGGAACTCACGGAGAGGAAAAATCAACCCCTCTTATATTAGCTAATTTTCTACATCACTTAGTTAATGATTGGGAAGAAAATGAGTTGCTAGAGTGGATAAGATGGAATGTTCATTTAATTGTTGTTCCTGTTACCAATCCTTCCGGTTACAACAATAATCGAAAAGTAAATGAAAACGGTGTGGACTTAAACCGTAACTTTGATTACGATTGGGAAAAACATGGAAGCACTGACCCGGAAGATAGATTTTATAAAGGCGAAGAACCATTTTCGGAAGTAGAATCACAATATATTCGAGATTTAATACTGGATAACACAGATGCAATCGCCTTTTATGATTACCATATGACTGGTAGAACCGGAAACGAAAAATGGAAAGATAGATTTTGGACAATCCTTAAAATATTCCCTGAAAAATGGGGGTATGAAGAAATGCAAAAAATAACGATGACGGATGTGGATAGAGCAACAAGAGAAGCGCAAAAGCGTCTGGGAGTTCCGCGTGACAGTGGGTTTTTAGGGTACGTCACTTACGAAAATCCATCAAATTCTCCATCATACGCATTTTCAAAAGGGATACCGAGCGCAACACTTGAAAGCATGAGCAAGCTACTGGATGATGATGATAGTTATAGTTTCGAGATGATGCAATTATGTACTGAGTATTTAGGTAATAAAATCATAACAACTTGCAGGAATTTCATCTAACTTTTTTGAAAAAATTAAAAAGAAACCCGTTATCCAGCGGGTTTCTTCCTAAATATTAATTCAAGCGTCTTTACAAAAGAATAAGTAATCATGAGATAAATCATACCGATTATAGGAAGTTTTTTCCGTGCGACATTATCACCTATAGTTCCTATTCCGTAGTCCCAGCCACGTTGATCATGCCAGGAAAAACCGACAGTAGACATTATGCATGCATAACTAAAAAGTACAATTAAGAAAATTGATATCATTTTTCTTGATTCCTTGTTAACTATGAAAATAATTCCGGTTAAAAATGCACCGATCGATACCATTAAAGTTTCAAATGTCCTTAACCCGTATAAGCTCCAATTGCCTAAATCAAAAGGATTTGGAGAAATTAATAAACTAATCGATGAGAAAACAGTGTTTATCAAGCCGGTAGCTCCTGCGTGATATGCTACAAAAGCAGAACAACCCAATAAACCTAACACTGCTAGTTTCATATCTTTTTTCAAAAAAACATAGTAAAAGTAAATTACAGCTATTGAGTATGACCGTGTATGTATTGCGAATAAAAGTAAAATGAAGAACCAAAAGTATCTTTTCTTTATTAAAGCATATACAGCAATCAGGCAAGCGAATAAATTGGTTAAGTCTTTCAAGAAAACAGTTGAATAAAAATACAAACTTCCGCTTGAAAATAAACCGATAACTAAGAACAGTAAAAATAAGTCTTTTGATATTATGTCTGAATCAAAATTATTTTTTCCTATTTTAAATATGATAAATATACTAAAGATCATTAGCAACGAATTAAACACAGCGAGAAAATATTCATCTTGAAAATTAAAAATAGAATAAAAAGGATAGAAAATAACACCAAACTTCACAAGACCTTTGTAGGGTACGTCATTAAACATTTCATATAACCATTGGGATAATAACTCTCCGTAAGAATCATAATTAGTTATTATTTCATGATATCTAACAGAATCAATAGTATGAAACGGATCGTATAAAAAGTGATTTATAAACATGAAACTTATAAACATAAGGGTGGAAATATATTTTGTCTTAGGTGGAAAATCCAGAAAAAATATTAATGTGCTTAAAACAATAAAAAATATCAGGTTCCTTATCGAAAAGGGTAAATTGGGATAAATGATAAAAATTGACGAAGAAATAGCAAATAGCAGAGATACTCCATAAATTGATATCAAAGATTTCTTTTTTAAAACTAACGTACTCATTTTGGTGGCTCCTTTAGTCATCAACTTATTATATTCTACAATTATTTTATGGGAAAAGAAAGGATTATTAAGATTTATAGCAAAAGAAACAGTCGGACGTAATAGCGGAGGGGTGAAAATAAATGGTTACTATGAATCGAGATGAGAGAAAGTGGATTATTACACAAATAATTCGTAAACATCCACAGTGCACTATACCTTTTGGAGAAAACGAGAAAATTATTAAGGAAACCATCGAGGTGTTTGAAGATGCTTTAAACCAGAAATCCAAAGAAGAATTAGTAAGGATGTTTAACGAGTCTTTTGTTGTATAGTCGGACCATAAGACGAAGTAATGAATATTTAAAGGAATATCCCCTTTTATGTCGAATATTGATATGTAAAGGAGGCGGAATAATGAATTTAAGTAAAACGGTTGATTATATTACTGTCTATGCCAAAAACGGAAATCCTTTGGTACTTGAATATCTATCATTTGAATCTAAGAATCAATTACAAGAATGTACTGACGTAGAAATAGTAGATTCGCTTCAAAGGTTTTTCCAAGATAAAGTTAGTACCATTATCGATAACAGAGCAGAAGATTTTGGTGATCACGTTGAGGTATATTTCCATGATATCGACACAAAAGATCAGTATAAGCTTATATTCCATAAAGATAAAGAAGATGAATGGAAATTAATGTGGAGCTTAAAAGCATTCGAACAGTATCAGTGATAAATCTTTAAAAGGCATCTCTTATGGGGTGTCTTTTTTTCATGGGAGGTGAACAAAATCCAAGGACAACCATCACTATTCTTACTTGATTTAAAAGGAAAAGAATACCCTGCGTTAGCAGAAGTAAATAGAAAAAAACGAGTAAACGGGCAGCGTGAGATATCGCTGTCCTTTTTATATGAAGAAATTAACGCTGATTTTCTCCATGAAATTGAATTTGGTTGGAAAATCCTTTTTAAAGGCGAATGGTACACGATAACAAGCCCGACATATGCACTTGATGGAGATAAATTTAATGTAGGTGTGGATGCCGTATTATCATTCTTCGTAGATTTGAACGGGCATTATTTACAGGATGAATTAGAAGATAAATCTAAAACACCTGCATCTTATTTTAGGGAGTTATTCGAGGGTACAGGTTACAATTTTGTACTTGCGGATAACCTTGCTGCCAACACATTGAATTACCAAGCTAACCAAAGCAAGACAGAGCGCTTTCTATACGGCATTGACCGCTTTAAAGGGGAATATGTCATCCGAGGTAAAACAGCCTACATTCACGGGTTAATTGGTTCTGATAAGGATGTTATTCTGCATGAGGATCTAAACATTCAGGATGTATCCGTGGAAGTGGATGGCAGTGGATTCCATACATGGGCAAAGGGCTTTGGTGACAAGGATGATAATGAAGAGGATGCTGATTACAAATTAGAAGTAGAGTACGTATCTCCTTTAGTTACTAAACACGGGTACATTGAAGGGCAAGCAATTAGAGACGGATCATACAAGCAGAAGGATAGTTTAATAGAAGCTGTTAAAAAACAAGTAGAAAACAGTTATAAGGTATCCACCACAATTACTGCTGTAGATTTGACTAACAATGGTTACCCGGAAATGCAGTTCGAAGAGGGAGATCGTGTATGGTTGTATGTCGATAGATTAAAGCTAAATACTCAGGTTAGAGTTGTAGAAATAGATGAAACATTCGACTGGGAAGGTAATATTATTGCTGTACAGTACACGATCGGTAATGAAGGTATTGCCGCACGATATAAGACACAGCAGTATGATACGTTATCTGATTTTAGAGACATACAGAATGGCAGAAAAACATTAGAGTTTAACTGGCTACCAGAAGCAATCAAACGTGCATCCGATATTATTAATGGCAATATAGATAGTCACTTTAAATATGGTGCCGGTGAGATCATTGGAATTAATAGAAGTAATCCGAATGAATATATGCGGTTTAATACCGATGGAATAGGCTTTAGTCGTGATGGTGGTAAAACTTACAGATCGGCTATCACCTATGAGGGTATAGTAGCAGATGCTATTACCACAGGAACATTGAGAAGTATCTTAGTTGAGGCTGTGGAGATATATGGTAGCCGGATTGAAGGTACCGAGGTATACGGTGGGTATATCGAAGGGGCAGAAATCGTCTCCAAGGAATCTGATGATGTGTTTATCAGATTGAGAGGATCAGAACTTGTGTCGAGAGGTGTACATGATCGTACTTGGATGGGTGAGTCCGGTGATAACCAAGTAAGGGTGATGATTCAAAACGGCCAAGTACGCGCTAGGAATGACGATAAAAACTGGTCGCTTTATTTCAATGACTATGGTATATCCACATTCAGAGATGGCAACGGAGATCACGCCGATATGGACGCTTCTGGTTTTATCGAATTCCACAGTACGAGATACCATGAATCTCGCGGGCTGACTATAGGGTCGGGAGCTAGGCTAGCATTAGAAACAAATAACGGACGTATTTATCTTAACCCTAGGAATGCTAGTGTTCGAGTTGCAGATGAGAATGATAATTATCTGCCTATAGTGGCATCAAATATCGGACAATCCAGCCGTGCGAACCAGAAAAGAGACATTAAAGAGTTACAAGACGATGCACTTGAAGTTATCAACTCATTAAGAATAGTAGAATACAAACGGCTTACAGGTGGAGAATCAACAATGCTTGATCACTGGCAAGTTGGTATTTTAGTTGAAGAGTCTCCATCACAATTTCTTGCTGATGGCGATAGCGTTGATCTGTATTCTTATTTGAATTACGTTGCCCGTGCCCAACAGCAACATTATGATATAACGATGGATATTGAAAAAAGATTATCGAAATTGGAGGAATCGGCATAATGGAAAATAAACAACCTGATTATTTTGCGGAATCGTTAAAAAGGCAAATTGGTAATATGGGTGTCACAATAGCTGATCGAGAAGCTATTATCGCTAGTCAGCAACAAAAAATAAAAGAATTAGAAATGGAGAATAAACAATTACATGAGGGAGGTGGCAAGCCGAAAGAGAATAAAAAAGAAACAAACGCTTAAAAGGCGTTATTTTTTATGGGGAAATACGAGAAAGTCTTATATGTTAGGGGGTTAATAATGAATGAAAAGGATGTGGACGACATGCCAATCTGGCAGAACCACGAACAGCGTATAACGACATTAGAAGTTATCACCTCAAATATGCAGGGAGAATTTAAAGAGGTAAAGGATAAAATTGATGAAGGAAATAAAGATCAATCTAAGCAATTAGAATTGATAAACAACCGTTTATTCGAAGAGTTCTTCCCAAAGAAAGCATCAGAAAGAAACAACAAATGGAAGTTTTGGACTACCATCCTTGGTGGTGGTGGTCTTATTTATTTGTTGGCAGACAAGATAATTAGTTTATTTTAGGAGGGATTACATGCAATTTAATAAAAACATGATCGTAAGAGTGGCCGCGTTGATTGTGGTATTGATCAACCAGGTGTTAGTAGGATTTGGATTTGATCCACTACCATTTTCGAACGAGCAAGTTTATGAGGGGTTATCTGCTGTAGCAACGGTTGTGATGTCTGTAATTACAACTTATTTTGATACCGACGTAACAAAGCAAGCGCGTCATAATAAGCAGTTTTTGAGAAGTAGAGGAATGAAGAAATAAGGCACTCAAGCAGGTGTCTTATTTAATTATGAAAAGGAGATGTAAAGATGGTTAAGTCAAGTAAAAGTTTAGTAGCAAGTCGTGCTTTAACCTATAGTGGAAGGAACGGTAAAACTCACATTACTATTCACGAGACAGCAAATACCGATCCCGGCGCAGGCGCAGAAACTCACGCTAGATTGCAACAGAATGGCTTCACAGCTTCATGGCATTGGTCTGTGGATGATAGGGAAGCTATTCAGTCCTTCCCACATAACGTAAGGTGCTGGCATGCAGGGGATGGGGATGCGCCTAACGGTGGAAACTATAACTCAATCGGAATAGAAATTTGCGTTAACTCTGATGGGGATTTTACAAAGGCTGTTAAGAATGCAGCGCAGTTAGTTAAGAAAATCATGAAGCAAGAAGGGATCCCTTTATCTAATGTGGTACAACATAATCACTGGTCGGGTAAGCATTGCCCAACAAATTTACGCAATGGCTCAAAAGGAATTACTTGGAATCAGTTTAAGAATATGATAAGCGGTTCTGGTGGTAAGACCACCTATACTCCTCCTAAGAAGCAGACAGGCTCAACAAGCACATCTGCAAGCGGTCGTGTCGAGTCCAAGGTAAATGGTCTACGCTTTTATAATAAGCCTTCATGGGCTGACAAGGATGTTGTGGGGCGTGTGGATAAGGGTATTGGATTCCCAACTATCGTTAAAAAGGTAAAGGTCGGAAAAGGACATCAGTACCAAGTTAAAAATAGCAAAGGCGCAACGTATTATATTACTGCTGCCGATAAGTACGTCCGGGTTGAGGGAGGTTCAGTGCCTAAAGCGAACAAGCCTGCTCCTAAAAAGTCCGCAAGTAATTCGGGCAAAGCAGGTAAGTTAAAAGTTGTTGGAGTTTCTAATGCGGCAATTGTTATGAGCAAGCCCGACCGTAATAACTCAAGCAATTTAGGTACAGTTAATAAAGGTAGTACATTGCCGTTAAATGGTTCTGTGCGTGGTAAAAACAGCAGTAGTGGCTATTGGGAAGTTCAGTATAAAGGCAGGCTAGGATATATCACAGGTAAGTATGGTAAACAAGTATAAAAAAAGAGCCGTCACAATGTGGCGGCTTATTCTTCTTTATATAGATCATTTACATCACAGTTTAAAATCTTCGCTAACTCCACAGCTTGATTAAGTTTCGGCCAACTTCTGTTTTTCATCCAATTTGTGAGTGTGTTTTCATTAATACCAATTTTGTTTGCTATGTACCGTTTTTTTAATCCACTCTTTATTATTAAATCCTCCACAACTAACCGCATTATTATCACCTGTTGTTATAATTCGACCAATCTCATTTTTGTCCTTCTAAAATTAATTAGATAAAAATCACATTTATTTGTCATCAAACAAGCCCGCTTTCCATATGATTAAGTATAAGCAAATGAACATGCGATTCTGACCTAGTTTTTCTGATTTTACATTACTCACTATTTAACTTCTTTTCGTTCGTAATATGTACTTTATTTTTATTCTTGTCCACACTTCTTACTTAACTATCATACCAGTATCGGCATATAGAATTGCATATTCATTGCTAGATCATACAAAAGAAGGGACGTATGTATATGAATTTTGATTCAGAAAACGCGTTTGATCCACTCATTAACTTTGCGAAAAAAGAGGAATATGATTTCGAAGAAACGATGGGAAGCTTTATGTATATGTACGATGAGGATGATGTTTATTTTTACAAGGATATCGAAAGTCGTAAGTATCTAAAATTAGATGGTAACGGAAAACGTGTGGGGGGTAGATGGAATGGTTAGCTGGACTTGTACAGGGTGCGGAGGTAGTGGGAGAAGCGAAGTAACGATAATAAGAAATGGGAAGATGTCACAGTTTGAAGAAAGGTGCCAGGAATGCCTAGGAAGCGGTTCAATTAGAAATGGTTTGCCTGAATATACTTTAAGGAGTGATAGGTAATGTTACTCGAATTCGGAGTGTGGGCAGGTTCAGCTTATTTATTACACCGTTCAATTTTCGGGCCTGTTAGCGATCAAAAGAAAATAGAAAAGACATTCGAAAATGTGAAGTTTGGTTTTGGTGATAAACTTCCGCAGCATTCGTGGACGAATAAAACAGATCGTTACACTATATACGCTTATAACTTACCGTATGGATTAATGGATAACCCTAAATTGGAATTAATATTAGAGAAAACTTTAAATAAGCCTGTGGCGGTAGATATGGATAAACAATTAAAAATCAGAGTATATAAGGAGGATTTAAAAATGAAATATGAATATGATTTTAGTCGTAACTATTCGGGCGGATGGACTGTTCCGATTGGTAGAACATTGAATGGAATAGCGATGCACGATTTTGATAAAATACCACACATGACAATTGCCGGGATGACCAGGCAAGGAAAAACGGTATTACTTAAACTTATTATGACCCATTTAACATTACATCATCCCGATGATGTGGAATTTTATATCATCGACTTAAAAGGTGGCCTGGAATTTGACCAGTATAAAAATCTGAAACAGGTAAAAAGAGTAGCGAGCAACGTAAACGAAGCGTATAAACTGCTCACAGATGTTTCTAATCAGATCAAGGATGATATGTCGCTCTTCAAAAGTAAAGGTTACACGAATGTATTAAACACTAATATCAAAAAACGTAAATTTATTATAACAGATGAAGGTGCAGAGCTTGCTCCTGCTACTCACCAAAGTAAAGAGCAAAAGGATATGTTTAAATTTTGTCAACATACGTTGTCAGAAATTGCGCGTGTAGCTGGTGCGCTTGGTTATAGGAATATATTTTGCACTCAATATCCCACATCCGACACGCTACCCCGGCAAATCAAACAAAATAGTGATGCAAAAATAAGTTTTCGTTTACCTACCGAAGTAGCTTCTCGTGTGGCTATTGATGAGCAGGGAGCAGAAACATTAGAAAATTCAGGAAGGGCTATTTATCGGACGCATGAAAAGCACATTATACAAGTTCCCTATATTTCTGATGAAGGTATGAAAAAGCATTTAAGGGAGTGGGAGCATGAATCAACAACAAAAGAAAATACAACGACAAGAACGGATATTATCGAGATTGGATGACCTGGGCTATGCCACAAGAAAACAAATCCAAGTTATAGAGGGGTTGGGTGGTGATCGTAATGCCCACAGAATATTGCACGACATGGAAAAGGATAAATTAATATCTTCTGTACGGCGGGAACAAAAAGTTTATTTTTTATCGGGATCTGGTAAAAACTTCATCGGCAGCACAAAAGAATTAAAACAATCCCACATTCAACACATGCTAATGAAAAACGATATATATATAAAGGTTGGAATGCCGAACAGTTGGCAAACGGAAATACCAATTAAATTTAATGATCAGGAAAAGTATCTGATCCCTGATGCAATGTTTAATGTCGAAAACAAATTAAAATTTATAGAAATAGATAATTTACAAGCAATGCAAACTAATGATGAAAAGATTTTGAGGTATGGGAAGTTATTTAAAGCCATGTTTCGACAGTATAAAGAACACCCAACATTAATTTGGTACACGTTAACCGAGATTAGAAAAAAGAAGATAGAAGAATCGTGTGTTAAGCAGGGAATTAAATTCAAAATTTATTAGGAGGGTTTTCACATGAAGGATCCTAAAGATTATTGCGAGATGTGCGGCGAGTTATTGAAAGATGATGATGTGATCTTTTATTTAGATGGTCCACTAATACACCAGGATGAATGCTTTTTAGAATGGTGTCTCGATGTGTACGGAATGCCTATAGAATATGCGACATATAAAAAGGATCAAAAAGAATGGGAAGAATTCAAAGAAAAGCACGGTATGTAATTTACACTAAAAATTTTTACACAAATTTATCACACATAAAATATGAAACGCCGTAACATCAACACTTATACCGCCACATTGCATCCCGGCCACTGGTATCGGCAGGAAAATTTACGTTAAGATTAAATATAAAAATATAACCGCAAACGTTGCTAAATCAATGTTTGCGGTTTTCTTATGCGTAAAAGAGAATACGATTGAATAAGATGTAGTTTGGATTCATTTTACACATTTTTTTCACACGATCATATTCTCGAATATGGAAGTCGTCTTTTCTTCATCTTCTGTACGCATCTCATTTAATATGTGGGAATAAGTCTTCCATGTTGTTTCCACATCTTTATGTCCTAACCGTTCACTTACATAGTTCATTGACACTTTCTGATACAACAGCACACTTGCATGCGTGTGTCTCAATCCGTGCATTGTGATTGAATCTATGCCCAAGCTAGATAATGTATTTCTTAATATTTTATTAGCATTGGTATTACTGATCACTTTGTATTTAGATTGTGGACTAAAAA
>Ga0209487_1000311_pt1 | contig 44044 bp, 41 predicted proteins | sample Poulit2012_FD_187524 | JGI IMG/M metagenome (GOLD analysis project Ga0209487, IMG submission 187524) | Agricultural soil microbial communities from Georgia to study Nitrogen management - Poultry litter 2012 (SPAdes) (version 2) | ecosystem: Environmental > Terrestrial > Soil > Agricultural land... | reverse complement strand
CGCTTTCGTGCGCGACTTTACGCTTTCGCCGCGCGACTTTACGCTTTCGTGCGCGACTTTACGCTTTCGTGCGCGACTTTACGCTTTCGCCGCGCGACTTTACGCTTTCGTGCGCGACTTTACGCTTCGCCCGCGCGACTTTTCCGCTTTCGTGCGCGACTTCTCGCTTTTCCCGCGCGACTTCCTACTTCGCCGGCGCGCATTTTTAATGGAGGGGGTCTTTCATCATTCATTTGAAAGTTAGTTCTGTTCCATCAATTCCAAATAAAACTTGCCTACTTGATTCTCATCATATAAATTCGTTATCGATGTTGAATAAGCTGCTATTTCCGCATTCATCATTAGATTTGTTTCAGCTACCTCAATACGAAAATCATTCGTATACAATAAAGTCGTTATATCATGATAAGAGGCGGATGTCACATGGAAGAAAAACTTACTCATATGCCGCTCTTTTTTTGACTTCGGATCGATAAATAGTTCTTCTTTATAATCGAATGCATGAATCTTTCTATCATTGATCATGACGGTTACCTTCACTATATTTTCCACCCTTCTACTTATCCGACTTTATCATGACAAGTGCTTATAACCAATTATCTCGCTTACTTGCTTCCAATCGACGAAGTACCCTAACAAGATTAATGCTTTTCGAATGTTGCTACCTTTTCCTTCCATATGATGATTAAATCCCTTAGCTTTTTGGTATCCATTTCATATGCTGGTAACGTCGGAAAGTCAGCATACATTTCTGAGAACAAATCCTCAACAACTGTCTTCTCACGACTTATTTCGAGTGAACAACGGTTACCCGCGGATTCTTCCCGCTCCGTTTCTCCAGATAAAACACGATCAAGTTGATCGAGCACACGATAGTCTAATAAGCTTGCATCATTCATTAAAAACTCGCCCAAGATTCTTTTTTGCGGATCTGAAAACTCAATAATTAACACTTGTCTTGCTACTTGATCATGTGCTAACGTTATCTCTTTGAATTGATACATGTGAAAAACTCCCTCTTAATATATCGGAAAGGCAGAAATAATCAGATCATTATTATCTATATACATTCTAATAATCTGCCCTTCAGATGTGATTCCCTCATATGTATTTCCCGTAATCAATTGTTTCGCGTCATAGGCTTCATTGATCGCATCTACAACCTCTTGCGCATTCCACTCTTTAGGGAAAAATGTAGACTTCCCACCGTTCGATTCCTTTTCTACGCCACTCACGACGACTTCGGCTTCATAGACTCCATGTTGATTCGGATCTGTTTCAGTACCTGCTATCACTTCGCCCTTTTTCGTCGGTAAGCCATCATAATGGAAGCCAACTGCTTTTCCGCTCCCACTTAATTCCCCTTCAAGAATATGCTCCAAGGCTCCGTCATGGAAATTAGCTATCTCTTCAAGTTCCTCTAGGACTGATGAACGCTGATCTTGTTCGCCCGTCTCAACTGCATCACTATCGATGAACCCACCTACATCACAACCGATAAGAAATCCGAAGCTGAAACTAATTAATAAGATGTGTCGTATTCTTCGTACCATTTATCCACGTCCTCTCTACCTACTCATTTATCATACGATAAATGAGTAAAAAAAGGTATCCCGGTGAACGAACGACAGGATACCTTTTTGAAAATTATAGTGGAACTTTTTTGTTCGATAGCCACGTTTCTTTCGTATAGGACATTTCCCAAAACGCCAACTCATATTCTTTTGCATAAATAAATTGTTCGGTAATTTTTTCTCTCTCATTCTCACTCGCGCCTGCTACTAACTGATCAAGTAATTCAATCATCTCGCTTGTAGATGTTTGGAACCATTTACTGGCATACATGTTAAGCCAATTCCGGTAAATTTCCTTCTCTGGTTCAGCTTGTTTATTTAATTTCCCGATTTCAGCATAGAGCCAATAACATGGCAACATCACTGCTACTGTTTGCGCAAGACTACCCGATTGAGCGGCACGATAGAGATGGGATGTATAAGCATATGCCGTCGGTGCCGGCTTAAATGTTTCTAGATCTTCCGCTGTTATGTTTAATATACTCGCATGTTGTTCATGTACGGTTAATTCCGCCTGTGCTGTACTTTGCGCTTTTCCTGCTAGCATAGCTGTTACACTAAAATCATCTGCTTGGGCAGCTGCCATGGCATGTACTTTCCCATAATGCTTTAAATAGTAAATGTCCTGAAGAATATAATACCTAAAAACGTCCAGCGGTAAATCACCTTTCACAATCCCCTGTACAAATGGATGATGCAAACTCTGCTCCCAACTGTCTTTCGTCAACTCTCTTAATTCGTCCGTAAAACGCATAAAAAAATCCCCCTTTAATCACTATTTCTAGCTGATCTAGGAGAAAGAGATATCGCTTTTTACATCATATCAATACAATATCGGCTACATCCACTATTTACATGCTTATCAAAGCACATTAAAGGATGGCGACCGACACAAGCGATTCCTACTTCCCTCCGCTGATGCTAATCAGTTCAGGTTCCAAGGGTTTCAATAAATTAATCTCAGCCTAATCCAAGGCGCCCCTAGTAGAAATAAATGATTTAATTTCATTCATCATATCATATGAATAGATGATGTCAACTTCCTTTTCGATGATTTGACGCATTGCGCTGAACATACGCCCTCTTCCGCTAAACATGTGCTCTCTTCCGCTGAACATCCGCACTCCCCAGCTAAACATGCGCACTCCTCCGCTGAACATCCGCACTCCCCAGCTAAACATGTGCTCTCTTCCGCTGAACATACGCCATCCGCCGCTGAACACGCGCACTCTTCTTGTTATTTTATTAAGCGTAACACATTTATTTCTGGTGTGTTAAACAAGCGAAATTTGAAAAAAGGGATCGCATCACTACTGCCTAATCCCGCGCTCACATACTGTTTCGTTTCTTCATATTCCCATAATCCCTTTACTCTATCCTGTGGTGGAAAAAAGCTATTCGGTTCGTACCAGGGTTCGGGAACAAACAGTGCTCCAAGGAAAGGCAAGCGGATTTGGCCCCCATGATAATGTCCCGCAATGATCAGGGAGAAGTCTCGCCACTCCGTCACCGGGTCGTTTTTAATATAATCGATCCGGGGATCTGACACTGGGTAATGATTCAGTGCAATGCGTACATCTGTTGAGTCTAAATGCCCTGTCTCTATCATATCCTCCCATAACGACTGTTGATACCGTTGATAGTCCTCATTTTCAACATAGGGGGATGTGGGGGTGCCGTTTATATTCCCAATTTGCTCGGGTTTTCTTATAATCGATTGTTCAAAGTTAACGAAATGAATGCTTTCCTCATCCTTGGTAATGGTATCAATTGACTCTAAAAACTGTACCCCGCGTTCTTCCATCCCTTTAATAAACTCGCTTTTCCCAAATGATGGGGACAGTTGGTAACTTTGCGGGTCTGCATTACCTGGCACATAAAATAAATGGTCTTTATGATGGATACCGTCCAACAAAGTATAAAAGCTGTCATGATTTGTGCTTTCGGGATTGTCCAAAATATCTCCTGTAAAAACGAGAACATCATAATCAATCTGATTGATCGCCTTGAGCAACCGACTTTGGTCTTTACCAAACTGCTTTTCATGTAGGTCACTGATTTGCAAAATCTTAAATCCCACAAAGGCGTCTGGTAGGTCATCCATGACAATGTCTTGCTCTACGATTGTTAACCGGTTATTATCCCAGAAAATGTAGAGACCAAATAGGGCTATGCCAACAATCAACAAGCGTCTGACCTGTGTAAACATAAAAAACGCCCTCCCTTTATACGTGAGCATTCCCTAAAATCTTGGTCATGAATGCTGTATTCGGATAATCCGACTGTGTAAATTGATCGATCACTTTTGCTACATCATAGTCGACGCGTACGATCGATGTTGTGAAGTCATCCCCTGCAATATCGACTAATCCATAGGAAGGTTTATGCAAACCATCGAATGGCAGCCCAACACTCCCTATATTCATCACCGTCTTCCCCTCAATGGATCTCATATAAGGCTTATGAATATGAGCATATATAGACAAATCCGCATCCTGGTGGAATAATTTTTCAACGATATGATCGTCGGCTGCAAAAGGTTGCACAACCTCAAATAAACTAGTTGGTGTCGCATGAAAGGCATGAATTTTTATATTTCCATAGGTTAAATTTAATTCCGTTGGCAGATTCTTTAAGTACGCTACACTGTCATCATCCAATCTTGCATAGGTCCACTCACGTTCTGCCTTCATCATTCGAAGCGATTCTTCCGGGACTTCTCCTTCTTGAACCCCACGAACGATCCATTCATCTGCATTTCCTTTAATAACCTCAGCCCCCATTGTCCGCACGAGGTCAAGCGAACGTTTTGGCTCGGGCCCTCGAAAGCACAAATCTCCTAAAATCAAGACTTTATCTACCTCTTTTTGTTTCATACTTTCCAATACCGCCTCTAAAGCCAAGGCATTTCCATGTATATCTGAAATAAATGCGAGTCTCATATCCTTTACACTCCCTTATATTTTCATGGCAATAGGCCCCGATAAGATCATCGGGGCTGCCATTCTATACGGATAATACATCCTTTTTATCATCAACCTGTACAAGTTTTCCTGCTTTAATGGTAAAGACCACATCACAATTTTCAATCGTGCTTAAGCGGTGGGCAATAATAATTAACGTCTTTTCCCCTTTTAATTTGTCTATCGCTTGCATGATTTCCTTTTCTGTCTCATTATCTAATGCGGAAGTCGCTTCATCCATAAACAAGATTTCTGGGTTATGATAGAGTGCCCGCGCAATCCCGATCCGCTGACGTTGCCCCCCAGATAGCCTGACTCCCCTTTCCCCAATTTCTGTATCTAATTGATCGGGAAGGGATTGAATAAACTCCTTTAGCTGGGCTTGCTCTAACGCACGCCAAACTTCTTGCTCATCAATTTCTTCGCGATCGATACCAAAAGCAACATTGCTGCGAATCGTATCGTCTGATAGAAAGATAAACTGCGGAATATACCCTATCTTTTGTTGCCACACTGATTTTTGATCGGCTAGTTCTTTCTTATCGATCAGAACCTGACCGTGCTCCGGACGAAAGAGCCCTAAAATAATATCAACAAGCGTTGTTTTTCCGGCGCCAGATTCACCTACAAAAGCAACCGACTGGCCGATTGGAATCGTTAAGGATACATCCTCAATTGAATAATCATCTTGGTCTGGGTAGCGAAAGGAGACCCCAGATAATTCGATCGCATCCGTGAATACCTTTTCGCCTTTATTAATGACATTCACCGTTTCCTGCCTATTTTCTGTTTCCGCTTCTTGGTTCATAAATAAATCCTCATACACAACAGTTAACGCCGGTTCACTATAGCGAATGGTCGTGACCAATGCGACGATACGCGTGATGGAAGGCATTAAACGAAAGGCTGCCATGGCAAACAGGGCCATCATCGATATCAATTCTGTCGTATTTGTCCCTTGAAAGACAATAATTAACATCGTAATGAGCACAACACCTACTAATAGTGTTTCAATAAACAACCGCGGTATTAATTCTAACATTTTCATGTAGCGGCTATTATTTGCTTTGATCTGACTTTGCCCTGTATAGGCTTGAATAAAGAAGTTTTCCTTGCCAGATACTTTAACTTCCTTACTCGCTCCTAATCCTTGGTTCACCCACTTGATCATTGTACCACTAACCTCTTGTTGTTCTTTTCCTAACCCACTTATTTTAGTGCGAAGTACGGTGAAAAAGATAAACACACTAGCTCCTAAAATAACGGTAGCGGTTAACGTGGCAGTTGGTGCGGTTACGAGCAGCAAGCCTAATATAAATACAACGACTAATAACTCCGTTAATAACTGAAAGGTCGATAAAATAACCCCTTGAAATACCCGCGGAACTTCCCCATTCACATTTCTTAATAGATCAGCCGTATTTCGCTGTAAATGAAAGGTGTAAGGCTTTGTTAAATATGCCTGAAACAAGCGGCGTGATAGTTTAACTTGTTGGTTTAAAATCACCCGGTATTGTGCGTAATTAAATACGAGTAAGTAGAGGTTCTTTAACACAAAAGTTGAGAGCAAAAAGATAACCGCAAATATAGTAAATGCTTTTGCCGTTGTAAAATTAAAGTAATCATAGATAAATGATAAGATCGCTTGTTCCTGAATCATGTCTGGGTTCGTGACGATCCCAACAAAGGGGAAAATCAAGCCTATTCCAATGGTCTCAAAGATGGCCGCGATAATCATTAAGAAAAATAAGATGACAAATCTCTTCTTCTCTTTTTTATTGAACATGACGAGTAGTTTTTTGATGGTATGCTTCAATTCTTCTCACCTCTCCGTTACACCTGTGCCAGGGGGTATTTGTGAATATACGATCTGATTTAAACTTGTCCATTGTTTTTTGTTGGCTCCATTTTAAAACTCATTTTCTGGCCGACTAAATATTTGCCAATGCTTATTTTATTGAGTACATACGATGTACCGATGGATAAGACGATGCTCACGATAAACGCCAAGACCGAATAACTCAGTACATTCAAAAACGCCGGTGGTTTAAGGTGCAATAATAATAGAAAGAAAAATGGATTGATTAAAAAGATACTGAATGAATAATTACTAATGAGCATAACTATTTTTGGTGGTTGCTTGATCTTCGACGATACATACATCACTAAAAAGATCATGGAACTAGCAAATAACAACATATCTACCCGTTTAGAACTTTGGTCGATAAAGAAGTATTTATTCATGAACAGCATGATGATAAACGTGATCACCGGCATGGCAAATACAACGATGCGATACTTCCGTAACATGCTTAAAACCGCTTGATAGTTTCGCCCACAATAGAAGCCTAATGCTAAATAAAATATCCAGCCTAGAAATGGCATCCAATATCCTGGATTCCATACATAAGCAGCAAATGCATGATTCGGTGCTTCGACAAAGTTGAAAAAACCTAAGTATGCGAAGTTAATGAGAAACGCCACTGGAAGGACAACTTTTGGTGATAACCGATTCAAGTATTTACTACATAACATATGCAACAGATAAAATTGGAAAATGATTAACACAAAGTAAATCGATGATTCTCCTAGAAAGATATTTCGACTGACCCTGATGAGGAAATTTGTCAGGGTCCATGTTTCAACGGTGAATAACGCATAAACGATATTCATAAACACATAAGGCATTAATAAAATCTGTAATCGTTTCTTCAGAAATCCTTTTGGAACGCCCGCAGCATATTTATTAGCTAGTAAAAACTCCGAGATAAACACAAATACAGGAACACCAAAAAGGATAGCCATATATAAAATATATGTAATCGTATGATATGAGCTTGCCTCCGTAAATTGCAGATAACCATTTTGAATACCATGGCCGAATGTTACAGCAAGGCAAGCGATACAGCGAAGCCAAAAAACTTCATGAATTAAGGGTTGCTTACTCATATAAATACCTCCTTCAATCTTATCGCCAAACGAGTTTTCTCACCCTTAAGTAGTTAGCGGCTAGTCTCGAATAAGTCGGGACTTTAAAGTCCATGGATATCATTTCATCATAAATTTCTTTCAAATAGTCATCTGATCCTTTATAGGAAAGGACGCGAGCGATGTATTTATTTCTGCGTTTATAATAGTTATCTAGATTGAACACGTTCGAGAACTCCTTGAATTTCCCTTGAATCTCTAGAGTGAGTAATGTTCTGACACACTTTTCACACCCACCACAATTATTTCCCGCAACGGTACAAACATTAAGATGCTTTGTTGCTGGTTCATAAGTGGAGATCATTCGTGATTTATCGACTCTTGTCTCATATGGATTTGTTGAAAAGAATTCCGTTGTTCCCGTGGATAACATATTCATATTGAAAATATCATAATGTCCACAACTCTTTGGTTTTAGCTCAAAATACTTCAAGGCATATGCGGATGAATAGTAATAGACACCAAATAGTTTTTGTAAGACCAACGTGGCAGATACGTTGCGATAGGAGTGCGTCTCATAGAAATTCATTTGCAACACTTCACTCAAGTTACTATCGATCGTAATCAACTCTTTACCAATTTCCTCGGCACACGATTTGACGACTTCAAGTCGCTTGTTAAACAAGGCCCGGGCTTTCTCCCCACCTAACATCCCATTTGAGCCGACATTATAAAAGGTAAAGTGAGTAATTTTATAATCATCCGGACAATCTTCTGATAAATGGCTGGCGATCGTACTAAATGAATCGACACCACATGATAGACCAGTAGCGACCCCACCAGCTGTTGGCAATGGTTCTGATTCGATGTTGTCACAAAGGACTTTAATCGACTTAAAACTCCGGACCTCGGCCGTTAACGGTAATAAATACATGTTTAACGTATAATAGAGTCTTTCCGAAATAGACCCTAACACACGAATATCATAGCCTTTTTCAAAAGCTAGTAGGAACAGCCCGACAACAAAGGCATCGGTTCTTTCAACCGTCAGATACGGTTGGTACTTGCTTTCCACTTCATACCAAAGGGTGTCTGTTTTTCCATCGATTTCAAATGTTGCTTGCAATCTAGCTCCTGCATTCGTTTCTATAATTTCGGGCTGATGTATGGTGAGCACACTCATTTTTTAAATTTCCTCCTCTTGTGAGATATGATGCTGTTTCTTTCTTGCCTGTGGATCAAAGAAGCTGTTTCATTTTCCACCATTCGGTATGTCGATGGGTTGCTTGTTGGGCTAAATTCAAGCTGAATTCATCGATTAATTCTGGGTGATTGATCACCTGTTTAATGGCTTCATATAGTTGTTGCGCTGCAACCGGAACAATGAGCCCTGTTTTCCCATGTTCAATCTGTTCCATCGCCCCCGTAAAATCAGTTGTAATAATGGGCTTTTTTAAAATTTTCGCTTCAGCAAGTGTGATGCAATACCCTTCATGTCTCGAAGGTTGCACATAAATATCACAGTCTTTCATATAGGTATAGGGATTGGCATCTGCCCCTAAGAAAACAAAGTGATCATGTAGACCATGATGATCAACCATGCGTTCATATTCTTTTCGCGCGCCACCGTCTCCGACACAATACCACCTGACGTTATAACCGGCATCGATTAATTTTGCGAGCGCCTTGATGGCGAGATCTTGTCCTTTTTCCATCGTTAATCTGCCAACCGTTAGAATTCTGATCCCGGTAAAATCATCTTGAAAACCCGGCCCTTTGACAGCCTCTTCTTGGATTACGGTTGGTGAAATCGTATTTAAAAATACGGCTGTTTTTGATTGTAAACCAGGCAATTTATCGATGAACTTCGCTTTCCCTTCCGCTGATACAACAAATACTTTATCGAATTGCGGATACCATTTTTTCGCAAAATGTTTCGTAAAGCCAATTTTATCAATATCAAAATGAATCCATTGTGCTTTTTTTGTTGCTTGGATTTTCTTCGCGACAAAATAGGTAATCAAATCCATCGGACCAGCATAAGCGACGGCTAGATCATAATTCGTTTGGAGCGGAGCGACGTCTTTTAAGACATACTGGTAATACAAACTTCTTTCTTTCTTCACCTTTGCAACCCCATATAAGAGTGTCAGATTGAAGGCCTGGATGAATTTCCCTGCGCGTATCTTTTCAAGTATGGTTCGGTGTGGCGCATGGTGTAGCATCTTTTTTATCGCTGGATATTCGGTTACATATTCCACACGGACTCCATCTGGAATCGCCTCAAGAAAACCGCCACGTTTTTCGAGTAGGAGTACCGTGATCTCATATCGATCTTTTGGCATCTCGTTGATCAAGTTAAGGAGCGCTTTCTCCGTTCCACCAATATTCATATTGATGACCATAAACACGATTTTTTGCTTCACTTCGGAGACACTCTCTCCTCAATACCAGTCGTTGACGTGTTGATTAAGTGATAGAAGTTCTCGATCTCTTCCACATTCCCCTTTTTTTCCGTCGATAAGTATGTGATAATATGGTCCCGCAAATGGGGTTCATTGAGCATTCTTTGGATGCCATCGAAAACCGCCGTTGCGTTTCGATCAACGACAAGCCCGTTCTGCCCCTCGACCATTTGATTATACACCGCATCAAACTTCGATGTGACAACCGGGACATTTAACATGCGGGCTTCGGCAATGGCGAGACCAAACCCTTCAAATCGGGACGTTTGGACATATACATCCGCCTGTTTAATATACGGGTATGGATTGGCTTCTACACCCAACAAGATAAAGTGATCCAGCAGATCATATTCCCTGATAGCCGCCTCTATCTCCGCTTTTAAAGGTCCTTTACCAAGTACATACCATCTAAATGACACGCCGGCTTCTTTCAGTTTTTTACAAGCTTCCATCGCTACATCATAGCCTTTTTGATGGGCTAGTCTACCAATCGTCAGGATTCGTATGCCGGTAAAGGAGTCCTCATAACCCGTACCAATTTCGGCCATATGCGAAATAAACTCGGGATTATTAAGATCATACTGAATGCTAACCTTGTTCGCATATTCTGGGAATGTCTCTAAAAAGACAGCTTTCGCTGAATCAGAAACCGCAACGATGTCATCATATCGATCATAATAGCTTCTTTGAAACTGTCGATCCTTTTCCTGTAATCGATAACTCACATTGACCCAAGCTAATTTCTTCTTCGCTTTCACCTTATCCGCTACATAAAAGGTCGGAACACCTTGCGCATAACTAATCGCAATATCATATGTTTTCGGATTAGCTTCAATCACCTTGCCCGCGTTTTCCCAAAAGATCCTTGCCTTCTGTGCATTGCTCCGTTTTTTTGTCCGTATCGTAAAGGAGTATTTCATGCGGGAGCGGAGCATTTTAAAATAGGCTGGATGAAAGGACTTCGTCACCGCTTCTTGTAAACGCAAGTTGCTGAATGTCGTATATGTGAATGGATCGATTATATTTACTTCCGCAGGCACTAATTGTTCCAGTACGTGACCATGAGAAAACAAGATTAAGTCAACAGAGTATATTGAGTAATCCAGTAGATTAAGTAAGGTTACTAAACTCTTTTCAGCACCCGCCACATCCAATGAGTCAATCACAAACAAGATCTCTTTTTTCACGTTGTCCCACCTTTAGCCAATGAATTGATCTAACGTTTCGAACTGGAGTGCAGCATCTGCAAACACCTGTTCATCTGCCATTTTATTATGTTTCGCCGTTGCGACCACATGCTGCACATCCAGCTTTTCGATCTCCTGAATCGTACATCCCTCCCGCGCCATATCGACATCTTGCAGTAAATTGCTTACTTTACCACTATAAATAAGCGGATAAAAACTCTGTCGATAGAGCATGGCGAGAATAATCGAATGAAACCTTGTCCCGATAATCGTTTCACACCGTTTAAATTCATCTAAAAACAAAGGAAGATCACCCGTATAATTAATCACCGATACGTGACTACGGTATGTCGGGCGCAGCTGATCTTTTATTTGCTGAATGCCTTGTAAATCACCTTCATTCTCGCAAAAAGAAAAGAACTTTATTTGATAGCCAGCTTCTATGTACCCTTCTGCGAGTTGAACGATTTTTTCATGATAGACAGCGGTATAATCCCGCAAACCTTCTCTTGACGCTACATCAATCGTTGAAAAACCAATCGTATTTTCCGTCTGTAAACTTTTTTCGTCATCAAGATTAAAAACAACGTCTGGCGCTACCCGCACATTGTCCACATCTTTAAACAATTCATAAGAATACATGTCCCTAAAACAAACATCATCATACTTCATGAACAGTTCCCGGTATTGTTCGGTAAACTCCTTGTCCGTAAAAGGTCCAAAATTAGCTCCTAAAATAAACGCCTTTTTATTCATTTTCTTAAACTGATTCACGAGATAATCTCTTTCTGCGAACTTCATCTTCCATGCTGGGCTTTGCATAAAGATGGAACCACCGATCATGATGAACGCATCATATTTTCGCAAGCGATTATAAAACTTATTCATCGCATAATATAAATGAACGCTTTTCTTGCCAAGGCGCACATCCCGATACGAATAAATGATCCGCACATGATCATAATCTTTAAAGAGCTCTTGATAATTTCGATTCGCGGTCAGTAAATCCCATTGCACATGAGGATAGCGGTCAAAAAGGACCTTTAAAAATAAGTCATCGCCTACGTTTTTGGCAAAGTAGGCACTCACAAGTATCCTCTTCTTCATCTAGTTGCTCCCCTCCATTCTATTGTTCTTTTCCGATGTTTCGCAGTCGATTCATCACCAACAATAAACCGACGTGATGGTGCAACAGCCTGATAATGGTTCGGTATTTTACAGGGAGTGACGTTTTCTTCAGCACCACCGAATAATATGGGTTCAGACTTGCTTGGATGCCTCGTAAATAGTTTCTTTTAGCTTGCTTATTTTTAACTTGATTTAAAATATAATAAATATTATCCACCGCCCAATAAGCAAAGCACGCGAGCACCTCTTCGGACAATTCCTCATAATGCTTGCTCATGAATGGTAATATTTCATTCCAACCGATAAATGAGTCCATGCGTTTTTCACTAAATCGCGATGTTAAAATACTGTTTTCCCTTTTAATATAGAGGTAGCCGACTTTATCGATAAACACACTTTTTCTTGAGTTTGCAAAGAGTTTGTAGGTTGTCGATAGATCCTCGTGAATTCTTCCTTCCGGAAATTGGATGTTTTTAAAACAGCTAGCTTTAAACAACTTATTACATAAGGAAAAACGGTATAATGTGCCTTTAAATAGCTCGCTCAACGCTTCATTATGATCCAGTTCTGTTACGTCCGCTAGACCATTATCTGGATTGATTAGCTTTCCGTTGATTTCGCGCCCCAATGTACAGATTGAAATATCGCTGTTCGTGTTTACACATAATTCGTGAAGCCTTTCATACATATCGGGTTTTATACGGTCGTCCCCATCCACAAAGCCGATATATGCTCCCGTTGCTCGTTCTATTCCGGTATTTCTAGCTGCACTAACCCCACCATATGCTTGATGGATCACTGTGATCCGCTCATCACGGCTCGCATAAGCTTCACAAATATGGCCACTGTGATCTGTCGATCCATCATTCACAACAATGACTTCATAGTCGCTGAACGTTTGGGCAAGAATGCTATCCAGACAATCACTTACATACAATTCAATATTATAAACGGGTACAATAATGCTTAGCTTAGGCTTCATCGTTGCTCTCATTTCTAGTGTCCAATCTTTTCCCTGACGATTGTCGATGACACTCCCGTTGTATATGGGAAATAAACGGTTTTGACGCCGACTTCCTTGAACTTATTTTCAACTTCGGTAAAGAGTTCATTCCCTTTCCAATCATCCCCAACAAACATCGCGTTGAATTGGAGTTTTTCCCAAGCGGAAAATTTATCCCTTGATGACTGGGGAACAACTTGATCCACACATTTAATCCCTTTAATAATTTCCTGCCTATCTGCAAAAGGAATAACAGGAAGCCTCTTTTTATAGCTCATGACGAGCTCATCTGTACTCACCCCAACAATTAGAAAATCACATTGTTCTTTTGCCTTTTGCAAAATATTTAAGTGCCCAACATGAAATAAATCAAACACACCTGTTGTATAGCCAATTTTAAATTTCTCCATGAATATCATCCTTTCTTCGTAACGGGTAGAAGCTTATTTATTTTGCGGATAGCAAACCGTTTCGATTCGCTTTCGTAAATAGTGATTCGCCATTCCCTCTTCATACGAGCCAATTTTATGTGAGAAGTCTTCTAGATCCTTTTGATACGCATCATCTTTAAAATTACTTATTTTTTCGTATAAATCTTGTTGTGTTGCTGCACTCCGAAAAGGGAGGTCTGTTAGATCATAGTAAAGCTTCCGATCTGAACGGGTATACTCTTCCATGTCCGGAACATAAAGAAAGCATGGCCGTTTTGTTAGTGCATAATCGAATATGAGCGAAGAATAGTCGGATATAAGGATGTCTGATAGAAGCAACAACTCTTGGATATCATCATAGGTAGTCACATCGATTACCCGCTCTCCGTAAACCAACTCATCCGATTGAGCGATTAAGTGTGGATGAAGTTTGACTAAGATCACCCATTCTCCCCCGAATTTATTCGTGACGGTTTCGATAAGTTGTTGATAATCTAAATCATACACATCCATTCGGTTGCCTTTTCTAAATGTGGGAGCATATAACAAAACGTTATCGTGACTGGGAATATCTAGCTTCGTAACGACGACTTCTTTCCGATCGTGATTCTTTTGGAAAAACAGATCATTTCTCGGGGTTCCATGCTCAAAAATCTCCCCTTCATACCAAAAAGCTCTGGAAAAGATCTCCGTACTCTCATAACTACCGGATAGTAGTAAATCAATTTTTTTAGAATCCTGTTTCGCCATCATTACATAGGACGCAGGAAGCACGTCTGCTGCATCTGCTTCGATTTGTTTTAAACGGAGGCTACTATGCCATGTTTGGATATAATATTGCTTGTTTCGTTTCACAAATAAATCAGTCATTCGATAGTTCGTAATAATGACCTTCGATGTACACAGTTCATAAAAATAGCGTAAGGACATCATTTTTACGCTTCTAACCTGATCTGGCAATTGTTTAGCTGCGCGCTCATTAACGGCCCAGACAATATCAAAGTGCCCTTCTTCCGTATGCTGGAGTAGATCTTCCGTTATGTATTTGGGATTACATCCATACTGACTCCCGTAATAACTAAACAACAAGACTTTATTCCTTTTTATTGGAATGAGGTTAAAGAGATGAATGACAAGGAAAGCGAGCCATCTCTTGATTCGTTGCTTGTTCATTTAATAGGAACCTGTTCTAATCCAGTTGGGCGGCGCAAGATTTTTATGCTACGCAATCCTTTGATTAGTCCTAAATAAGCTAGATGAACGGTTGGATGGATGGAAAATAACAGCCGTTGTCTGTTCAATGACTTGTCAGCCTTTACCGCTTCCCGAATCTTGTTACTGTTCCGTTTCAGATAATCCGCAATTTGATCTCGATAGACCCGGTCCGGATCAATCTCTTTGTTCGCTCGTAATAAATGATAATGAACGAGCATCGTTTCGAAAATTAACTGATGCGATGCTTTGGTGAGTTGCGGATGATGCGTCTCCATAAACCGGTGTCTTTCCTTTAACCCCTTGATGATGTCTAAGTTTTTTATGCTATACGTGGCGACGATACTGTCATCGCGTTGGCAATAGTAGTACATGGGTTGCTGTAAGATGACATACGTATCTACGTGATGCATCACATGATGCGCCCAAAATACATCTTCGAATAACACGCCTTTTGTAAAGGGTATATCTTGAATTAAGCTTGTTTTATACAATTTACCCCACGCGAAGTTCTTCACTACTTTATTCGTAACGAGCTCATACATGAGCGCTTTGTTCTCTAATATAATCGGCGCAGTGGTTTCTTCTTGATGTCTTTTGTCCACGAGTAATTTATCTTCATAGGCGTAATAGAAAGAACCTTGCACGATATCTGCTTCCTGCGCTATACTTTGCGTCAACAAGGTCTCCATCATCGTTTCTATGATCCAATCATCACTGTCAATAAACATCGTGAATTCCCCAGTTACTTCTTCCATGCCGCGATTTCTCGCATCTGATAACCCGCCATTTTCTTTGTGGATCACTTTGATCCGGGCATCTTTTTTAGCATAGGCATCGATGATCTCGCCACAGTGATCTGGTGACCCATCATTGACTAAAATAAGTTCGAAATGGGGATACGTCTGCTGTAAAATACTGTTGATACATCGATCAATGTATTTCTCAACGTTATAAATGGGCACAATAATACTTATTTTTTTATTTTCTACCATAGATGATCCCTCAGATTAGTTGATATAGTTTCTCCAGTTCATGACTGTTTTGGTAATCCGTTTGTTCACAGTTCCTGATTAACTCGGCTCTCTGGTTCGGATCGTTATACAAGTCTGCGATACCTTGCGCAATGCCTGCAATCGATTGTTCACAAATAACCCCATCAAATCGATCCCTTACTTGGCTTTGTGCTGTCGGATAGTTCGTAATTAAAACGGGCTTCGCTAGGATTTGGGCTTCCCCTACAGTCACTGCCTTTCCTTCATATCGAGATGGTTGCACATAGAGATCCGCAGCTTTCATATACGGATATGGATTGGTCTGTTTCCCTAAGAGGAAGAAGCTGTCTTGTAGATTGTTTTTCACTATTAAATCTTGTAGTTTCGCTTCATCACCACCATAACCAACGACAAACCAGGCGAGATCATCGTATCCCCGTTCTTTTAATAAAGCGAATGCTTTAATGGCTCGATCAATTCCTTTGGCATGTGATAATCTGGCTACCGTCACAAGTTTAAACCGTTTTTCCTGTGCCATAGCATGTTCACTTTCCGCTTCAGCCAAAGCGGTGACAATATCTGGTGATGTTATATTTTCCACCACTTCTACTTTGGCTTCGAGGCTAGGGAACTTCCTAATAAAAGCGTTTTTACATTCGTCTGACACAGCGATGATCCAGTCGTAGGCCTGCCAAATGGGAAGATCCATTTTCACATCAATATCTACGGTAGAGAAATCAGTATGAACCCAGGCAATCTTCGTCGTAGCCTGGACCTTCTCGGCAACAAAATAATGGGGCCATAAATAACTGATCGCTACATCGTAAGTCTTCGTGTGCTCCGGTAAAAACGACAAAGCATATTTCCACATGAACTGCATTTGTTTGTAGCCAATTTCAGGGGACTGGATGAAACGTGCTCGGTACTTGGCCAAGATTCTAGCAAAACCTATCCTCCCATTGCCGGATTGAATAATTTCTCGAATCGACATTCTAAATGTTTTATAAGCCTTTGATTCTGCTAATAAATTTGTTTGCGGAGGGATTAAATTCAAAAAGTCACCCGTATGACGATAAAGCATCAAATCGATTTCATGATGTTCATAATCAAAATTACTGAGTAGACTAATCAAGCTTCTTTCAACCCCGCCAACTTCCATATCAAAGGACGCAATCAGTATTCGCTTCATCTGTTTCTCCTTTATTCGCCTGATAAATCTGCATCAACGTAGAAATGACCTTGGTTAAGGAATAGCCGTCTTCCTCAAAACGCCTCGTAATTTTTTGCGTATCGGCTTCTTTTTTGGACGATAAGGCTAGCATTTTCTGCGCCCATAGAACCGGGCCGTCCGCTAAGTCAAGCTGATGCATTAAATCAAGCTTCAAATCAGCTTCCGGTTGGATCGCTTCTGACACAACACATGGAAGTCCACTTGCTTGTGCCTCTAGTAAAACAAGGCCCAAGCCTTCAAAGGTCGACGGAAATACAAAGACATCCATACTATGTAACATCGTCGCCACATCATCCCGCTTCCCAGCAAAATGAATCACGTCTTGGAGCCCTCTGTTAGCAGCTTCTGCCTCGATCTCTGCTCTCATGTCACCGTCTCCTACGAGCAATAATGTCAGCGACACATCTTTTTTCACGACGGTTTTTGCAGCTTGCATGATGTTTAATAAAAAGTGGTGATTTTTGGCTTCTGTAAAACGACCAACATGACCAATGACGATACGCTGCTCAAGACCTGCTTCCTTTTTAAACTGCTGAACTTCTGGAGCGGAAGCTGTTAAAAATGTTGCATAGTCAATCGTATTCGGAAAGTAGCTATACATTTGTTTAGCGATGCCCTTTCTCCCAAACAAGTACGCCCCTGCCCCCCGACTACAAGCTAATAAGTTTGTAGAAAATAACTGAATGATGACACGCATACCTTTCATATACAGGTTCCTCCGCACATTATTACTTTCATCAAATGTGGTATGGGCATGTGCAATTCTAACTTTCACCCCTGCCAATCGGGCTGCTAGATTAGCAATTCCACAATGAAATAATGTATGCGCATGGACAACGTCATAAGGCCCATATTTTTTGATCACATCATAAATTTGTTTCAGTGAATTTGTCTTCGTGAGCTGAAAGACCCTTCCATGATTACGTTTGATTTCCTGATCATAGTCGGCTTCCTGTTGACTGTACGAAATAAAATCAAATTGGACTTGTTCATGATCGATGTTTCGATAGATATTCATCAGCATCGTCTCTGTTCCGCCCCGATTCATAGCACCAACAACATGGAGGATCTTAAGCGGTTTTGTATGTCCCATGACGTTCTCCTTTACAAGTCAATTTAAGCGATCGGTGCACCGTAACTTGCTACACATGCTGCTACTTCTTCATGTACTGCATGGATCCCAACATTAGCTCTACCATGCTTGACCAATTAAGCTCCGTGATCTGATCCTTGATATTTCTCTACCGTAGCCTGTCCGTCTTGAGCAATCCCATCTTTTTTAATTACTTTCATAATCGTGAGCAGCATAATCTTACCATCCAACCAAAGCGTTTGGTTCTTGACATACCAGCTATCTAGTTTGAACTTATCTTCCCAGGTGAGGGCATTTCTACCGTTCACCTGCGCCCATCCCGTAATCCCTGGCCTAACATCATGCCGTAATTTTTGTTCATCTGTATATAAGGCTAAGTACTCCATTAACAATGGTCTTGGTCCGACAAGACTCATCTCACCCTTTAGCACATTGATCAACTGTGGCAGTTCGTCGATACTCGATTTTCTCAGTAATTTTCCTAAGGTTGTGAGCCGTTCCTCATCCGACAACAAAGTCTGATGTCGACCGGATTGATTGTGCATCGTCCGAAATTTATATACGTAAAATGGGTCTCCGTTTAGTCCTGGTCGTTGCTGTCTAAATAGTATCGGCGTGCCCATACGAAATCTGATGCAGACCGATACGATCAGAAATACTGGGGACAGCAATGGTAATAGGATCAAGGCAACCATTACATCCATGATTCTCTTCATATAGGCCCCCTCTTCTATCACTTGCAGTACAACATCCTGTTGCACACTCCGTCACGCTACGATTCCGTAGCAGTCGCAAGCTCTTTCTGATACCCATGTCGGTTTTTTTGTTGCCACCGCCATGTATCTTCACACATCTCGTTAATTCCTCTCGTTGCCTGCCAGCCAAGTTGCGCTTTTGCCTTGGATGCGTCGGCATAACTAACCGCGACATCCCCCGGGCGACGGGCGATTACTTTATATGGTATCGATTGTGCAGAAGCCTTTTCGAATGCTTTCATTACTTCCAGTACGCTATAACCTCTTCCGGTACCTAGATTAAACGCCGCCACTTCCGAGGTCGCTTTTACTTTTTCAAGTGCTCGTATATGCCCGACAGCTAAATCGACGACATGGATATAATCCCTGACACCGGTACCGTCTACTGTCGGATAATCACTTCCATAGATGTTGAGATACTCCCTTTTCCCAACGGCAACTTGTGAGATGTAGGGGAGTAAATTATTCGGTATTCCCGTAGGGTCTTCGCCAATTTCGCCACTTGCATGGGCACCAATTGGATTAAAGTATCGTAATAAGGCGATGCTCCACCCTGGATCAGACTCGTGTAAATCCTGAAGAATCTCTTCGACCATTTGCTTGGTGCGTCCGTATGGATTTACCGCGCCATGTGTGGCCTGTTCAGAAATAGGCACTTCATCTATCGCTCCATATACCGTTGCCGAAGAACTAAATACGAGTTTCTTCACATGATGTTCTTTCATCACTTGGCAGAGTGTAATGGTTCCCATGACATTGTTTTGATAATAATCGAGCGGCAGTACGGCGGACTCTCCGACAGCTTTTAAACCTGCCAAGTGAATAACAGCTTCAATATTGTTTTCGGTAAAAATTTGGGTTATCCCCATTTTATCTAGTAAATCAGTCACATAGATTTTTACATGACGACCCGTTATATCCGTTACGCGCTTGAGCGATTCAGGATGACTATTTGAAAAATTGTCCATCACGATGACGTCATATCCTGCTTGCAGAAGCTCTACACATGTATGACTACCAATATATCCAGCACCACCAGTTACAAGAACAGCCATGATTTTTCCCCCTTTTTATCGTGCCTATCCAAGCATTCCATGCATCAATTCAACGTTGCTACCAAATAAGATAATCGCTTAGATAGCTAATATTTAAGGCAATGACACTATCATAATAATAAAATATGAAATAACAGACGAGAATGCCGAGGTAGATAAACTTTCCATCCTTTTCCCTAAACAGCTTCACAATCCAAGATATAAGCAGGAGTTGATACAGCTCGAAGTAAATGGAAAACCGGGCAAAGATCCAATTCTGTGTAGAAATCAACATAAAGACAAATCCGAGTAAAGACATATTCACAATCACGTTGCTATGTGGCGATATCTCTCTGAACTTCTTCCTTCCAATAAAGGCAATTAATAGTGGAACTCCCGCAACGACAACTCTTAATTTATTCGCTCCACCTTCCGAGAAGGTTCGATAATGACCATATTGCGTGTCTTCAATCGCTTGAAATAACAATTCGGAAAACACTTCATACCCTAGGACAATCAATACAGCGGCCGTAAGCATCAGGAATGTTGCTTTGGACCATTCCTTCAATTGAACGATAAAATAAATCGGTATTAAGATGAGCGCACTTTGGTGAAAGAAAGAGGCCCCGATAATCAGGAGTGTGTACCCCATCCAATTCCTTTTTATAAGGAAATGGATGGCGGTAAAGGCAATCGCTGCTGCGAGAACCTGCCTGATCCCATTCATCGATACTAAAAATAAACCACCTGTTATGTACACATACAAACTAATTTCAATCATGCGAGAATAGTTATATAAAACGAACACAATGAGAGCATTCGTTAGTAATGCTGTCACAAAAATCAAGATTTGTGGGTCATCTGATACATAATCTTGGAGAAGCATTTGCAAGATGCCAAAGCCTTTATCCTTCTCCGATAAAATGAGATCCCATGTATAATCATTGAATTCATAGGCATATTTATAAGAGTAGGTATCACCGATATTCGATCGCAGTCCCGCTATCGTGACTAATGAGGCGAGCGCGCCAAATATAAAATATGGATTCGGCTTGATCGGTATCGGGTACTCTGTTCGATACAAAGGTTTTGCATAATAGCGTGCTAATAGCGAGAACGTAAATACGAGAAGCAAATTCACCCAAAGTAGTCCCATATCATAAATCCCTTCCAAACAAGACTACTTTAACGCCTTTTTTCAAGCACTCTTTGTTTTCAATTTGATATAGACAGACAACATCAAACCAAGCGGTAATGCTAGAATGGTTAATGTCTTTTGCGGCGTTTCTTTTAAAAAAGCCCTGTTTTTTTCTAACAAACTACTGGAAACATAATGTATCGCTTGTCTAAATGTAAAGGAAATCTTTGTAAACGGTAATGTCATGAGTGCTGTACGGTAAAAGGAAAACCCCTTTGGATTTTTCACATACTGCTGCAACATATTGCGAGAAGAGCCATCAGGTAAGTATTCTACACAGCATAATACGTCATTCATGAGTAACACTTTATAGTCAATATCGAGCTGATAATATTTATAAGCCAACCCGACATATTTTTCGCCTGGAAAGATAGGATAGGGATACTGTTTGGTTAATTCGGTCCGATAGACGAGTTTTTTGTCCCCTGTTACCCCATGATCAGCATATAGTTCAAATAAAGTAGCCGCATGTAGTCCCTCAGGTAATCGGGTCCCAATAATGTTGTTATTCGGATCAGAATCAAGGCCGATGAGACCACTTACCTGATCATTCCCATGCTTTTCCCAAAAAGTTAGTATCTTTTCAACGGCATCAACAGGCATATAATCATCCGAATCGATACAGACATTTAATTCTGTCTGCATACGTTCATAGGCCGTGTTATGTGCCCCGTGCATTCCTTGATTCTCTTGCCACACATATTGAATGTCAATTTTCCCCTCATTCGTCCACTTATGAACAAGATCTTTCGTGCCATCTGTCGAACCGTCATCGACAATAAGCCAAATAAAGTCTTGATTTGTTTGGCTTACAAAACTGTCATAACATTGATGCAGACAATAGGCCCGATTGTACGTCGGTGTGAATATCGTTAAGGCCTTCATAAACGATCGACTTCTTTCAGTAAAGATGGATAGGTATTTTCGGCTGTTTTGGCCGTTTGCTTAATATCATAGCCATGCTCGCGTAATGCCGCTTGTGGGACTTTTCGTGCTGTTTTATTCATAGCTAGATGAAGAATCTTTTCGCCCCATAATGTGGCATTTGTGATCGGTAAAGCATGTACCAATCCAGCTCCCATATCCACTTCTTTCGTTATATGACGTGAAATAATACATGGCAATCCTGCCCCTTGCGCCTCAATCAATGTCACTGGTAACCCTTCATGGTGCGAAGGGAAAATAAATTGATCAAACGCTTGTAACAAGCGAGCAATATCGTCTCTGACACCAAGGAGTTTCACATGATTTTCTACGTTTCGTTCTTTCATCCTTTTTCTGATGGCTGGCTCCAATGGTCCTTCTCCTGCTAACAGGAGCACGGAATTGGGCTCTCGTTGATTGACTTTGGCAAAAGCATCCACCAGAAACAGGTGATTTTTCTGACTGGAGAATCTCCCGACATGACCAAGAACAAGGGTATCATTGCTAATTCCAAGTTCTTTCCTCACATCATGACGGACAGCTGATGAATGCTCAAATGTGGACAGATTAATGCCATTTTTGAAAATAAATGCCTTTTCAGATTGATGGCGGAATAACCAGGTTGCAGCGGCTTGCGAGCAAGCATATAAATGAGTAGCTGAAGGTAAGATGTGGCGACCCGCATACCACTTATATGTTCTTGTTAGGAACCCACCTTCACTTTCCGTATTATGACTATGCGCGATTCGCACAGGAACATTGGCTTGCCGTGCGGATCGTAAAACAATGCCACTCATTTTATCCATGTGTGAATGAATGATCTGATACTGCTTATTTTTTAGGAGGAAATTTTTCACCTGATTTTTGAAGCGAATGTGTCCCACCGAAGTAACATACGGAATGCGATGAATACGTCCGCCTAGCTGGACAATCTCTTCATCAAATGCCCCTTCCTTACACGTAAGAAAGTCAAATTGGACCTTTTCACGATCGATCGTGCGATACAGATTCATGAGCAGGGTTTCCGCACCACCTCGGTTCATATTGACGACTACATGTAATACTCTTATTTGGCCTTGTTCCCCCATGTTGTCTCCCCCTGTTCATCCATATACTTTTGGTACATGTGGATTTTTTCACGTAGTACCTTTTTTGTGCTGTATTTTTCCACCATGAGTTTGCGGCTGTTTTTGCCGAATTGTTCCGGTAGATCCTGTATGGTTGCCAGCATCACCAGCTTGTTCGCAAATGCTTGCGGATCATCTTCTGTATGTAACCACCCATTATAATCATCTTGAATCAGCTCCCGGTGTCCTCGATTATCCACCGCCACGACAGGTAATCCACAAGCCATGGCTTCCATCACGGCTACAGGTAAACCTTCCCGATAACTTGATGCAACCGCGACATCACACAGTACGATAATCGTCTGGATATCTTTCCGAAATCCAAGAAACTCAACTTGATGACCAACCCCAAGTTGTTGCGCTAATTCACGTGAACTCGCTAACAATGGACCTTCGCCAGCAAGTAATAATTTCGCGTTTGGGACTTCATCTTTTAGTAAAGCGAGGGCATGGATGAGAAATGCTTGGTTTTTATTTTTATTAAATTCTGCCGCATTAAACAGTAAAAAATCGTCATCCTCGTAACCAAAAGACCTTTTTAGGCGTAACTGTTCCTGTCTGTCGATCGGTTTAAATCGATCTGTATCGACACCAACTCCAGGGATTTGCACGATTTCATTCACCTTAAATCGTCGTTTGGTCGCTATTGTGAAATCCTCTGTATTAATCGTAACTAAGCTGTCTGTCAAGCGTGCCAAGATCTTTTCAATCGGATAATATAACAGCCAATTGAGCCATGGTCCCCCTTGATAAAAGTGAAAGCCATGTGCCGTATAAATAACCTTTGTTCCCTGTTTCCTTGTCTGACGGGCAGCAAGGCGTCCGAGTACCCCACCCAATGGGGTGTGACAGTGAATAATCGCATAGTCATTTTCTTCAATCAGCCTCTTGATCTGCCTATATGCACTAAGGTTTTTGCGGTTAAAGGGGCTGCGTTGGATCGGGATGTTGTACTTGTTGTCGGTATACGGTAAATCAATGTTTCCTGACGCGACGACATCAACATCCCAGCCCTGCTCCTTAAACCATTTCATATATGGGAGGTGAAAAGCCTTTAAATGGTAGTCAACTGTTGTACAATAGAGTATTTTCCTCTTTTTCATATGTATCATGCCTTCCTGTTAACCGTCTGTAACGTGAAATCGGACGAGAGATCAGCCCAACTTCACGTGTTCTTTTTCGACAATCGATGAAAGGTAATCAAGTAGTTCCGCTTTCAGATCTTCGCGTTCTAGCGCAAATTCAATCGTCGTTTGAATGAACCCCATCTTATCGCCAACATCGTAACGCTTGCCTACAAAATCGTATGCATAAACAGCTTCGTCTTGATTCAACACGGCGATGGCATCGGTTAATTGGATTTCATCATTTGCACCAGGCGCTTGAATTTCTAATATATCGAATATTTTCGGTGTTAATATATAACGTCCTAAAATTGCCAAATTAGATGGTGCTTCCCCCAACGCAGGCTTTTCTATGACGTGATCTACATTGTAAAAACGATCTTCAATCTTGGATCCATCCACAATTCCATACCTTGACGTTTCTTCATCCTTGACGGTTTGCACCCCTAATATGGATGCATTAAATCGTTCATATTGAGCCATCATTTGTTGGAGGCAAGGGGTTTCCGAACGGACAATATCATCCCCCAATAACACGGCAAACGGTTCATTACCAATGAATTTGCGCGCACACCAAACCGCATGTCCTAACCCTTTCGGTTCCTTTTGGCGGATATAATGGATATCTACCATGTTGGACGGCTTTTGGACCTTCTTTAATAAATCTAACTTATTGTCTTCACGTAAGCTTTGTTCTAATTGAAAGGAATGATCGAAGTAATCTTCAATGGCTCCCTTCTCCTTACCGGTTACAATAATAATATCTTCAATACCAGATTTAACGGCTTCTTCTACAATGTACTCAATGGTAGGTGTGTCGACAATCGGTAACATTTCTTTTGGCAATGCCTTTGTCGCTGGAAGAAATCGTGTTCCTAAACCTGCTGCTGGTATGATTGCTTTCTTTATTTTCATGATCTATAACACCCCTTTTAAAATAGATTACTGATTTTCGTGCCTAGTTGAAATGAGGAATGTCGCTTGTTGATTCGATTCCTGCATTATTTATCATTTAAAATGGTACCGACAAGTTTTGCTTGAGCAAATTCAAGTGTCTTCCGGGCTTCCACCGTTTTATCTAGTCTTGTTTTTCCTCGATTTAAAATCAAGATCACACCATCACATTGCGTCGCGAGCACTCTTGCTTCCGTTGTTTTCAATAATGTAGGGGAATCGATCAGAACCGTATGGTAGTTCTCCTTCACGGCCTTTAATAAGTCCGTCATCTTCTCGCTTCCAAGCAATTCAGTAGGGTTGGCTGACGTCAAACCACTTGTCATGACATCCAAGTCACCAATTTCTGTCGGGCGGATGGCTTGCTGAATCGTTGCCTTTTCTAGCAAGACATCTACTAAACCAACCTGATTCGCATGTTCAAATAGATGATGAATAGCCGGGTCCCTTATATTGGCATCAATCAATAATGTCTTTTCCTTTTGTTGCGCCATCATCACAGCCAAATTTGCCGTTATGGTGGATGTACCTTCTCTCATACCGAGAGCAGTCATCAAGTACGCTTGACTCTCTTTTCCCTCCGATAAGAACTGAATATTCGTGCGTATTTTTCTAAATTCATCTGAAATGACTGAATCTGAATTTGTTACCGTGATTAAATTCCTTTTCTTAAAAGATATCGCTTGTCGTATTTTTCCCAAGACCACCTCTATCACCTCTTATCTCCACCGCTTTTTGATTTCAACTATCTGATCGAGTACTCTCTTTTTCATATTCATATTTGGAAATGAACCTAATGTCGGTACACCTAAAATGGCTTCCGATTCGCTTTCATGATTCACCGTTTCATCCAATGAGTCGCGTAAAAACACGATGCCACACCCGATGACCAATCCTAAAATGAGCGACATGAGCACATTTCGACTTTGATGGTCATTAATCGGATTCTTATTTTCCTTTGCACCGGATAATAATTGCACGCCATTAAAATTTAACAGATCTGCCACTTCCTCTTTAAAAGTTGCGGCCGTTACATCTGCCAGACGAGCTGCTCGTTGCGGATCACCATCCGTTACGATGATCTTAATCACTTGCGAATCGTCAATTTGTTCAATTTCTATCTGACTATCAATCGCTTCAGGGGATCTTGATAGGTTTAATTCCTCTTTAACCCCTTCCATAACAAGAGGATCTTTCATCATCACCATAATCGTTTTCATATATTCTTGATCTGTATCAATAATAACTCTCGTTGACGTTTCATAAACGGGTACTTTGCTTTTGCTATAAAAGACACCAGCTAAGGCGGCAAGAATCATAACCACAATTATGATCCAAACACCATTTTTGAGAACATCCAAGAGACCTCGTAAATTAATATCGTTTGTTTCTTCTCTCTCTACATATCTCTCTTGGTTACCTTCCATTTAAATCACCTTTATCTTTATAAAGTCCGACAACTATTGGTAAACTTTTGCATTATAGGTATTTAGTATATGTCCATTTACCTGATGATTACGTTTCCGCTAGCACATAGGTAAATAGCCTGCGTCCATTCCATGAAATTCGACAACAAGGCAAAATAATCTTGCCTTAAATAATTAGCAATTACTGTATTCATTGCGTTCTGCTCGCCTTTTACAGCGTCCCGTTCAGCACCAACTTCTTGGGGGTCAGCAGCTCCTTGAATCGTTTGATCACCCGTTGCTGATCCGCGTCACTCATATTCGTTCCCGATGGCAGACAGATTCCTTGCTCAAATAATTGATCGGAAACACTGTTCCCCACCTCATGTGGATAATAGGGTACATCTTCAAATAGCGGTTGTAAGTGCATTGGTTTCCAAACGGGACGTACCTCAATGTTTGCCTCCGTCATGTGCTCGATTATTTCCTGTGGTGTGATCTCTGTCTGCTCGGGATCCACTGTCAATGCCGTCAGCCAACGATTTGACTTCGTCCCGGCTAACTCTGGCTGAAAAGCCACACCCGGTATATTGCGAAGTGCCTCATCATACGTAGTAAAAACAGCTCTTCGTTGGGCAACACGCAGATCTAATACTTCCAATTGCGCACGACCAATACCAGACAGGATATTACTCATCCGATAGTTATAACCTATTTCGCTGTGCTGATAATGGGTAGCAGGATCACGTGCTTGCGTGGCTATAAATGTAGCTTTATCAAGTGCCTTTTCGTCATTTGACAAAAGCGCCCCACCCCCTGATGTCGTAATAATCTTATTTCCATTAAATGAAAAGATACCAAACTTGCCAAGTGTACCGCTTTTTCGACCTTTATATGTACTTCCTAGAGATTCAGCAGCATCTTCTACGATTGGAATTCCATAGGCATCTCCAATCGCCAGGAGTTCATCCATTTGGGCGCTTTGTCCATATAAATGAACGACGATAATCGCCTTGGGAAGCTTCCCTTGTTTCTGCGCATCTTCCAGAGCACGCACTAACGCTTGTGGAGACATATTCCATGTATCTGCTTCCGAATCAATCAATACAGGCGTTCCACCTTGATATAAGATCGGATTGACACTTGCTACAAACGTGAGTGAAGAACAAAACACAGTGTCACCCGAACGAACATCTAACAGCCGCAATGCTAGATGAATAGCTGCGGTCCCTGAATTAAAGACTTCTACTTGCTTGACCCCATTATAGTGAGCCAATTCACGTTCAAATCCATCGACATTGCTTCCTAAAGGAGCGATCCAATTGGAGCGAAATGCCTCTTTAATATAAAATTGTTCATTTCCGCTCATATGTGGTGGAGAGAGAAAAATCCTTTCTTCCTTTTGCACTGAAAACACCTCCCCTACGAATTATTTTTGCTGGTATACCGACGGCTGTCGCATAATCTTTAATATGATTGATAACAACAGCTCCCGCGCCGATGGTTGTCCACTTCCCAATGAGCTGCTGCGGAATCACCGTCGCGTTTGTCCCAATGTGAGCGCCTTCTTCAACTGTCACAGTCCCTGATAAGGTTGCACTTGGTGAAATATGAACATAATCTGCTAGCTCATTATCGTGCTCGACAACCGCATTCGTATTGATAATCCCATGGTCCCCGATGACGGCATTCGCATTAATGACAGCATTCGGTAAGATAACTGTTCCATATCCAATCGAAGCCGTCGCGCTAACGACAGCACTGTGATGGATGATCGTCGCATATTGTCCGATCGGTATCGAAAAATGTTCAAACAGTCGTTTTCGCGTGGCGTTATGACCAATAGCAATGCAAAATTTATACTCTTCCATATCTAACTCATCTAAAAAGCTTGTATGAGCCTGTATGATGCCATCCTTCATCTCCATTTGTTCAAAGGCATCATCGAGAACAGCATACAATTCATAATTTTGCTGAACGGCAATCATATCTTGAATCACTTTACTATGACCACCAGCACCAATTAATATGATTTTAGTCATTTCTAATACCTTCTTTATGGTTAAGTTTACGTTAGCTTTCAATGGCTAATGGTTCCTTTTCTTCCAAGCCGACCTGTTGTTCCTTTTCACGATAAACGATTTTCATTAATTGTTCCTTTAATTCAACACTTGAAAAGATAGGGAAATCCTCGATGAGTCGCTTAATCATTTTCATATCGACCGCAACGGTTCTGCCTACATAAATCTTTTCATACACTTCACCCGGGAGTATTTCCTCTGCTCCTAACAGCTCTTCAAACATTTTTTCACCGGGGCGGATTCCTGAAAAAGCAATCCCTGTTTCTGCTTCGGTGTATCCGGATAGCCTAATTAAATTCCGCGCAAGTTCGACAATCTTTACTGGCTCTCCCATATCAAGCACAAAAACTTCCTGTCCATTTGCTAGTGTACCCGCTTGAATGACGAGTCTGGAGGCTTCGGGTATGGTCATGAAATAGCGTGTCATCTCGGGGTGGGTCACCGTAACCGGCCCACCGCGTTCAATTTGTCTTTTAAATAATGGAATGACACTCCCACGACTTCCTAGAACATTACCGAATCGAACAGCAACAAATTTAGTCTTGCTTCGAGCATTCAAATCTTGAATAACCATCTCAGCGACTCGTTTCGTCGCGCCCATCACATTCGTTGGATTAACCGCTTTATCCGAAGAGATGAGGACAAACGTATTCACACGAAATGCATGTGCCGCCTCCGCAATGTTCTTTGTCCCGATAATATTGTTTTTTACCGCTTCATGCGGATTGTATTCCATGAGCGGCACATGCTTATGGGCCGCAGCATGATAAATAATAACGGGACGATAGGTACCGACAACTTCTAGCATGCGCTGCTGATCTTTCACATCACCAATGACAGGGATGATGTCGATCTTTTTTTCTCCAAAGGTTTCTCTCAGTTCCATATCAATGGTATAAATACTATATTCACCATGGCCTACAAGGATGATTCTCCGCGGCGTAAATTCCATGAGCTGACGGCATAGTTCAGATCCAATCGAACCACCTGCTCCCGTAACCATGACTGTGTTTCCAGTCACATCACCCTTAATGGCTTCCATATCTAGTTCGACGAGTTGCCGCCCGAGAAGATCTTCCACTTCAACATTTTTCAATTGGTTAACCGATACTTTTCCAGTCATCAAATCCTCGATTTTTGGGATCATTTTAACTTTCGCTGCCGTTTCATTGCATGTAAAGACAATTTTATTCAAGTCTCTACCTTGTAAAGATGGAATAGCAATGACGACATGATCAATTGCCTGGTCTTCCACAATGGATTTGATATCTTTGATCTTTCCGAGTACAGGTATCCCATAAACCTCCATCCGCTGCTTGCTTATATCATCATCAACAAAAGCGACCGGGAATAACTCACTGTGTTCATGGTTGTTTTGCAACTGTCGAGCAACCATTGTTCCAGCTGAGCCTGCACCCACAATGAGGGTTCGCTTTTCTCCCCTTTCTGAAGTAATATAATGGTCCCGAAAAACCCGCCAGACAAATCGCGAGCCACCAATAAGAATTATATGTATGAGCCATGTGGCGATTAATGCTCGTCGGTAAATCGATAAGTCATTGACGAAGAATTGGATAGCTCCAGTTGCAACAATCGACAATGTAACTGCCTTTACAATCGCTAGTAACTCCCCAACACTCGCGTACGCCCAAACGTGATGATATAACTTATAAATGACTGCAAATAAATGATGAAATAACAATAAAGCGATTGCACTAACTATTAAGATGTCGATACTTAATCCCGGTGTATTTGGATAAACAAGCCATGCAGCGGTAAATATAGCGAAGGTAACAATGATAGAGTCTAATAAAACGAGCAATAGAAGTCGTTTTTTATATGTCATTATGCTCCCCCTTCCCCAATTCCTTTGTATCCTTCTTGCTTTTGCTCCAATTGGATCATGATCTCTTTTATAACGTTAGGAGGAGTGTAATTTAATCGAACAGGTATCGACTGTTTAAATACTATCGAAAATTTTTCTGTTATCCTTTATCCCATATATTTACTTAAAGTACTAATAAAAGGGATTATCTGCAATAAAATGGAATCATGAAACCGAAAATAAGTACGGAATCTGATTCGGAACCCCTTCATTTTGGCAATGCCACATAAAGGAGGCAAATCCAGTTCATCGAAAACTGACACAATGGAAGCAAATAATCACTATTTATCTACCCATTTCTTCATCATGTAAGAAGGAATAAAAATCTTCCTACCAAATAAGTGATGGGCATTTTTACCAACAATGCATATCATATATTTTTTAAATATGGATTGCAAATGTTATCCATTTCTGACCAAAACACTTACATATAGGGACATTCTTCGACAAAATCACCTTTATTTCACGCGATCATCCAGATTTTTAATGCTACGAACGATTCACTTGATCGTTCAAAAACTCAGTTTCATCCTGTACTTTTGTCAAAAAAAAAAGAGTTGCTGACCTTTTTATTCATTAAAAAAGGTCAGCAACTCTTTCGCATTTATCGATGATTTATTTGGTTAATTGATGTTCTGTTATAAAGCCTGCTAACGTCTCTGCTAAATTAGGACTTCCAACCTCTTCCAAGTTATAATGGACTCTTGTATAAGGCTTGCTTATCTGAATGATGCTTGATAGGTCAATCGGCGTCCCTATCACGACCGTATCACAATCTGTTTCATTAATCGTTGTTTCGAGATCTTTTAACTGTTGGTCACTATACCCCATGGCCGGTAATACATTTCCAATATGTTGGTGCTCCCGAAATGTATCCGTTAAGCCGCCGACGATATAGGGACGGGGATCAACTAGTTCTTTTGCGCCTAGGCGTTCGGCAGCAACTGTTCCAGCTCCAATACTCATTTCTCCATGGGTTAATGTCGGGCCATCTTCTACTACTAAAACGCGTTTGTTTTTAATACGTTCTGGCTTATCAACAATAATATTGGATTCCGCTTTCATAATAACGGCATCAGCATTCACCTGTTTAATATTATCGATTACGATTTGAATGGATGCCGCATCCGCACTATCCACTTTATTAATAATCGCAACATCGGAATTCCTTAAACTCACTTCCCCTGGATAATAGCGCAGCTCATGTCCAGGACGGTGTGGATCAAGTACAGTAATGGCTAAATCAGCTTCGATAAAGGAAAAATCATTGTTCCCACCATCCCATAAAATCACGTCACAACCAGCAGGGTCATTTTCAGCCGCTCGTAAGATCTCTTCATAATCGACACCAGCATAAACGATATTCCCTCGCTCCACATGTGGTTCATACTCTTCTCTTTCTTCAATCGTGCACGCGTGTGTATGTAAATCTTCTACCTTCGCAAATCGTTGTACACGCTGAGCAGTTAAGTCACCATATGGCATGGGGTGTCTAATTACGACAACTTTTAAATCCTTCTCCATTAAAAGTTCGATAATTTTACGCGATGTTTGGCTTTTTCCAGTACCCGTTCGTGCAGCACAGACGGAAATAACCGGTTTATTACTTTTTAACATCGAATGCTTCGGTCCCAGCAATGTAAAACTAGCCCCCGTAGCATTGACGATGGCACTGAGCCCCATCACTTGTTCATAGCTCAAATCACTATATGAAAACACACACTCATCCACTTGCATTTCTTCGATTAATGCGGGTAATTGCTCCTCCGGATAGATTGGAATTCCTTCTGGATACAAGTCACCTGCTAGTTCCGCTGGATACTTTCGATCATCTATATCCGGTATTTGGGCCGCCGTAAATGCGACAACTCGAGATTGTTCATCATTCCGATAGTACGTATTAAAGTTGTGAAAGTCGCGTCCTGCCGCACCGATAATAATGATATTCTTCCTTTTCATTCCATCCACTCCTTGATTATTACCTGTCTCTAAAATAGATATAACTACCCCTTAGAATATGCCAATGAGCCTATGTTTGTCAATCGCTTGACCATAGATTATGAATGTTATTTATGGAATCAGTTCCAATCAATCAATTGCCTCTTTTTAGTTAAAACAGTGTTTCCGGATGTCTCGCTCTTCTCATATTGCAATCCAGGCCAGTATAATGATATGCTTCCAATAGATAAACTAATATTCGGAATACATAAGAAGTCTTCACGACAGGAGAGAAATCATGTCTACATCACCGACCAAGCATCAGTTCTTTTCAAATTGGACGTTTCAGTCGATAATTAATGGATTCATTGCGTGGCTATTTGGCGTAACAGGTCCATTACTCATTGTGCTCAGTTCAGCAGATCTCGGTAACTTGCCTGATCCGGCCATCATTTCCTGGGTGTTTTCAATTTATGTTGTTGGTGGAGCAACGACAATCATCCTGTCTATTCATTACAAGCAACCGATCGCATTTGCCTATACAATCCCTGGTGCCGTTTTAATTGGAACGAGCTTAATGCACCACTCATTTACTGATATTTTAGGGGCTTATGTGTTAACAGGTATTTTGTTACTCATCATTGCCGTCACGAAAACGACGACATTATTTATGAAATCCATTCCCCTACCAATTATGCTTGGCATGGTGTCTGGGGTACTCTTACCATTTGGCATTGATATTTTCATGTCTGTGACAGCGCTCCCAGTCGTTAATGGATTGGCGCTCACTGCTTTCGCCATGCTCACATTCTACAAACCTTTAGGGCGTATTATTCCGCCTATAATAGGTGCTATCATTGTAGCGTGCGTTATGTTAATGGCGACAAATTCGCTGCAACTTAATGATCTATCCTATACCATGTCATTACCAACCTTTTACGTACCAACCTTTCATCTCGGTACAATAAGTGAGCTCGTCATCCCTTTATTAATTACCGTTATCGCTATCCAAAATGCTCAAGGGATAGCCATATTAGAAAACATCGGTTATCAGCCCCCTGTCGAGTCGTTAACAACCTGGTCTGGTATTGCTTCAATTATCAATAGTTTTTTTGGTGGACATCCCGCTTCTGTCGCTGGACCGATGACGGGTATTGTAGCTGATGAATCATCTGGTCAAGTCGGTTATCGATACAAATCGGCAATTGTAATGGGGGCCTTATTTATTATTTTCGGTCTGTTTGCGAATGCCGTTATCCAAGTTGTCCATGAAATTCCCATATCACTTATTCAATTACTTGCCGGCCTCGCTTTATTAAATGTGTTAAAGAGTTCTTTGGTAGGTACCTTTTCCTCACATTTCCAAATGGGGGCCCTGTTCTCCTTTATGATCACCTTATCTGACTTTACATTACTTAATATCGGCTCTCCGTTTTGGGGACTCGTATTTGGACTTCTATTTGCTTATATTTTTGAACGGGAGGACTTTCGAAAACAAGCTTTACCTCAAGGATAGGGAAGTGGCATAGCTGGTTACGATAATGATGACATTCATTCCCTTTGTTAATAATTCGACATGTTTTGCCATCTTCACTCATTAGTTGACAATCATGACGAAAAAAACCCATCGCAAGTCTGATTGCGATGGGTTAGGAATCCATAAATAACAGCATCTTGATGTCATTTAATCCTCTCGGGTACTTACTCTTTCTCCGCCTCTTCGTCCCCTTTTTCTAGGGGTGCTTCATCTTTTGTTGGTTGTTCCTCTACGTGTTCTGTTGCTTCTTCGTTTAGATCATGAGCTAAATTGTCGATACTCTCTCTTATATTCCCTTTACCAGCATAGCTTTCCAATAAATCCTTCACATCAATTCCGGAAGATGCTTTTAACGTTTCTTGAATCGTGGCCATGAGATCTGTTGCGTATCCAGATACTTTTCCTGCACCACCATTCTTATCGTCTCCCCCACCTGTGTCAACAACCGTGATTTTGTCGATGTTGCCAAGTGGACTTGCAATTTCCTTCGCATAGGTCGGTAACATATCGAGGACCATATCCATTACCGCGGCTTCTCCATACAATTCAAATGCTTTCGCAATTTGCGTTTTCGCTTCTGCTTCGGCGAGCCCTTGCTCACGAATAACATCTGCCTCCGCAAAACCTTTTGCTTTTTCTGCCTCGGCAAATGCGAGTCCTTCCTGTTCGATCTTAAATCGATGTGCCTCAGCAAAACGAAGCTCTCTTGATTTGTTCGCTTCGGCAGATTGCTCGACTGAATAACGGTCTGCGTCTGCTTTTTTCTTAACTTCAGCATCATATTGTTTTTCACGACGTGAAATTTCCTTTTCCTCTAATTCAATTTGCTTTTGTCGCTCCACGATATCTACTTGAATTCGTTCCTCTGTTACTTTCTGTTTCGCTTTTGCTTCCTGCAATTGATAGGCTTGATCCGCTTCAGCTTTAGCAATTTCTTGTTGTCTACGGTATTCTGCAATTTTTAGTTCTTTACCTTTTTCAGATTCAGCAATTTCAGCATCTCTTTGATATTCCGCTGCTTTCGCTTCTTGTTCAGCCCGAGCATTTTCAATCCGTGCTTCTTTCTCCCGCTCCGCTTTAGCAATTTGTGCATCGCGTTTCACAGCAGAAATTTGCGGTTGCCCGAGTGCTTCCAAATAACCGTTCGTATCGGAAATTTCCTTAATCGTAAAGGAAACAATTTTCAAACCCATTTTAGAAAGGTCCTGTTGTGCAACGGAGAAGACACCTTGAGCAAATTCTTCCCGGTTACTATAAATACCCTCAACCGTCATGGATGAAAGAATGGCACGTAAATGGCCTTCGAGAACTTCCTTCGCTTCATTCCTTAATTCATCCCGCGTCTTTCCCAGGTATTGTTCGGCAGCGGTTGATACTTCTTCAATGGTGGAACCAACTTTAATAATGGATACACCGTTTACCGTAACCGGTACCCCTTGTTTCGTATATGTATCATTCGTTCCTACTTCTAATTTGTGGTTTAATAAACTAAGTGGCTCTGCCTGTTGGAAAACCGGGACGACAAATGTACCCCCACCACGAATAATCTTTATCTTCTTCCCATCATTTGATACAACGACATTCGGCCCTTTGCCTAATAAATTCCCCGTCACGATTAATGCTTCATCTGGGCCAACCGTTTTATATTTAGCAATATAAACAAGGATTGCTAAAACAATAATCCCTAATACGACCGCACCAATAATAAATCCAATTTCTAATTCCATCAATGTTCCCCCTATCAGATAGTTACCTTTTTCTTAATCGGCTCAACAAGGAGTATGTCACTTGCACCGATTGCTAACACCATAACGATAACGCCTTGATCAATTTGCTCACGTGAAGCACTTCTTGCAATTTGTCCACTGACACCGAGAGGAGTTTTGATCAACACTTCTCCAATCCCATTTTTCGGGATGGTTGTAATGACCTTCCCCTGTTCGTGAATAAAATCCTCTATACTTCGTGCCGTACTTTCTTCTACTTTTGATAATGGGACTAAAATAAAGAAGTGGACCAAGCTCACGATGACTAGCGAAATCAGTGTCGACAAAATCAAAATGCTCAGACTCGCAAGTGATTCCTGCCGTTCAAAAACATATCCCAAACCACTGAGAATTGAAATAAAACTCAAGATAACGGTTGGATTTAAAATAGAAGCTGGCGCAACATCACCAATCCCTACGATGCCTTCAAATACATCGCCAAATAACATATAAAGTAAGGTAAGCAGTCCACCTACAAGGAGCCCGTATAAATAAAGTGTCTGAATAGCGATCCCTAGTATTTGCATACAGCCATGCACCAGAGACTGAACATGGTTATTCACCCCCTTCTATCTATATTAGCCAATTTCCAAATTATGAAGAAGCAAAACAAACATACAAGCACACGTATCATCCTATCAAAAATCGACAAAAAAAGAACCCTTTTTTAAAAAATGAACAGGAAGCGCGAGATGTCTACGATCACTTTACACGATGACACACTTTTTCCTACATGAGCCTATCATCACCGAACAACGGGGCTCACATAGATCCGCATACAAAAACAGCACATCATCGTACGCTGATGTACTGTCTTTGTAGTACGCTGATAAAGTAAATTATTCCTTAACCTTCTACCGCAATTCGTTCTTTCTCCTGATACACAATGCTCATTAAGACATTCTTCAGTTCGACTGCATTGTAGTCATCAAGTTTATGAACCAATTCTCTAATGGCGGTCGAATCGACTTCCATCGTTCTCCCCACATAAATTTTCTCATATACTTGTCCGGGCATAATTTCGCCATCGCCCAGCAGTTCTTCATACATTTTCTCGCCTGGTCGAATACCTGAATATTCAATGCCAATTTCATCTACCGAAAAGCCCGATAAATGAATCAGATTTGTTGCTAAATCAACTATTTTCACCGGATCTCCCATATCGAGGACAAATATTTCTCCTCCTTGTGCTAGAGTACCAGCTTGAATGACGAGTCGTGAAGCTTCTGGAATTGTCATAAAATAGCGTGTCATTTCCGGGTCCGTCACGGTAACCGGCCCTCCTTGAGCAATTTGCTTTTTGAATAAAGGAATGACACTGCCACGACTTCCCAGGACATTACCAAATCGAACGGCAACAAACTTGGTTTTACTCGTTTGAGCTAACGCTTGAATGACCATTTCCGCGATCCATTTTGTAGCGCCCATCACATTCGTTGGATTGACCGCTTTATCTGTTGATACAAGTACAAACGTGTCTACCCCAAACGCATCGGCGGCCTCCGCCACATTTCTCGTGCCGGCAATGTTATTTTTTACTGCTTCATGCGGATTGAATTCCATTAGTGGTACATGTTTATGTGCAGCAGCATGATAAATAATAGTCGGCTGGTATTGATTCACAAGATCGAACATTCGTTCACGATCTTGTACATCACCAATAACAGGAATGATGTCGATATGTAGATCTTTATATTTATTCCTTAGTTCCATATCAATCGAATAAATACTAAATTCTCCATGTCCAACAAGGATAATTTGATCCGGGGAAAAGCGCATTAATTGTCGACTTAATTCTGAACCGATCGATCCACCTGCACCTGTGACCATTACTGTTTGCCTTGTAACATAGTCAGAAATGGCATTAATATCAAGTTCAACAGGTTCTCGTCCGAGTAAATCCTCTACTTCAATGTTTTTTAACGTGCTCACCGAGACTTTTCCGGTCATCAAATCCTCAATCTTCGGGAGCATTTGAACCTTTGCTTCTGTTTCATTACATTGTTTGACGATATCCGTTAGCTGCCCATTACGTAAGGATGGGATCGCGATGACAATTTGATCGATATTCATTTTTTCTACAAGCTGCGGGATATTTTTAACTTTGCCAAGGACAGGTAAATTATATAATTGCATTCTCAATTTGTGCAAGTCATCGTCAACAAAGCCGACTGGCAATAATCCTGAATCATTATGACCATTACTTAGCTGGCGAGCGATCATGGCACCCGCATCACCGGCACCGACGATTAATGTACGCTTTTTCTCGCTTGCGTCTGATATGTATCGATCACGGTACACACGCCAAACAAAACGTGAACCACCGATTAAAATAATGTGGAGCATCCATGTCACCAAGAGTCCACGGCGATAAATTGTTAAATCATTAATTAAAAGTTGGATCAATCCAGTGGATAGGATCGATAATGTTACTGCTCTTGCAATGGCACTAAGTTCGCCAACACTCGCATAAGACCAAACTTTATTATACAAATCATATAACATAGCATATAAATGATGAAATAATAAGAGCGCAATCGAACTGATTATAATAACCTTGACGTCGTACGTAGCCATAAAAGGATAGACAATCCAAGAGGCCATAAATATCGCAGTACTAACAATGATGGAGTCCAAGATGACAAGTAATCCTAATCTAATTTGATACGTCATGAGTTCTATTCCTTTCTCTGAAGTCCGGATTACAAACACATGCCTTATTACCTATCTTTTTTTAAAAAACATTATCTATTTCAGTTACATAAGTGGTATATAAGTCCTATATTGCATGCTTTATTATTCTACAATAATAGAAGTCATATGTTAAGTGACTTTTAATTTCAGAGTAACATTGTTTTGCCGCTATTTGTCTGCTTTATCGATCCATATCCTAATGATAGTATTCACTAAACATACTTCGCAAATAAGCGATGACCTCTTTTCGGTCTCTTAACTCCAACTTATCATAAATGGAACTAATGTAGTTTTTTACCGTACCTTCGCTTAAATATAATTTTTGGGCAATCGTTTTATTCATCTTTTTCTCCATGAGAAGAGCTGCCACATCTACTTCTCTGTCCGTTAAACCAACTTCACGATGCGCCAATTTTCGGTTTAAAATATCGCTTTTATCATACTTGATCTCGGTTATTTTATCGGCTAATATTTTAGCAGCCTCACCTGAAATGACGACTTGGTTATCATTCGCATTTCGAATGGCATCAATCAAGCTTTTCGACGTCATGTTTTTAAGTAAGAACCCATCAGCACCAGCAACCATCCCCGTGACAATTAAGTCTTTATCTTCAAATGAGGTTAAAATAATCACTTTAATATGTGGGTAATGATCTTTAATTTGAACCGTCATTCTTATTCCATCCACCGTTGGCATATGAATATCAATTAAAATAATGTCTGGTTCATTCTCCGCTATGACTTGCATCGCTTCACGACCGGTTGACGCCCGCCCGATGACCTTAATATCCTCTTCTGTTCGTAGTAGGGAATCGATCGCCTCTGTGAAAAGTTGCTGTCCGTCAACTAACAATACATGAATCATTTAAACAGCCCCTTTATAATAAATGATGAAATAGGAATTTAAAATAATCCAAATACTTTCTTTTTCTTAATCATGGATGGCTCCATTCGACTAACGGAGTGTCCATCTATCAGAAGCTGACCATTTTCCCTCAATAAAAAGACGGTTTCTTGACCATATATTTGGCGCGTTTCTTCATATGCTTCCCGTAAAGTGAATTTCCGCGACGTTATATTATGGGCATCACCTGCTATAAAGTGGGTTAAGTTCGCCGCAATAATCTGCCTCGTAAACGTTTGAATCGGTTTACCAAATTCCCCGAGTAAACTTCCGGAGGTGATTTGTGTTAATGCTCCCTTCTGAACCAAATCATATAAGCGCGTCGGATTTTTAAGCAATACCTCATTCCGTTCGGGATGCACGATAATCGGTATGAGCCCTTCTAATTGAATATCAAATAATAGCTGTTCCGTATAGAGGGGAATCGTTGAAAACGGCAACTCTACAAATAAATACCGGCTGTTATGTAAGGGGAGTAATTCGCCATTCTTAATACTTTCCATCATATTCATATGGATGCGAGTTTCTTGTCCCGCTAGTAATTCAAGTGGTATATTCTCAGCTTCAAGAATGGTTTTCAAATAAGTAGTTGACGCTAGAATCTCCTCCCGATTGTTTTCAAACACACCATTTTTATGATGTGGCGTGGCGATAACGGTGTGAATGCCATTCTCTATTGCAGCTCGAGCCATCGCAAGACTGTCCGCTTCTGTTTTGGCACCATCATCAACCCCGGGGAGAATATGGCAATGCAAATCAATCATGTTTTTTTGCTCCTTCCATTTCGATAATCCTACAAATGACCCCTATCACTCTACCAGACTTCGACAATATACCACAATTTAATCGGTTGTCGTGGGATATCAATCGGTCCATTCAATTATTAGCCTGCACTTTTTTATTCAATCCTAATGAATGTCGTCATTATCCTAACAAGCTATAAAAGGGGATTATAAGGTTCATTCAACATAGCTATGGGTTGCTTGCGCTTACATTTTTAGATAAACGAATTCATACAACATGAGAATGTATGACTTTATACCTAGTAATCATAGCATAACATACCGAATAACATTGTCAATCGCATCTCAATATCGTTTTTTTAAGAAGGCTTCTCCTTGCTATCCCTCACTATTTTTCGACACGTTTTTCTCTCTATCAACAATCTTATTCCCTGGGAAATGAGTAAGCATAATATAAAAGGTTTGCAGTCGATTGATCGACTGCAAACCTTTTATGTCGTGCCATAATATTTATAATAGTAATCTGATTGTTTTCCCTCACGGTCATTCAAGATTGTACCGAGTAATTTCGATGTTGTATGTTCGAGGGCTTCTTTTGCTTTTATCGCTGCTTCAAATTCTGTTTGCTTACTTCGAACAACAAGGATCGAACCATCAAGATAGTTGGCTAATATTTGGGCATCTGTAACCGCAAGTATTGGCGGTGTATCAAATATAATCACATCATACATTTCCTTTACTTCCTCAATCAATTCTTTCATTTTCCGTGACCCGAGCAATTCCGATGGGTTTGGAGGAATCGGTCCGGATGTGATGACATCTAAATGTTCGATCCTACTCTTTTGAATGTTTTCGTGTAAAGCGGATCCCCCAACAAGCCATTTGCTTAAACCTCGAAAGTTATCAAGTTGAAATGTCATGTGGACCGTTGCTTTACGTAAGTCCGCATCAATCAAAAGCACCTTCTTCTCCTGGTGTGCATAGACAGTTGCTAGATTAGCTGCCGTCATCGATTTCCCTTCTTCCGGACTAGCCGATGTAACCATGATTGTCCTTAATTCCTGATCGATCGAAGCAAACTGGATATTTGTTCGTACGGTACGATACTGTTCTGTTATCGGTGAACGTGGATCAAGTTCCGCAATTAAGGGACGTTCGACAGCTTGTTTATTCTTGTCTTTTCCGCGCCATAGCATGTAAATCACCTCTATTTCCCTGATTGATTTTAAACTTTTCCTTTCCATCCTCAATATGATCATTCTCAATATGTGAGATGACACCTAAGATTGGTAAATCAAGATGTTTTTCCAAATCTTCTTCTGTTGCGATCGTATTATCTAAATACTCAAGAAGAAAGGCAACTCCTATCCCGATCATCGCGCCTAAAACAAGTGCAATCGCTATATTTAATTTCGGGTTGGGGGCTACCGGCTTTGGATTACCGGGGGTACTTGCCTCTGTCAGAACACTAACATTATCTACATTCATAATATCCGCTATTTTATCTTGGAAAATATCAACGGTGGCATTTGCAATATCGGTAGCTTGTTCTGGGCTTTCATCTGTAACCGTTACAGTCACCACTTGCGAATCTTGTTCACTGGAAACCTGGATGTCTTTAGCGAGCGTTGTCGCGGATATATCGAGGTTTAATTGATCGACTACATCATTTAGGATTGCGGTACTTTTAATAATAACATTGTACGTATTGATAAGTTCCACATTACTCCGAATATCATTCACATCATACGTCTCCATCTTATCTTGTTGACTCTGATTAACGATAAACTGTGAGCTTGATTCGTATGTAGGAGTTAAGATTGCATAACTAACAACAGCAGCTATTAAGATAGCACCTACTGTAAGCGAAAGAATAAGTCGTATTCTTTTTTTGATAACTTCGTATATTTCCTTAAGCGAAATTGTTTCATCCATTGCCGAGCCTCCATTTAATCGCATTTATTATGAAGCAATAATTGTCTATTTATTGATCACTTTAATCTTCACAGAAATCATTCCATAAAGCGAATGAAATAATAGATCTTTATCCATAAATATGAACTTCAAAAAGTATAGCACAGTCTTATAGCAATTGTAATTGATACTGCCCTGTTCTAAAACCGCCCCTTTTCCATCTTATTAAATTGTTTTAATAGATTTTACTGTCAACATTAGTCACATTATGTCGAATTATGTATTTTAATAGGTCTAAAGACCTGTTTTAGATTAAGTTTTGGTTACATAAAAGACAAACCATTGTAACATTTTGGCTAAATAGGTAGAATTAAGATATTCTTAATGAACGAGAGTGGTGTTTTCGTCATTTTACGACAAGGTAGTTTGCTAGTTTCTTTAGCGTTCGACAATAAACAACAAGTAAAGGGGAGATTTATAATTGGCTAAGAAGAAAATTTACATGTCTGTTACAGCAACTGCCATTATCGCATCTGCTTTCGTTGCTACAGGAGAAGTGGATGCCGCTTCACATAAAGTGAAGAGCGGGGATTCACTCTGGGCCATTGCGCAACAACACAACACGAGTGTCAGCAGTCTAAAGTCACTAAATAATCTATCGGGGGATCTAATTTTTCCGAATCAAGTTATTAAAACCAGCTCTAGTAAAAAATCTAGTACGACATCTTCCTCAAGCGGTGGAACGAGTTATACTGTAAAGAGTGGTGATGCTCTTAGTATCATTGCATCGAAACACAATATTTCTCTCAAGAATTTAATGGATTGGAATAATTTAAATACAACCCTAATTTTCCCAGGGGATACGTTAGTTGTCAGCAAGTCTGGATCAACATCATCGGGATCTTCTAGTTCCTCTGGTGGGAGTTCCAGCAAAGGATCGACTTATGTGATTAAATCTGGTGACACATTATCACATATCGCATCACGTAATAATGTAAGTGTCACTAACTTAAAGAAGTGGAACAATCTAAGCTCTGATATGATTTATGCGGGGCAAAAACTAAGTATCAACGGGACGTCAAGTAGTTCTAACAACAATAGTAGCAGTTCGAAATCCAGTTCGAATTCTAGCTCGAATAGCGGAAGTGAGAAACCATCGTCAAATGCCAGTTACAACGTCGATGAACTAATTAAAGTTGCCAAGGCAGCCCAAGGTACAAAATATGTCTGGGGTGGACAAACGTTAAATGGCTTTGATTGCAGTGGTTTCATCCATTATGCTTATAATAAGGCTGGTAAAAGTGGTTCGCGTTTATCAACAGATGGGTATTATGACCGTTCCTATTATGTTGACAATCCACAAGTAGGTGACCTCGTGTTTTTCAGTGGTACTTATCGCGCTGGTATTTCACATATGGGTATTTATGTCGGTAATAATGAATTTATCCATGCCGGTACATCAACAGGGGTTACGATAACGAACTTAGATAACCCTTATTGGAGTAAGCATTATGAAGGTACTAAACGTTTTTATTAATAGATAAGAGGCAAAAACTCCAGCATGTGCTGGAGTTTTTTTCATGTGAAGGGCTGAGTGCAATCGAGCATTCGTGCGCGACTTTACGCGTTCGTGCGCGACTTTCGGGCTTTCGTGCGCGACTTTACGGCTTTCGTGCGCGACTTTACGGCTTTCGTGCGCGACTTTACGGCTTTCGTGCGCGACTTTACGCGTTCGTGCGCGACTTCCGGGCGTTCGTGCGCGACTTTACGGCATTCGTGCGCGACTTCCCGCGTTCGTGCGCGACTTCCGGGCGTTCGTGCGCGACTTTACGCGTTCGTGCGCGACTTCC